>ERZ777011.1183-NODE-1183-length-30290-cov-5.385249_pt1 | contig 30290 bp, 24 predicted proteins | sample MGYA00374964_ERZ777011 | MGnify/ENA primary metagenome ERZ777011 (study PRJEB29310, sample SAMD00008975) | mouse gut metagenome | study: EMG produced TPA metagenomics assembly of the Metagenome analysis of fecal microbiota from mouse which was promoted... | reverse complement strand
TCTGTTTTTATCGTATAATTGATACACAGGATGTTATCGTTTTTAACTATGATAGTTGTGATAGATGAATGATAGTTAAAAACAGCAACTATCATTCCATAACATATTGGTTTAAAATAATATACAGGCGGATATGACAGTATGATAGTTGGTTTTGCAAAAACATTATATGGTTAGTCCGTATCGGTGGGGAAAACAGATGGACGCTTTATGATTTTGATGCGGTTGCCCTCTGTAAGATGATTAAGAAAAAACGAGAAAAACTAATTATTCTTCACTTTTGGTAGTAAAAAGGCTTGGTAATATTTACCATCAAAAGTGAAGAATAATCGAAAACTTTCACGCAAACATGTCTCAACTTAGCCATAAATCGTTTTTAAACGAGAGATAAATATCTGGCAACCCCTTCAGCACATAGTTCCCCATCGATGGCGGCAGAAACGATTCCGCCTGCATAACCGGCACCTTCACCGCAAGGGAAAAGACCTTTGAGAGTTATATGCTGGTAGCTTTTTTTGTCACGTAGAATACGTACGGGCGAAGAGGTTCGGGTTTCCACTCCGATCATGACCGCATCGTTGGTCAAGAAGCCTTTGGAGACTTTGCCAAAATGGCGAAAACCCTCGCACAGACGGCCAGTGATGAACTTTGGCATCCAGAAATGCAATGGAGAAGCCAACAAGCCGGGCGTATAAGAAGATTCTGGAAGATCAAAAGAGTTTTTTTTATTCACGAAATCAACCATCCGCTGTGCAGGGGCGGTTTGCTTCATCCCGCCGTTCAACCAGCAAAGTTCTTCTAAACGTTCTTGGAAAGCCATCAACATGAGTGGTGAATCCTTTTCGACTGTTTCCTCAGTGTGTTCCATCAATTCGGGATAGTCTTCCGGACGTATCTCCACTACCATGCCAGAGTTCGACCAGCGGGAACCACGGTTAGAAGGAGACATTCCGTTAACCACTACCTGCCGGGGGCAGCTTGCCGCTGGGACAACGAAACCACCAGGACACATACAGAAAGAATAGACTCCACGTCCGCCAACTTGCGTGACAAAGCTATATTCGGCCGCCGGCAAATTTTTACCCCTGCCCTCCTTACGATGATATTGTATCTGGTCAATCAGCATCTGCGGATGCTCCAAGCGGACACCAACAGCAATACCTTTAGCTTCGATCGGTATTTGCCGACAGTGGAGGTAACGGTATACATCACGGGCAGAATGACCTGTCGCCAAGATGACCGGACCTAAAAAACTCTCACCTGTATTAGTTTCGACACCTATGACTTCCTCTCCTCGTATGATCAAGGTGTCCATACGTGTCTTAAAACGGACTTCTCCGCCACAACGAATGATCTGCTGGCGAATATTTTCGATCACACGCGGCAACTTGTCCGTGCCGATATGCGGATGGGCATCGGCCAAGATCGAAGTACTTGCCCCGAACTGGCAAAAGACATTCAGGATCTTATCAACCGACCCCCGTTTCTTACTGCGGGTGTAAAGCTTTCCATCGGAATAGGCTCCGGCTCCTCCTTCACCGAAACTGTAATTGGACTCTTCATCCACCTTATGCTCACGGCTGATAAGGGCAATATCCTTTTTACGTTCACGCACATTCTTTCCGCGTTCGATCACAATCGGACGCAGGCCAAGTTCTATCAGGCGAAGAGCGGCAAATAAACCGCCTGGCCCTGCTCCTACCACCACGACAGGCTTCCCGTTCGACACGTCTTTATATTCCACCAGCTGGTATGCCGGTTCGTCTGGTTCCTCATTAATGAAAGCACGCAGTTTGACATTCATGTAGATCGTACGCTGACGCGCATCGATGGAACGTTTCAGAACCCGGACAGTGTGAATATGCGAAACAGATGCTCCCGTCTCGCGAGCTACCAACTGTTTTAACGACTGTTCATTAGCTGCCTCTTCAGGCAATATACGGAGTTGTAATTCTTGTATCATCGTTATTTTTTTAAATTCAAATAAAAAATCAAACCGGCTTGCGCTCTGTATCCACTCCAATCCACTTTGAAAGCCGACGGGGAATCCAGATTTTGGTTTTGGTGCTTCTGTCTTACGGCATCCCATTCATAAGCGACGCTCACGTTCAACGCAACATTGCGGCACAAGCCGAACTTGATACCGAAAGCGGGTTCTACAAAGAAATTCTTGCCGGAAAAACAATCTTCCTTCCGATATCCGGCTGTGAGGTCGGACTCGATAAACAGGTGGTTCACCTCGTTTACCTTGTTCAGAATGACACCTGTCGAAAACTGCACATATGGTTCGAATGTAAAAATACTAATTTCTTCCTTAACCAAACGGAAACGGTAAAAAGCACCAAACTTATATCCTTTGTTACGCAGTTCGTAGTTGCAAGAGCCGGAATAATCCGTTATCCCTTTCTTGCCCGCCGTATTCATATAGTTGAAAAGAACCCCTGCATGGTGATGATGCCATTCGAATCCGACACGAGTGTCTTGTGTCACATAGCTGGGAAAATGATCCGTAACTTGCGCATTGGTCACAGGAAGCATCTTATTTTTCAAGAGATCTTTCATATCGGACATCTGATACGAACCATGGCCGATATTATATTCGACTGTCAGCGATTGAGCTTGTCCGAAACGATCGGAGAAGAACAGCAGGACTACAAACAACAATACCTTTTTCATCTCTTCGGATAATTTTCGAGGTCAAACAAGTAGTTCACATTCTTATAACCCCAATCACCGATGGGAGAGAAACATAATTCGATCATGCCCGTTTCCTGACCGGCAAGGGAGAACTTCGCCATGCCGTCTATCACCTTCTCCGCAACGACTTTACTGCCGTAGACAACATCGACTGCCGAACGGTAAGGATATGTCCAAGACAAATATACGCGGTCCTTTTGCATATATTCAACTCGAACTTGTGGCTCAGCCTGTTCCAAGTAAAGCGATCCAAGCGAAAAAGGACGGTCGGCTTCCGACTTGAAATAGGCATAGACTTTATATGTCCCCTTCTCCCCGACATAATGTTTATCAACATACGAACACTGGTCGAACTCCGACCTTTTCACAATGTAAGTAGCATTGATATTCTCGCCAACCGTACAAAACTCGATCTGATAATGGTCGAACCTGGTACGAAGCGACTCATCAATCTCCCAAGATATTTCGATCAGTCCTTCTTCGTTCACCCGATGCTGCAAAGGAAGCTCGGACTCGGTACGCGCATTTATTTTAAGAGGCCAACTGCGCTTTTCCACATACTGTTCGGCCCCGACTTGTCCGGCAACCGTCCCGTTATTCGTCTTAGCGAAAACTTCGCACGACAATTCATAAGAACCATTCGGAATCCGGTCCACATCCAACATGAAATCACATTGTGTCCCATTGCTTTCCCATTCCATTTCGCCCAAACAAACGATCATTCTCTCCACCTCAAATCCTGCCGGTACATAGAGTTCGCAACCGACAACCCCGCTATTTTCGACAATATAAGCTTTTTCATCCGGATGATAGGCAAAACCATAAAATTGCACACCCTTCAAAATCGAATCGACCTGATTCTTTCCTAAATCCACAAAATTTTCCCCTATCTGATACTCACAGCTTGTAAACAGGAAAAAAATACTAACAAATAGATAAACAACACTTTTATTCATAATATAGATAGATTTATCCGAACAATTGCCGGAAAGCCTCTTCCACCTTGCGTACTTGGACGATTTGCATCTTGCATTTGGACGTGTCAAAGCCTTTCAGGTTATTGTGCGGAATGATAATGCGCGAAAAACCTAATTTTTCCGCTTCCAGAATACGCTGCTCGATACGGTTCACCGGACGAATCTCACCTGACAGTCCCACCTCGCCGCACATACAGATACCCGGCTCAATTGAAATGTCGAGGCTGGAAGAAAGAACCGCACTGATCACCGCCAAGTCGATCGCCGGATCGTTCACCTTCAACCCACCGGCAATATTTAAAAAGACATCTTTCTGGATCAGTTTAAATCCGGCACGCTTTTCGAGAACCGCGAGCAGCATGTTCATACGCCTGAGATCGAACCCTGTCGCACTGCGCTGGGGTGTTCCATAAACGGCTGAGCTTACTAATGCTTGCGTCTCGATCAAAAAAGGACGAATCCCTTCGATCGCCGCCGCAATGGCCATTCCGCTCAGCCCTTCGTGATTTTGCGTCAACAGCAGTTCGGAAGGATTGCTAACTTCGCGGAGTCCATCGTGACGCATCTCGTAGATACCCAGTTCGGCTGTGCTTCCGAAACGGTTCTTGATGCTCCGCAGAATCCGGTACATATAATGCTGATCACCCTCGAATTGGAGGACTGTATCGACGATATGTTCAAGTACCTTCGGCCCGGCAATACTCCCTTCTTTATTGATATGACCTATCAGGAGGACAGGCGTGCCGCTCTCTTTCGCATATTTCAGGATGGCCGCACTACACTCACGCACCTGCGAGACACTTCCGGGAGAGGATTCAACTACTTCCGTATAGATAGTTTGTATCGAATCGATAATTAAAAGATCAGGGCGGATGTTGTGGGTCTGGACTAATATCTGTTCGAGATTGGTCTCACAAAGGATGAAACAATCCGGATTCTCATGTGCGATACGGTCAGCACGAAGTTTCAACTGGCGGCTACTTTCCTCGCCAGAGACGTAAAGCGTACGGAATCCTTTCAATCCCAAGACGGTTTGCAAGACAAGGGTAGATTTGCCGATTCCCGGTTCACCACCGATCAAAACCAGTGAACCTTTCACTAAGCCACCTCCAAGAACTCTGTTCAATTCACGATCACCGAGATCAATGCGTGTTTCCTCTTCGGAAGTAATATCACGAAGCAGGACAGGACGCACTGGACCTATTCCATCAGGACGAATAAATCCTACTCCGGAACGCTTCCCGGCCGATTCCTTCGCCACGACCTCCTCTACATAAGTATTCCACTCCCCACAAGAAGGACATTTTCCGATCCATTTCGGAGAATCAGCCCCACAGTTGGAGCATACATATACCGTTTTTGTCTTAGCCATAGCCCATATATTTAATTCTCTCAGAAGAACAAAACTACCAAATATGTTTGTCGACTTATGCCTCCAAGAGGCTCTTTCGCTCAGTCGTGCACTGACAATGGCAGCTTCATTACCCGAAAAGATCGAGTGTCAACTGTTTTTTCTCAGCTTCGAGTTTCTTAAGATGACGTTTCCCTTGCGGCGTAATGATTTCCATCTTATCGAAGCGGGTACGAATCACTGTCTCAACCGTATAGCTTATATTGACTACTTCGCCCAACTCGCTCATCTTCCGCTGTATCTCTAAAACACAATCGATACACATGCCGCTTTTGAAGACGATCTTTTCATCAAACATATCTTTCTTGAAGTCTTCGTCACACATATAGAAATCGATTGTCTCCCCCCCTCTATTGTAAATACCTTTCCAACGGTAACGGGCGTCTTTCAACACAGGCGAAATGATTTCTATCGTCGCTTTGTTGTCCTTGACCGGAGGCAACTCGTCGGATCGGAGGATATAATAGTCAAACTGTTCGCGTTTGACCTCCAATGATCCTGAACGGCTACGATTATTTTCATTCAGTTCACGCAAAGTGAACTTCGTCACTTTCGGATAACCGCGTACAGCTTCATAAAAATTCGATTTGCATTTGCAGACACGAGGCGATGCGCTTAATAATTCCACCAATTCGCGCGTGACCGTTATGCCTGGCAATTTCTTTCTGAGATTCGTGCGCAATAAGGCAATTTCGCGTTGCATCTTTTCCTCGTCGGCCGCCGAACGGTCCACAACCAACTGCCCGCCGACTAAAAGAGAAGGACGTGTCCACACTTGCATGAACAAGTTAAGAAGGATGGAAATCAGTCGACTGTTCTCACCTGCTACAGACCAGATTTCACGGAAACCCTCTTGTTGGGTAAAAGACTCACAATAGACAGTCATTTTGATGTCCAACATGTCTGCCAACGTTCGGATAAGCGAGAGTACCTCCTTTTCCGAACGATGGCAGACCATCGCATCCATGTAGTTGGACTTGTCATTAAAGTAATATCGCAGTTCGAGTTTATTATCAAACTTTATCATGGCTTACTTTGTTTTGGGTTTTCGATCGAAGAACGGATTTTTCGAAGATACGCTCACCGGAACTGCCATCACGCATTTGCAGTCGCCCAGCATTCCCAAACGTTGTGCAGCCAGGCCGGCGCTGAACATTACACGCGTGTCCAGACGTAAATCCGATGCTGTAGCACAAGCCGAACCAATCGCAATGCCCAAGTCCACCGAATTGATCGCACAAGGAACAGCTTCCGGTTTCTCCACGCAGGCAGAGAATCCGCAGTGTGCGCAATTCAAACCTTGCACTTGCTGACGTGTACCGACAATCATGACTGCTTCGGCCTGAAGGATATTATCTGCATCGCGCAGAAAAAATTTCAACCCTGTTTCACCAGACATGCTGATAAGTTCTTCGGAGAGGCGTTTGATATCTTCGTCTGTCACCATAGCTACTTCGATAATATCGATACCTTTCCCTTTCGGGGCTGTCCGGGCGGCTGTCATCATCTGACAAACAGCCTGTAACACATGCTCGTGTCGTATTTCTCTTTCGTTCTGTATCATTTTAATATTAGTTTAGCACGAACAAAGATAGTAATTACTCGTTTTATAACTCAAAATTTATTATCTTTTCTGTCCGTCCGTGATCTAACAAAGCCGGTAGACAAACAACTGTCGTCGAATATTTCGCGGACTTTCGGTAAAGTACCTTAGCAACCGCCACCCAATGCCCGGTAGAGAAGGATCTTTTTCCGGCAAAGGTCGGTGATGATGTCGATACGTTCCAGCTCGCTATCCAGATAACGTTCGTTGGCGGAGAATACTTCAAGGAAACCGACATAGTTCAACTTGAAAAGTTCATTGGCATTGGTGACCGAACGTTGGTGGGCTATGGTTTCCACCTCTTTCAGACGGACACGCTCCACTTGGTTCAGACCTGCACAATATAAATCCAATACTTCCGTATAGGCTTTCAAAGCTGTTTCGTGATATTGCGACAAGGCGATCCGTTGTGAAGCACGTGCCTCGTTCCACATTGAACGAATCTGGTTCCGCTGGAAAATGGGCGCAGTAATTCCTGCCGCCAGATCGTAGACCAGCGAAGCGGGCGCACTGAACCATTTACCGACATCAAAGCTATTGAAACCGCCTCCCGCACCCAGCACCAACGAAGGGTAGAAAGCCGCTTTTGCGGCCATCACATCCGCCTTCGAAGCCAGCAATTCCATCTCGGCGGCCCGCACGTCGGGACGCAAGGTCAGCATGTTCGCCGGAATACCGTCTGAAAGCGGGAAAGGGATCTGACGCAGTTCTTCAAAACTCATACGCCTGATTTCAAACGGGAAGACACCTAACAGGCAAGCTATCGCTCGCTCTTTCTCTCCGATCAGTTGGTCGTTTTCCAACAGCTTGCTTTCTATCAGCAGCATGCGAGCATGAAACTGGTCGACAGCCAACTGTGTCTCGGCTCCCTCCTTCTTCAACTGGCGAGTCAGCTCGTATGAACGTTTGGAACTGATATGGGCCTCTTCCAATACATCCCGGCGCTTATCCAATCCGATCAGTTCATAATAGTGGACGGCTAATTCGGAGATCAGGACCGACTGCGCAAAGCGGGTTGCCTCGACCGAAGCCATCCAGCGAGCTGCAGCCGCCTGTTTCTTACGTGTCAACTTCCCCCATATATCCGCCTCCCACTGGAAATTCAGGGAAAGCCCGAAATCACGGTAAGGGTCCGGGATATGTTTGTCTTTCGGCAGGGAAGGGACATTGGTCTCGCTATTTCCCACGCCGTCCATCGTATATTCGCCGAAGCGGTTGACCGAAGCACCGATATTAAGCCCGACCTCCGGCAGCAACAGGCCTCTTGCCCGTTGCAGATTGGCTCGGCTCATCGTCACTCGTTCCATACTTTGCTTGAACGAATGGTTATTCCGCAAAGCGACCTCCACATACCCCTGCAAGATGGAATCCTGGAAAAACACATTCCACTCCAACGGCTTTACAAACGTAGTGTCATAGGTATGCCCGTTTCCCTCCGGCAATATGGCACGTTCCCCGTCTGGGGAAAGTTGCGGAACTTTGCAAGCGGTAAGGCCGACCGTGGCCCACAGACAAACCGCGCCGATTATCTTAATATTCATATTCTTCTTCATTTGCTTTTTGTTTCTTTTCCTTTAAATAAGTTGCCAACGATTCAAATATCACATAAAGCCCCGGTATCAGGAAGATCCCTACAAACGTGCCGATCAGCATACCTCCGGCCGCCGCCGTTCCGATAGAGCGATTGCCCAAAGCACCTGCACCACTGGCTACCGCCAACGGGATCAAGCCGCTGATAAAGGCAAAGGAGGTCATCAGGATCGGACGCAAACGGCTGGTCGCCCCCTGGATGGCCGCTCCCATAATGCTGACGCCTTCCTTGCGGCACTGGTTCGCCACCTCTATAATCAGGATCGCATTCTTACCCAAGAGGCCGATCAGCATCACAAGCGCTACCTGGGCATAAATGTTGTTCTCCAGTCCCACCACGTACAGCATAAGGAACGATCCGAACACACCTGCCGGAAGCGAAAGGATGACCGGAAGCGGCAGCAAAAGGCTTTCATATTGGGCCGCCAGAAGAAGATAGACGAAGACCAGACAAATCGCGAAAATAACCAAGGATTGTCCACCGGATTCTTTCTCTTCACGGGCAACGCCGGACCATTCTATGTCGTAACCTCGCGGCAGTACCTCGGCAGCAATCTCCTCTACGGCTTCCAAAGCTTCACTCGAACTGACTCCCGGAGCCTGTTCACCGGTAATCATGGCCGAAGTAAACAGGTTGTAACGGGTAATTTGGCTCGGACCGTACACACGCTCCATTGTCATGAAGTTGGAATACGGAACCATATTCCCCTCTTTATTTTTAGCATACAAGCCGAACAGATCCTCCGGATTCATACGATATTCAGGAGCTGCCTGCAACATCACCTTGTACATTTGCCCGAAACGGACGAAGTTGGAAGAATAGAAACTTCCGACGTATGATTGCAGGGTTCCCATCGACTCGTTCACATCAATACCCAATTTTGCTGCTTTAGGCAGATCGACCCGCAGCAAATATTGCGGGAAATTCGGATTAAAACCGGATGTGACACCCGACAGACGAGGATCGGCATTCAGTTTGGCCACAAACGATTTGGCCACTTCGTCCAACTCGGCAAATGTCCCGGCAGTCTTATCCTGCAAACGAAGTTCGAAACCGCTGGCGTTACCGAAACCAGGAACCGTCGGCGGAAGGAAGAACTGGATATCCGCATCCTTGATATGCGACACACGGTCGGCATAGACGCGCATCAGTTCCTCGGCTGTCTGCTCGCGTTCGTTCCAGGGCTTCAGGTTGATCATCCCCATGCCGAAACTGGCTCCTTCCGTCTCCGTCATCAAACTGTAGCCTGCCAATGTGGAAACCGTTTCCACTTCTTCCAACGGCAACAGGGCGGCCTGCACTTTGCTCAAAGCAGCCTCCGAACGTTCGAGGGTCGCTCCGGGAGGCGCATCGACGTTCACATAGATCATTCCCTGGTCTTCATTGGGGATAAAACCCGAAGGCAGCACAAACGTCATGCCCCATGTTGCCAGACAGAAAACAACCAACGTCGCATAGGTCAGAAAACGCCTGTTCAGGAATACCCGCAAATTAATCTTATAACGGCGTTCCAGATGATCGTAGCGCTTGTTGAACCCGTCGAAGAAACGCGCCAGCAAACCTCTCTTCATCTTTTTGTCATGCGAGACAGGCTTCAGCATCAAGGCGCAGAGCGCGGGAGACAGCGTCAAGGCATTCACGCCCGAAATGACAATCGCCACTGCCAGCGTCAACGAAAACTGACGGTAGAAAATACCGACCGTACCGGACATAAAGCCTACCGGGACGAACACGGCAGACATCACCAGGGTAATGGCAATAATCGCCCCGCCGATTTCACGAATGGCGGCTTCGGTGGCTTTTGCCGGCGGAAGTTTTTCGTTGTGCATCTTCACATGCACCGCCTCCACCACGACAATGGCATTATCGACCACAATACCGATTGCCAGCACCAGCGCAAACAACGTCAGCATATTGATGGAAAAACCCAACATCTGCATAAAGAAGAAAGTGCCGACAAGCGAAACAGGAACGGCTATCGCCGGAATCAACGTCGAACGAAAATCCTGCAGGAACAAATATACCACGATAAACACCAGCAAAAAGGCTTCCAACAGCGTCCGGAGCACAACCGAAATCGAAGCATCCAGAAATCGCGAAACATCGTACGATATATTATAATCCATTCCGGGAGCAAAACTGCTTTCCTTGATTTCCTCCATCTTGGCTTTGATATTCTGGATCACCTCACGGGCATTCGAACCCGGCCGCTGCTTGATCATGATAGAGGCCGAGGGCTTGCCGTCGGTCATGGAAATCATATTATAGTCTTCCGAGTCAAACTCGATCGCCGCCACATCCTTCAACCTGAGAACCGAACCGTCCGGCAACGCCTTCAACACGATCTCGCCATATTCTTCGGGAGTACTGAACTTCCCGCTATATTGCAATACATATTGCAACTGCTGCGGAATCTTATCCGAACTGATACCGGTCTTCCCTGGAGCTGCTTCGATGTTTTGCGAACGGATAGCGGCGGTCACCTCCTGCGGTGACATATTATAGGCTGCCAGCCGGTTGGGGTTCAGCCACACGCGCATTGCATAATCGCGGCTTCCCATGATCTCGACAAAACCGACCCCATCGATTCGCTTCAACTCACGCAGGATATTGATATCGGCGAAATTGTACACGAACTTCTCGGTATGCGAACTGTCCGTGCTCATGATGTTCAGATACATCAACATGCTGTTTACCTCTTTCTCGGTAATCACACCGGCACGGATCACTTCTTCGGGAAGTTCGTCGAGAACTGTTGTCACACGGTTCTGCACATTCACGGAAGCGACATCCGGATCGGTTCCTACTTTAAAATAGATCGTCGTCAACGACATGCCGTCGTTCGTACAAACGGTCGTCATATAGGTCATTCCGGGCACACCGTTGATAGCACGCTCCAAGGGAGTTGCTACGGTTTTAGCCATCACATCAGCATTGGCTCCCGTATAACGGGCCGTCACCGTAACGGAAGGCGGGACAATATCGGGAAACTGGGTAATCGGCAAAGAGGTAATGGCCAACAAACCCAGAAAAACAATCACAACGGAAATGACGCCGGACAGAATCGGGCGTCTGATGAATATTTCAAACATACGGCTCACTTATTATTTTCGACTTCATCAGACAACTCTAATTGTTTACGGACTGTTTCGGCATCCACAATCTCAGGCGTAATAACCATTCCGTCGCTCACTTGCTGGACTCCTTCATAAACGATCAACGTATTGTCGGGCAGGTCTTTCGTTACATAATAAGCGCCGTGACGGGAAAGCGGTTCGAAACTGCGGACACTCACTTTGCCCTCTTCATCAACAGTATACACATAGGTAAAATCCTGAATCTCGAATGTCGAACGTTGCGGGACCAGTATCACGTCTTCCATTTCTGTCAGCATACGGATTTTGCCCGAAACACCATGACGCAACAGGCGGTCCGGATTGGCAAAACGCGCACGGAAAGCAATGGAGCCTGTGCCACGTTCAAAATCACCTTCCACGGTTTCGACCGTTCCTTTGTATGGATAGGTTGTCTGGTCCGACAGGATCAACTCCAGGTTGTTATACTCCGGCTGCTCCACTCCGCTCAACTGCGTACGTTTATATTCAAGATACTCTTTCTCGTTGATCTTGAAATAGGCAAACATTTCCGAAACATCCGTCAGGGAGGTCAATAAGCTGGACGGCGTGACCAAGCTACCGACCTTAAACGGTATACGGTCTACATATCCTTCGAAAGGAGACGTGATGGTCGTATAGGAATAATTCGTTTCCGCACGAAGCAAACGCGATTTGGCCTGCTGTACCCGCAAACGGGCGACATCGGCCTCCGCCAATGCCTGCTCCAGGCGGATCGGCGAAATGATGTCCTTTTCCACCAGGCGCTTTACACGGTCCGCCTCGACTTCAGCCATTTTCAATTCGGCCTGTACCTGTTTATAGTTAGCCTGCGCCTCTTTGACCTCTTCATACAGTTCGGCAGAGGACAACTTGAACAAGACCTGTCCTTTCTTCACATGCTCGCCTTCGTCAACCAAGACATCTTCGACGAACCCTTCCACTTTTGGTTTGATCTCCACAAACTGGACAGCCTGCACATCAGCTACATACGACTGGGCAACTTCAATACTCGTAGCTGCCAGTTTCACCACCAAGGTACTATTTCTACTTCCGGATTTTTTTTCATGACCCCGATTACAAGAGGTAAAAAAGCCGGCTATTAAAAACAAAAAAGATAAATAATAAAATAACAATCTTCTCGTCATAAATCGTTTCTGATTAGTTTATTTTTAGGTTATAATTATAGACATGATAATACGTGCAATATCAGAGACACGACAAAACATTCCGCATATCGGCACAACATACCCATACACGCTCTGAAAAACAAAAAGAATCGGATAAGACCTAAATCAGATAGGAACAAAACCAGACGAAACTCTGGGTTTTATGAAGTTGATAAAATATAGGTAAGAATGCACATTGCTGCAATTCAAGAGAATGAATCAGCTCATGTACATTTATTATAGTCAGCCAATCGGCTATAAAGTCTGCAACAAACAGTTGGATTTGAATCTGTTCCTGCCGGACGGTACGCAAGGAGGCATTATCGTCGAAATCAAGCACATCGTGCACTTCATTCTCTACCACCTCGATGGAAGAACTTGGGAAACCTTCCAGAAAGAAATCGCTGCCAACCGAATAAAACAGCATAAAGACCAACATGATCATCAAAATCACACGCTGGTAAAACTGTATGTTTTTATTCACGGCAGTTATTAGCATTCCTTTCTGAAATTTTCATCGCAAAGATAAGAAATCCATGTCTTATTTCAAAACACCATCAATCCCATAAAGAAAAAAGGGCTGTGTCGTATATCCGTTTTCCGTCTTAGCCTCTCCAAAGGTATTACCATTGTTTATACTCTTCGAATGTAATATTTTGAAAATTGGGAATAATATGATGGACTTTGTCCTTCAAAGACTCTTCGGAATTGGTCGTGCTCAGTCCAATAACCCGCATACCAGCATTTGTTCCGGCCTGTATCCCGGCAAAAGAATCTTCAAATACCAAACAATCGGTAGGTGATACATGCAGATCGGATGCGGCAAGTAAATAACACATCGGGTCCGGTTTCCCCTTTGTAATCCGGTCGGCACTCACAACCGTATCGAACAGATTATCGAGTTGCAAAAGACGAAAAGCCCGTTTTAGCTTGGCATTATCGGAACTGGTGACCAAACCAACCTTTACTCCCTTGCTTTTCAAAAGCCGTATAAAATCCATTGCACCCGGAACCGGCGGAAAAGGCATTTCCTGTTCGAATTCCATTGATTCGCGGGTTACCATTTCTTTAAATTGTTCAGACCGGTCGGAAAAATACTTATCCAATATATAAGGTAATGTTGTCCCTTTGATATGGGATGCAAAATTGGAAATTCCTGTCTGATAGCGTTCTCCTGCTTCGTTCCAGTAAATATCGTAAATAGGCTCTGTGTCTACTATCACGCCATCGAAATCAAAAAAAGCAGTTTTCATAAACTGTTGTTCCATAAAAATCAATTCATTTATAATATTCAGGATGCAAATATACTTTTTATTGAAATATTGATCGTTACAAAGTTAAGAATAAAAGTAAGATTGTGGAAAAAAAGAGCGGCCTCGATTGATGCGAATGTAATCTTTTTCACTTCGAAACACGGAAGCCGCTGCCATAAATATCAGAAAAGGATTATCACCCAATCGTCGTTTCGATTCCATAGCCGGCAAATATTTCCCGACAATGTCCGACCGTCTCGTCCGAAGGGGCAGCCAAAAAATACTGATCCGAATTGTAGACCGTTCCCAACTTTTCATGCTTGCTCTTGCCTATGTCATGATATAAAAGCAGGTTGACAGTCCGGCGTTTCCATGGCAACGAAGCCAGGAAAGCAGCACTGCGTGTTATGTTCTCTTCATCGGCATTCACGCCTTCAATCAAGGGAATACGAATATAAAAATCATGTCCGGCTTCTGCTACCATCCGAAGATTAGACAAAATTAATTCGTTCGGGACACCGCAATATTTCTTATGCTTGGCCGAATCCATCTGTTTCAAATCGACAAGAAAAAGCTCACAATTATCCATCACGTTGCGTACAGTCTCCGGCCGGGCGAAAAGCGTCGTATCGACAGCCCGGTGAATCCCTTGTTCCCCACAGCGGTGCAACAAGTCCAACAACGGTTCGGGATGCGACAACGGCTCTCCCCCGCAAAACGTCACGCCTCCCTCCGAACGATCCATGAAAACGGTCTCCTTCTCTATTTCTCTCATCAAAGCATCCGTCGAATATTCCGTACCGGATATCTCCATCGCCAGAGCCGGACACACCTCGGCGCAAAGTCCGCACAGAGCGCAACGCGTTCCGTCCGTCACAATCCCCTCCGGCATAAATGTCAATGCCTGTCGTGGACACGCCTGCACGCACATCCGGCAACCGATGCATTTTTTCTTCGTATAGAGTTTTTGCTTCCGGCTGGATATCCCTTCCGGATTATGACACCACACACACGACAGGGGACATCCTTTCATAAAGATCGTGATCCGGATACCCGGCCCGTCATGGATAGCATACCGTTTTATATCAAATATCAGCATAATATCGCTTGCCGTAATTTTCCTATTTCAATTTCCAACTAAAAACTCTCCTGTTCTGTCCGCATGATCACGTCCGCTTGCAAATCGGCATTCATGTCATTGAAATAATCACTGTAACCAGCTACACGAACCAGAAGGTCGCGATAATCTTCCGGACATTTCTGGGCAGCATAAAGCGTCTCCGTATCGACAATATTGAACTGGATATGATGCCCGCCCAAGGCAAAATAGCTACGAATCAACGCTGCCAGCTTGGAAATGTCCTCCTCCCGCTTCAGCAAGTTCGGCAGAAAACGCTGGTTCAGCAACGTCCCGCCACTCTTCACCTGGTCCAACTTGCCGAGAGATTTGATAACGGCAGACGGCCCGTGCGTATCGGCGCCATGAGACGGAGACGTGCCGTCCGAGATGGCACGTCCGGCCAAACGTCCGTTAGGAGTCGCCCCCATCACCTTGCCGAAATACACATGACAGGTGGTAGACAGCATATTCAGATGGAAACATTCGCCTTTCGTGTTCGGCTTTCCTTCGATCGTATCATACAAATCATCGAACACCTTCACAGCAATATTGTCAGCATACTCGTCGTCATTGCCAAAGAACGGCGTGTGGTTCAAGATCGTCTGCCGCATCGCCTCGCCCCCCTCGAAATTATCTGCCATTGCTCTCAGCAATTCGTCCATCGACCAGCGTTTATCTTCAAATATATGTTTCTTCAGTGCGGCCAGGCTGTCAGAAATCGTACCGAGCCCCGTACACTGGATATAGGTCGTATTATAGCGCGGGCCACAGTTGTAGTAATCCCGTCCTTTCGCTATGCAATCGTCAATGAAAAGAGACAGGAAAGTGGCCGGTGCATATTTGGCAAACATACGGTCGATATAGTTACTCACACGCACTTTCATATCCACGAAATAACGGACCTGCTTCATGAAAGCGGCATACAATTCGTCATAACTGCCGAAGCCGCGCGGATCACCCGTTTCCAACCCGACCTTACGCCCGGAAACCGGATCGACACCGTTGTTGAGCGTCACCTCCAATATTTTCGGCACATTCAGATAACCGGTCAGTACGTATGCCTCCTTGCCAAACGCCCCGACTTCGATGCAACCGCTGCAACCGCCTTCACGTGCATCCTGCAAGGATTTCCCCTGGCGCATCAGCTCTTGGATATACACATCCGGATTGAAAACAGACGGATAGCCATGCCCCTGGCGGATCACCTTGCAACCGGCACGCAGGAAGCGTTCCGGCGTACGGGCACTGATATGGATAGCACTGCCAGGTTGCAGGATATGCAGTTCTTCGATCGTTTCGAGCATGATATAGGACACCTCACTCACCCCATCGCTGCCATCGGCTTTCACCCCGCCGATATTCAGGTTCGTAAAGTCATTGTATGTACCACTTTCCTTTGCCGTGATGCCCACTTTTGGAGGAGCCGTGTGGTTGTTCACTTTGATGAAAAAGCATGACATCAGCTCCTTAGCCTCATTGCGGGTCAGTGTGCCGTCGGCAATCCCCTTTTCGTAAAAAGGAGTCAGATGTTGGTCGAAATGACCAGGGTTCATGGCATCCCAGCCGTTCAGTTCGGTAATTGTCCCCAAATGGACGAACCAGTACATTTGAATCGCCTCCCAGTAATCGCGGGGAGCATGAGCCGGAACCCGGCGGCAAACTTCGGCAATACGGCGCAACTCAGCCACCCTTTTCGGGTCTTTCTCCGCCAGCGCCATTTCATCGGCGAGGTCCGCATGCCGTTCGGCAAACAAGATGGCAGCGTCGCACGAGATGGACATCGCCGTCAGTTCCTCCTGCTTATCGGTCGCTTCCGGATCGTTCATGAAATCAAGCCCGTCCAGTTCTTTCCGGATACGTTCCTTCAGGTCCAGCAATCCGTACTTATACACTTTTCCGTCCAATGCGGTATGTCCGGGAGCGCGTTGTTCCATAAATTCGGTAAACATACCCACCTCATAGGCATCTCTCCACTCCTGTGGAACATGGCTGAAGATACGTTCCCGTTGCGTACGTCCTTTCCAGTAAGGGATCACTTCGCATTCATAGGTGTCGATGTCTTTTTGGCTGATCGTATAACGTTGCAATTCACGCGTGTTCAAGACATGCAGGTCTTCCACACTGTGACAGGTCAGTTCCGGGAAGGTCGGCACGCATTTCGGTTCCGGTCCGCGTTCGCCCACGATTAACTCGTCCTTGCCGATATAGATCGTCTTTCGCTTGCAGATCTCATAAAAATTCATGGCCCGAAGAATAGGAATCGGGTACTTTCCGTTGTTCTCCTTGTAGAAACGAGTTTCTATTAAAGCACGTTCAATAGACAGGGAGGGAACGGCATCGAACGTTTCTCGGCGAAGACGTTTGATGCGGTCATTCATTCCATAGGCATTAGCCTCTACTGCGGGGGCGAAATTGGATGCACTGTGTGGTGCACGTTGAGCTGTGATTGTAGTCATATTATATAAAAGGTTCTATTCAATTGTTTTAATCTGATGAATCTGGAAAAATGAAACAGAGATAATAATTATTGGCGCATGCCAATAACTTCGAATATCGGTACAAACCGAAAAAGCTTTTACCCGGAAACGGTAAAAGAAGAAAAAACGCCTGTCAAGAAATCAGGCAATTGAATAGTCGTCTATAAGATTTAACGAACATATCGTGATAATTTTAAATCAATACTCGATGTTAAGTATATGATTGCAGCAAATATATATATTTTCTTATAAAAACAAAAGAAATCATTCATTTTAATGTGTCACCCGGATGTACCGGTGATACAATTTCCGGATTTTGGTGCAGTTGCCTTGAAATCTTCTGTGTAAAGTATTTTACGATGTATTTTATCTCTATCTTTGCAGTCAAAATTAAAAAATTAATCATCTTGGCAAGAAATAAGAAGCAGTTGCCTTTATTGGAAAAGGTAACAATAACAGACGTAGCCGCAGAAGGAAAGGCTATCGCACGAGTGAATGACATGGTGGTATTCGTACCTTTTGTCGCCCCCGGAGATGTCATCGACATACAGTTGACACGTAAGAAACATAGTTATGCGGAGGGAAAAGCCGTACACTTTCATGAATATTCGCCCTTGCGTGCCGTGCCGTTCTGTGAACATTTCGGCGTGTGCGGCGGTTGCAAATGGCAACATCTCCCCTATGAGGAACAGATTCGTCACAAGCATAAGCAGGTAATCGACAACCTGACACGCATCGGCAAGATCGAGATGGAAGAAATTCTTCCGATCAAAGGGTCCGAACACACGACTTTCTATCGTAATAAGCTCGAATTCACGTTTTCCAACAAGAAATGGCTGACGGAAGAGGAAGTGAAATCCGGAGCCAAGTTCGATTGCATGAATGCGGTGGGTTTCCATATCCCGGGAATGTTCGACAAGGTTCTCGACATTCACAAATGTTGGTTGCAGGACGATATATCGAACCGCATCCGTATGGCAATCAAAGAATATTGTCTGACACACGAAGGCTATCCGTTCTTCGACCTCCGCAATCAGGAAGGATTCGTTCGCACATTGATGATCCGCACAGCTTCGACAGGTGATCTGATGGTAGTATTGGTGTTCTTCTATGAAGATGTAGAGCGCCGTGAAAAGCTCCTCTCCCATGTTGCTGAACAGTTCCCGGAGATCACTTCGCTGATGTACGTCATCAACGAAAAATGCAACGATACGATTACCGACCAGGACGTTCTTGTGTTCCGAGGAAAAGATCACATCATCGAGGAAATGGAAGGACTTCAGTTCAAAGTCGGCCCGAAATCGTTCTACCAGACCAACAGCGGACAGGCTTACGAACTTTATAAAGTCGCACGTGAGTTTGCCGGACTGACCGGAAACGAGATGGTTTACGACTTGTACACCGGAACCGGCACGATCGCCAATTTCGTTTCCCGCCAAGCTAAGAAAGTGATCGGCATCGAATATGTACCCGAAGCGATCGAGGACGCCAAAATCAACTCCGCGCTGAACAAAATCGAAAATACATTGTTCTACGCCGGCGACATGAAGGATATCCTGACACAGGATTTCATCAACCAACACGGCCGCCCGGATGTTATTATCACAGACCCGCCTCGTGCCGGTATGCATGACGACGTGATCAACACGATCCTCTTTGCCGAACCGGAACGTATCGTTTATGTAAGCTGCAACCCGGCGACACAGGCACGCGACTTGAACTTGCTCTCCGTGAAATATTCCGTCAAGAAGGTGCAGCCGGTAGATATGTTCCCGCATACGCATCACGTGGAAAACGTCGTTCTTTTGGAAAAATTTAAAAAGTAAAAAGTAATCATCAAGATAATGAAGAAGGTCATCCTCTTGTTTTTTGTGATGCTGTTGTTGTCCGGCTGCAATCGTATGAGGCAGGAACAAGGACAAGAAGATGACCATGCGACAATCGACCTGCCGCTACTGAAAGCGCAAGGCGAAATAACAGCCGTCACGCTATACAGCTCGACTTCCTATTTCCAGTATAAGATGCAACCGATGGGGTATGAATACGAACTGATCAAGGATTTCGCCCGCTCGGAAGGATTGAAGCTGAACATCAAGGTCGCGGAAAGCCCTACGAAACTGATCGAGATGCTGGAAGCAGGCGAAGCGGATGTAATCGCCTACCCGATCCAGATCAGCAATCGCATGAAAGAGAGTCTGATCTATTGCGGACGTGAAGAACAAGACTGCCAAGTTCTTATCCAGCGGGCCAACAAGGGCGACAAGGTGATCACCGACGTGACGGAACTGCTCGGAAAAGACGTCTATGTAAAACCGGGAACCAGATACTTCGAACGGCTGAAAAACCTCGATGTCGAATTGGGAGGCGGTATCCGGATTCATGAAGTGGATGCCGACACTGTGACAACAGAAGATCTGATCGGCATGGTTTCGCAAGGAGAAATCCCTTACACCGTAAGCGACGAGAACATAGCCCGCCTGAATAAGACTTATTTCTGGAACCTGAAAGTTTCGCTGAAGATCAGTTTCATGCAACGTTCCTCATGGGTCGTACGCAAAAGCAGTCCTGAACTGGCCAAGGCCATCGACGCATGGGCGTCCGACAAGGCAGGAAAGCATGTCTACAAGGCTTTGACGAAACGTTATTTCGAACTGAGCAAACAACCCGTCACGGCCGAACTGCCGGAAGTCAGGAACGGCCATGTTTCACCCTACGACGAACTCTTCCGCAAACATGCCAAAAACATCGGATGGGATTGGCAGTTGCTTGCCTCGATCGGCTATCAGGAGTCCCACTTCAATCCCAACGTCGTCTCATGGGCCGGTGCGGAAGGGTTGATGGGGATCATGCCGAATACTGCTAAGGCCTTGGGCGTGACACCTCACGAACTGAAAGACCCCGATACGGGCATTCGTACTGGTGTGGATTGCCTGCGCCGTTTCCGCCAGGGATTCGGGAAGGTGACCGATCCGGTCGAAAAGATCAAGTTCACGCTGGCAGCCTACAATGCCGGGATCGGGCATGTTTACGACGCACAGCGGTTGGCTGAGAAATATGGCAAGAATCCGTATGTCTGGGAGGATAATGTGGCCGAATATATCCGTTTGAAGAACGATCCGGAATACTACAACGATCCGGTCTGCAAACACGGTTACCTGCGTGGTTCGGAAACCTTCAACTATGTGCGCGAAGTAATGGAGCGTTACAGCTACTACCTGACAAAAACCGGTCAAAAAGGCCCGGTTCAAAACGGACATTGACATCCGGATTGCCTGCGATCAACATGGCGTCCGTTTCCTGATCCCCGAATATCCGGAATACAGGACAGTCATAAACGCCTCCCTCACCTATATGGACGGGGCGCCGGTTCATCCGATCAAATAAAGCGGTAAAAAGATTATCGGTTAGCTGTCAGCGTATTGCATTTACAAGACATTTACCTGTCGATGTAAAAGCATTTATGCTGGCATGTAAAAGTGTTTACATCGTCAGGTAACAACATTTACATGCCCGGTCACCAGTCGTATTCCTCCACATATCCGTCAAAGTACTCGTCCAAACGCACGCCTAACTTCCTGGCAAGTGCAACCACCTGCCGCTGCTCGGCCGGCGACAGCAACGTTTCTCCTTTCCGCTTCTGATAATACCTCCTGACTCCCCAACTACCGATCAGGCGACATCTGAACGTACCCGACACCCTGACCGTCAAGGCTCCGACCGTGCACAGGAACCCTTTGGCATAGCGCACTTTCTCGTTGGAACGGTAATACTTGCACTTCCCCGCCATCGCTTCTATTGCTTTCGGATGCAACGTCGGAGGGAAAGTGGCATTTGGCGGAATATGATCGTATGCGATCCGCCTGAGGCAGGTTCGGCCGCGAGGACAGTCCGCCGCACATAAACCGTAATTAAAAGGAATTTCAGAAAAAGAGGTGTCTTTCATCAGAGTTCTTGCTTTTTAATGATTCGATAGCAAAGGTACGATAATTCATTCCCGCCGCAAGCCGGCAGGCGGAAATTGGTGAAACTTTCCAAAGATTGACAAAAAGATGCGGAACAACAAAAAAAATAATAAGGAACGAATAGGTTCGGATTCCAATTTATGCTTACCTTTGGTAGCATTAAATTAAATTTATAATATCATGTTCGCAAAAGAAACTTATATTGCCCGTAGGGCTAAATTAAAACAGACGATAGGTTCCGGCCTGTTGTTGTTTTTGGGTAACGATGAGTCTGGCATGAACTATGCCGATAACACATACCATTTCCGCCAGGATTCCACTTTTCTGTATTTCTTCGGGCTTCCCTACGCCGGGCTGTCCGCCATCATCGACATAGACAACAACCGCGAGATCATTTTCGGCGACGAACTGACGATCGACGCAATCGTCTGGATGGGCACACAGCCGACGTTGAAGGAAAAGAGCGAGGCGGCCGGTATCACCGAAGTACGTCCGTTCAAGGAAATCGAAACCTATCTGAAGAACGCGCAACAGAAAGGCCAGCCGATCCATTACCTGCCGACTTACCGCGCCGAACACCAGATCAAGCTGTTCCAATGGTTAGGCGTCGTCCCGGGAGCCGAGAAACCTTCCGTACCTTTTATTATGGGCGTTGTCAACCAGCGTAACTATAAGAGCGAAGAAGAAATTGCCGAAATAGAAAAAGCTTGTATCGTGACAGCCGACATGCATCTGGCCGCCATGCGCACCGTTCGTCCGGGCATCCGCGAAAGCGAAGTGGCCGCCGCCGTTGCCGAAGTTGCTTATGCCAACAATTACGAACTCTCTTTCCCGATCATCGCGACGATCAACGGACAGACTTTGCACAATCACGACCATAGCAACAGGATCAAGAGCGGCGACATGCTCCTGCTCGATGCCGGCGCCGAAACCGAAATGGGATATGCCGGCGACATGTCGTCCACGATTCCTGCCGATGCCAAGTTTACGACTCGCCAACGTGAGATCTATGATATCCAGGTGGCAGCCCACGAAGCGGCTGTCGCGGCTTTGCGTCCGGGCATCCCGTTTGTCGATGTATATGAATTGTCCTGCAAAGTGATCATGGAAGGCCTGAAAGAGTTGGGCTTCGTGAAAGGCGATCCGATGGAAGCGGTCAAAGCCGGTGCTCATGCCATGTTCATGCCTTGCGGCCTGGGACACATGATGGGACTGGACGTTCACGATATGGAAAACTTGGGCGAAGTCTACGTCGGGTATGACGGCCAGCCGAAGAGCACGGAGTTCGGGCGCAAGTCTCTCCGCCTCGGCCGTAAGTTGGAACCGGGCTTTGTCCTGACCATCGAACCGGGCGTTTACTTCATCCCCGAACTGATGGATCTTTGGAGAAGCCAGAACAAGTTCACCGAATTTATCAATTACGACAAGCTGTTCACATATAAAGATTTCAGCGGCATCCGCAATGAAGAGGACTATCTGATTACCGAAAACGGCGCCCGCCTGTTAGGTAAAAAGATCCCCCTTCGTGCCGAAGAGGTCGAAGCGATAAGGGAATAAAGACAAGACATACATAAAGAGAAGGCGTGTCAAACGCGGGCACAAGGCCGTTTTGACACGTCTTTCTTGTTCTTTCATCTGATTTTGCGCAACTTTTATCCCGCCCCGGAAGTTATATATCCGAAAGCTATTTCTGTATTCGCGCCATGACAAAGAAGATACTGTTCATATTATCCCTGATCTGCCTGTTCGCGTTGGACAGAAGGACTGCAACCGAAGAAAATAGTATCTCCGCCCTATCTCCCACAGTCGTGACAATCCTTGACAAACTACCGGATTCCTATGCCGGACAGAAACAGATAGACTACGAAAAATTATCCCGGTTCAAATGTACCGGTCTTTGCGTGACGCCCTGTTCACAGGTCTTGCAGGAAAGCTATGAACGGCTGGTGAAAGTAGTGTCCAGACAGTTTGAAGTGTTTCTGCAAAAAAAACAAAACCTGCTCAACAAGACTTCCGAGGCTTTACGAATCGTACAATCCATAAAATTTTCCTCTCTTCGCATACGTGCAGGCCATTGGGTCTACGTACTACGGAAAATAGTTATTTAGCAACCTCCAAGGACTCAGTGATTTTAAGTTACTTCCGGTATCGCATCGGAAGCGGAATCGTTATTCATATAAATTAATCAAGAAATATGTTAAGTCTATTCATTTCTACTTTGGAGATGATGGCCCTTACCTTTGTCATCGGCTTCTTTGTTGCCGGCGTCATTAAGGGGATCGCTTTCTGGGCCGACTCCTTGGAATATCATCAGTCGCATGCAACTGAACTGGTACAATTCAGCAAAATAAATAAAGTCCGGGCCAAAATAAGCGAACTGTCAGGTCTTGTTCCTCCAGAAGGAATCGAGCAACTCCATGACGAACGCGAAGACTTCGCCAAAGGTGAAAATCCCGATCTTGCCAATATGAAGCCAGGAGGATACTATCATGGTGTCAGCCACGGGGCATCGCAACTCGACCTAATCGACTATTACTACCCTCGTGACACTCGCTTCATGTATTCTCTTTCTCCGAAAGAATAAAAACGTAACTGACAATATGGAAAATATAGATTTCTTAGGACTGTTCCAAGGTTTTGGAACAATGGTAGCCGGTGGCTGGCTATTGGCCGCAGCCCGTATATTTCTGATCCTTTTAGGTGGACTGCTGGTCTATCTGGGATGGAAAGGAGTGCTTGAACCGATGGTCATGATCCCGATGGGACTGGGTATGGTTGCAATCAATTGCGGTACGCTGATTATGCCGGGCGGCGTATTGGGTAACCTTTTCCTGAATCCGATGCTGTCCGACACGGACGAATTGATGAACGTCATGCAGATCGACTTCCTGCAACCGGTCTATACGCTGACGTTCAGTAACGGCTTGATTGCCTGTTTCGTGTTCATGGGAATCGGCACGTTGCTGGATGTCGGCTTCCTACTGCAAAAACCGTTTGCCAGCTTGTTCCTGGCATTGTGTGCCGAACTCGGAACATTCCTGACCCTCCCGATCGCTTCCGCCCTCGGTTTAAGTTTAGGAGAAAGCGCTTCCGTTGCTATGGTTGGCGGAGCCGACGGGCCGATGGTATTGTTTACTTCGTTGACGCTGGCCAAGCATTTGTTCGTTCCGATCACGGTCGTTGCCTATTTATACCTCGGACTAACCTATGGAGGGTATCCGTATTTGGTAAAACTCCTGATCCCGAAACGTCTGCGTGCAATCAGGATGACGACTAAAAAGCCGCCTAAAACCTATGATGCCAAAGTCAAACTGGCTTTTTCCGTCATCTTATGTGCCGTATTGTGTTTTCTGTTTCCGGTTGCTTCCCCGCTGTTCTTCTCCCTGTTCCTGGGAGTTGCGATCCGTGAATCCGGCATGAAGCATATTTATGATTTCGTCAGCGGCCCGCTCCTGTATGGTTCGACTTTCATGTTAGGTTTGCTGTTGGGAGTCCTTTGCGATGCCCAGTTATTGCTTGATCCGAAAATCCTGAAACTTTTGGTCTTAGGTATCGCTGCTTTATTGTTGTCCGGAATCGGTGGGATTATTGGCGGATATATCATGTATTTCATCAAGAAAGGCAATTATAACCCGGTGATCGGAATCGCAGCCGTGAGTTGTGTGCCGACCACGGCCAAGGTGGCGCAGAAGTTAGTCAGCAAAGAGAATCCCGAATCTTTCATTCTGGGAGATGCTTTGGGGGCCAACATCTCCGGTGTCATCACTTCGGCTATCATCACAGGTATTTATATCACGATTGTTCCATATCTCTGATAAAACGGTATTATTTTAAGAAAACACTTTTTACTTAAAAGAATTATTCGTTTCTTCGCCTTACAATTTATAATAGTATGGAACAAAAAGACGAAATAATACTGATAAATATAAATGGTACGGATCGTCCGGGGGTGACCGCCGCCCTTACCGAGATACTGGCCAAGAATAACGCGGTTATTCTGGACATAGGTCAAGCCGACATCCATAACAACCTCTCTTTAGGCATCTTGTTTCAAAGTAGCGAAGGCAATTCGGGGGACATTCTGAAAGAGTTGCTCTTCAAGAGCTATGAGCTTGATGTGAACATCCGTTTCAACCCGATCACCGAAGAGGCTTATGACCAATGGGTTTCCATGCAGGGTAAGAACCGGTATATCATAACGATCTTAGGACGGAAACTGACTGCCCGGCAAATCGCCGGCGTTACACGCATCGTTGCCGACCAGGATATGAATATCGACGACATCAAGCGCCTGACCGGACGTATTCCTTTGGATGAGAATGCTCGTACACCGAAAGCCAGCGTGGAATTTTCCGTGCGCGGTACGCCAAGGGATAAGGAACGGATGAAGGCCGACTTCATGAAACTCTCCGCCGAACAGGAAATGGATATATCCTTTCAGGAAGAGAGCATGTATCGCCGTATGCGTCGCCTGATCTGTTTCGATATGGATTCGACGCTGATCGAAACGGAAGTGATCGACGAACTGGCTATCCGGGCCGGTGTCGGCGATCAGGTGAAAGCCATTACCGAAGCGGCCATGCGGGGAGAAATCGATTTCTGCGAAAGCTTCCGGCAACGTTGTGCCTTGCTGAAAGGCCTGGATGTCTCCGTCATGCAGGAAATTGCCGAGAACCTGCCGATTACCGAAGGGGTGGACCGCCTGATGCGTATCTTGAAAAAGGTGGGCTTCAAGATTGCGATCCTTTCCGGAGGATTTACTTATTTTGGCAACTATCTGAAACAGAAATACAATATCGACTATGTGTATGCCAACGAACTTGAAGTGGAGAACGGAAAACTGACCGGTCGTTATGTCGGCGACATTGTAGACGGAAAACGCAAAGCGGAACTGCTCCGCCTCATTGCACAAGTCGAGAACGTGGATATCCGCCAGACGGTCGCTGTCGGAGATGGCGCCAATGACTTGCCGATGATCAGTATTGCTGGTCTTGGCATTGCTTTCCATGCCAAACCGAAAGTGAAGGCTACGGCCAAACAATCTATTTCGACGATCGGGCTGGACGGCATCCTCTATTTCTTAGGCTATAAAGACTCTTATCTGGATGAAAAAATGTAACTACAAATAACAAGAGAAAAATGATCAGACACATCGTAATGTTTAAATTGAAGGAGTTTGCAACTCCAGCCGACAAGCAGGCTAAAATGCAGGAAATCAAAACAGGATTAGAAGCATTGATCGACAAAATCGATGTTTTGCGCATGATCCGTGTCGACTTTAATGTTAATCCGGCAGAGACATGGGATGTAATCCTGACTACGGAATTGGATACCCTCGAAGATGTCAGCATATATGCCAACCATCCCGAACATGTAGTCGTAGCCAAAGAGGTCATCGGCCCTGTCAAGGCAGACAGAGCTTGTGTAGATTATGAATACTAACCAGATGAGTTGTATCATGAAAGACTTTGATGTTGAAGAACGTGTAAATCGTGCGGTCCGGAACTTCGAAGCGGGTTACAATTGTGCGCAGTCTGTCTTTTTGGCCTATTCGGATGTCTTTGAATTGGATATGGAAACAGCCAAGAATGTATCTGTCTCTTTTGGAGGAGGCGTAGGCCGTATGCGCGAAATCTGCGGAACGGTCAGTGCAATGGCCATGTTGGCTGGTTTCAAATATCCGGTTCTGGATATTACCGATCAGGAAGCCCGCACGAAGAACTATGCGATGGTACAGAAAATGGCTGATATATTCAAGGAAAAGAATGGAACGATTATTTGCCGCCAGCTCTTGCCTCCTGAAGATGCAGTTGCAACAACACCTGCACCAACTGCGCGTACGAAAGAATATTATCAGAAACGCCCCTGTGGAAGATTCGTAGAAGATTCAGCTCGCATTGCAGGGAAAATGCTGAAAGGAGAATTAGATTGATGGCTTATGCCATCAATCTGATTTGTGTGACTATTCCTAAACTCCGTATATCGTTAAACAAGTTCATATAAGAGGAAATCGCCTTGACATTCACCTTGTAGGTAATAACGGATCTATCCTCTTTATAGAATGTTTCAAAAGAAACACTTACTATAAAAACACCTTTATCTTCCAATATTTTACGGACTGCTTTCAAATCCGGTGTTGCCGTAGAACAAGTTATCGTCAATATCTTATTGACACCGTTCAGGAACATTCTTCTCTCCAAACGTTCCAGGCTGACCAATATAAAAAGCGTTATAACAGTTGCAATAGCAGCCGGAATATACATTCCGGCTCCCACTGCCAAACCTATTACCGCCATAACCCAAATACAGGCTGCCGTTGTCAGTCCATGTACACTTCCGTGACTCTGGATAATTGCCCCTGCCCCAAGGAAACCAATGCCGGAAAGAACTTGTGCTGCAATACGTCCCGGATCGCCGTTCAGGAAATCAGGATAGCATTGCGGAATCCAGATCGAAACCAGCATAGCAGCAGTCGAACCCATACAAATCAATGTAAAAGTACGCATACCCGCTTCCCGTCTCCTGAACTGGCGCTCAATCCCGATGAGAGCTCCTAAGAAGAAACTGATCAACAGTTTTACGGCTGCCGTATAAGGAGTAATAGCTGTATTTTGTAATATGTCGTTTATCTGTTCTAACATACTTATTGTTTTAGTAACACACAAATATAAGTATTTGTTTGATTACTTGACCTCCGTAATTTCAATCACATGACTGTTTGTCGGCCGGCTTGAAAACACAGGAATACCGACATTCATCAGAAACTCTCCGGAGAATGTTTTGCCGTTGCAAGCCAATCTGGATTTCGTACCCGGAACCAGATTGATTTCTTTCAGCTCGTAGCGAGCATCCTTCTTCAATCCTTGTAAACGAAGGGGTTGCATCGACTCTGCATATCTCGGATGGATATCGAAAGCAAACAGGACAGCCTTGTCTGCATTGCTATTGGCATACATAACGGCAGCGTGCTGGCTTTCATAAGGCGACTGCAAACGGTACTGGTCACCATCCAGGATAACATCGTCCAAACGTTTAAAGTTGGCCACCGCTTCCTTGCAATACTGCTGGTCTGCCTGGCTCATTTCGTGGACACGGATATCAAAACCTAACTTACACATGCTGGCTACGTCCGTACGAAACTTGACCGGCTGTTTCCCCCAGCTTGTTACATGGGCAGCCATGCTCTTTGTCGGGAAGAAATGCGAATATCCCCACTGGATAAAGATGCGTTCCACAGCATCCGTATTATCACTCGGCCAGAATTCGGTGAAATATTTCAACGCCTCATAATCACAACGACCACCGCCGCCGGAACATAACATCATCGGCAGATTCGGATATTTCTGTTTGATCCGCTCCAGGATATTGTATAAACCACGTACGTGCTCAATATACAAATGGGACTGTTGGTCCTTCAAATACGGAGAATAAATATTTGTAATCGGGCTATTGCAATCCCATTTGAAATAGGCGATCCCCGGATATTTAGTCATCAAGTTATCGACAACGCCATAGACATAATCTTGCACTTTCGGATTACTCAAATCCAAAACCATCTGATTTCTAAAGTAATATTCATCACGATTCGGCAGATGGATCACCCAATCCTTATGTTTTTCATACAATTCACTTTTCGGATTTACCATTTCCGGTTCGATCCACAAACCGAACTTAATACCTTTATCTGTTGCTTCTTTCACCAGTTTACCGATACCGTTAGGCAACTTGGTTACTGTTTCTTCCCAGTCTCCCAATCCTTGATGGTCGCTGCTACGGGGATATTTATTTGCAAACCAACCGTCATCAAGCAGGAACATGTCAACTCCCAGTGTAACGGCTTCATCCATAATTTCCACCAACTTGTCTTCATTAAAGTCAAAATAGGTCGCTTCCCAGTTGTTCAGCAATGTCATACGGGATTTCTCACCGTCTTTCAATTGATATTTACGCGCCCAACGTTGAAAATCGCGACTGGCTTTTCCCTTACCTTCCGTACTGTAGGTGAAGATGAACTCCGGTGTGCGGAACACTTCGTTCGGTTTCAGCGAATATTCCGAGGCATACGGATTGATACCGGAAAGTACACGCAACCCATTTTCATTATCCACCTCGAACGTAAAACGGTAATTTCCTGTCCATCCGATCGTTCCGAATAATACATCTCCTGCATTCTCTTCCGCTTTCTTGTTCAGGGCAAGCAAAAAGAACGGGGAGCAGAACATATTTGCACGACTTCCTAACTTAGTATCCAACATCTTCTTGCCAAAAGCCAGCTCGGTTTCCTTCATATTGACTTCATGCGCCCAATCTCCTGCAAATTCGGTTAAGAAATATTTACTACCGTTCAGATGCAGTAAAGAGGAAGCATAGTTATAAAGGGTTACAGGCTTCTTTTCCTGATGTGAGATTTCCGCATATTCCTTGATGATGTTTTCCTTCGGATAAGCGATGAAATGCAGTTTCACTTCGACAGGATATTTATCATCTTTCAAAAGAATAACCGTCTCGTTTGCTCCTGATTGAAGCTGTTTGCTTTGATGGGAGACATATTTCAAAAGCAAGGACGGATTGCCGTCATTATGCAAAACACGGATAGCCGGCTCGAAATAATCTTCCATACCGTGTGTCAGATAGGCCTCATTTCCGAGAGGTAATTGTGCAATATCCGAATCGAATGACAGTTTTCTTCCCAGATAAGATTGATACAAACGACCATTTTTATCATCAACCTTATAAATAAGGCTAACATTATCGGTCGTAATTGGAATTACAGTTTTTCCATTTGCACTCAGTGTCGCTGATATTGCTATTAGACATAGCAAAAAAAGGTGTCTGATCTTCATGTTTTTCTTATATAATTTATTAATTAACGTCAGTTCGACGAAATTAAGTTATTAATTATTAGTAAAATAGCAAT
>ERZ777011.1182-NODE-1182-length-30295-cov-5.111739_pt1 | contig 30295 bp, 37 predicted proteins | sample MGYA00374964_ERZ777011 | MGnify/ENA primary metagenome ERZ777011 (study PRJEB29310, sample SAMD00008975) | mouse gut metagenome | study: EMG produced TPA metagenomics assembly of the Metagenome analysis of fecal microbiota from mouse which was promoted... | reverse complement strand
TCACGCATGCTTCATCTTCAAACATTAACATTATTTGATCACTTTTAAACAAGGTCTCACATATGGTTGCAAACGTGTCGATGATTTGTTTTTGTTTTTCTTTCTTCAAATCGTGGAATATAGGATTATGTATGAGATTTTCAAAAATAACATCGTTAATTTTGACGTTACATTTCATCACTCCTTCGCGATTTAAACAGGGTTCTATTATCATTAACTGTTGGAAACTATCTTTAGTGTGCAAAAAATCACCTCTCGCTTAATTGTCCTGTCATTCACTGCTAGTGATAGGTTTTTTCTCTCAGGATTCCGCTTTTAACCTCGACTTCACCTACATCCTCTCTACATTGAAGATACTGTTCGATTAACTCATCTTCATCAATTTTAAAAAATTCAGCAAGCGCTATAAACATATGCGCTCCAACTTGTTTTTTAATATCACGATGCATCGCTTCATAAACATTTTTTTCAATATCAAAGTAGAATCTGCATTCATCGTCTTCAGTAAATGAAACTTTCATTTTCAAAAGCTCATATTCTTTTTTCATCATTATTCTCCTATCTCACTCTCAACGTCTGTCCCGCTAAAATTAAATCCTCATTTTCAATGTCATTCCATTCCATGATGTTCTGTACGCTAACATGGAATCGATTTGCTATATCTATTAACGTATCGCCTTCTTTAACGTCATACTCAATAATCGTTAATTGGTCACTATAGCATGATGAATCATAGTTAAATGCCTGAATCTCATCACATGCTTTTGCCTTTACATCAAGCAACATTAGCGCTGCTATCGCTATAAATATCTTCATCTTTATTCCTTCTTTCAAATTTTACGTAGTAGGTGATTCCCTTCTTATTTATCTCATAAGTCACTCCTCGTAGTTTAAATTCAAATCCTAACAATTTTGCTTCTTCTTTTGAGCTACATTTAACTTCTTTCCGTCCTGATTCTAGTAATTCATTAACATAGGATCCTTCTATGCCTACGAGCTGCTCATGATCTTCAACGTATGGCGCATTTCTGTACTCTCTAACTAGATAGGGATTAATGCCGATTTTAAGGAAATTCTTTAATAATTCCTCTTTCATTCTCGTTACTTTAACTTTGTAATGAGAAATCGCTCCTTTCGAAGTCCCTACATAATCCGCTAACTCCTGCATTGTTAAATCGTGATAAAATAGAAATTCATCAATCGTTAGATATTTTTTTGCTAATAAAATGCGCTTATCAAGCGATACTGGACGACATACATGTTCTTTTTGTAAAAATCTAAGGTCGTCGTAAGTTAATTTGAGATTAAATTGAGTTGTTTTATTTTTTTTACACGCTTCTTTTAAAGAGTCATAAATCTCCACGACCTCTTTGGTCCGATAATTTATCTTTTTTATTTTTTTAAAAATCAATTAAATCACCTTTTTCATATCGCCCCTTAATGTTTAATTTTTTTAATAAATCAACATCAACATTTGTCCCATCACAATGATATTTATCTTTGAATGCCATATCTCCAATATTGTGAATCTCAGTATGATGAAAGCTGCACAAAGCTATCATCAATAGCTTTGAATGATTAACTTTGTTTCGGTTTCTCCCCATGCCCACTGCCTCTAAATGATGTATGACCGCACACGACTTCTCGCACACCGTACACCGGCGATTTTTGATGCATAGATAGCTCCATTTTTTTAACTCACGAGACATGGCAAATGATTCAAATTTCAATTCAACGTTATTTAACATGATGAAATCGAGCAAATACTCTATAAATTCATTTGCTAGACTCATATTGACATTTGATAAGCTAAATTCATCGCATTCCCTTTCTTTTTGAAATTTAGCTTTCATCGTTTTTTTTATGCTATTCATAGCAATCCGACTACGATTCTTTAACGAATAGTAAGCTATATCGCTCAGTAGCGAATAGATAAGATGCCGTTGTGCGCTCGATATACTGCGATTATCATCTAATTCAATAGATCCGCTCCCAATATCGTCAAAAAAATAAATATCATCAATCTTTTTTGGAACAAAAGTTAAGAGATACGTTCCCTCATCCGTTTCTTTCAACTTTTTAAATTTTGCAAGCATCTCAAATCCTTCTTTTAGTCATTCGAGCATGGATAAAGACATGACCAAATTTATTCCTACTCACTTTTACATCTAGGAATGTTGCGTGGGGATATTCTTTTTCTAAAAAAGTAGCAATTAAAGTTTCGTCTGAAGCCATTTTTTTTACTTTACGCTCGCTAAATTTTTTGTAGTCTCTATGCTCGATAGGATTTTCAAGATTTTTACTACACGAATATCGTTTTTCTGATTTCGCTCTCTTTTTATGTTCCTTGCATAAATATGTTGCTAAACCTGTAATTCCGAACTTTGCATCATAGTCAATCGTGCTTATCTTGTTGTATCCTCCTTTATTCCAGCATTCCATCACCTCGTCCATAGTCAATAATGAATTCATGATGAAATGATGATGTATCCTCCCCTTTTCGCTTTTTTCAGTAGCGTACACATATTTAAATTTACTTAAGTCAATATTCTTTTTTTTCAAGCGTGTTTTAATCCTTTTGATGAAGTTAACCATATTTTTTTTTGCTTCATCCATGTGTGTCGGGTAACTTTCTTTCGGATATGTAAGTGTGCCGTACAAATCTCCACTCTCAAAGTTGTGATTTATCTTTCTAATAATATTTTTTTTTCGAAACGAATCATTCCATTTACGATACACATCAGGGTTTTCTTTTCTAATTTTTCTTTTTCCCATTTTAGGTAAAGCCGGATAAATTTCAACCTCAAAGAGATTACCATTTTCAATCGTTTTTGTTGAATAGATCGTTGATCGAACTTTACGAGCAAATAAAGAATTGAGATTAATCTCTAATTCATCATTTAACAAATTAAAATCATAATCACAGTATTTATTTACTCGCATCTCATCTCCTCCATCGTCGATTTGTGAATGGTTATTTCAAGTCTGCCAATTTTGACACGAAATCAAATTTTTATTCATTCACATCAAATTTTTTATTTTGTTTTTGCAAAACAAGGCAAATCATTAAAAGTTAGCATTTGGTATTTTGAAATCACATCAACTGCTTCAGCTAATACATTAATCGCTTCTTCATCCTTTAACTCTAAAACCTTTTTGCTAATTTCAATAATTTTATCGTAATTATTTTTTTCCATCGCCCAACCTCCATCTTAAGCTTTTACTCTTATTATAACCTAATTATTGTAGCGATGTTTGTATTATTAACAACTTAAAGGTTTTTTTAAACAATTTTATAATTTTTTTCGAAAAAAACCTTTAACATTAAAGAGGTTAAAATTAATAAAAAAAGCATAATACTTGTTTTTTTTAACCTGAAAATATCCACAATTTATTGGATATCTATTAAAATTTATTTATAGTATAATAAAATAGAGAGGAGATGGAGGAATGGATAGCATTGCATCACGAGTTAAATTTTTACGTCAAGAATTAAAACTATCGCAAAAAGAGTTTGGTGAAAGAGTTGGGGTATCACAAACAAAAATTTATGACATTGAAAACGAAAAAAAGCTTTCTACGCTTTTAAAAAGATCTATTTGCAATGAATTTGATTTAAACGAGGAATGGCTTCTCACAGGTAATGGGGATATGTATAATGCGAAGCACTACAATAAAGATTTAGAATTATTTATTGCCTCGATTAAAGATGAGCGTGTTAAAAAGTTACTCTTAAGAATCTCAACATTAAACGATAAAGGATTAGAAATGGTGAGCAACGTGGTAGATCTACTTGCCAACGATGAAATATTAATGGAATTAAAGAAACAAAAAAAAGAGTAGCAAAAGGCTACTCTTTTTTAGAAGAACTCTAAACTATAGTGAGAATATAAAGGAATTTTTTAAAAAATAACAAATAACGTAAAGTACCCAAATAAAAGGAGGAATTCTATACATTTAAATCAACAAAAAAACAAACCAATCTGCAACCTCATCAACACGTGTAGATGCTAGCTCATCTACACTTTTATTTTAGGCAATAAACCAAATTTTTAAACCAATATTTTACAAAAAATAAAAAAAGATAACAAAATATTATCTTTTATGATTCTTTATTTAAAACTTCGCGCTCGTAGAGTTTAATCCACCTATAAAGCGTTGTTCGACTTTTTAAATTTAAAAGTAAAGTAAACTCTTTACCATTGATAAATCCTGCTTTCCACTTCTTATAAAGTCTTGGAAAATTATCAGGCAAATCAGCTACTTTTAACTTTCGGCGCTCTTTTGAATACTTTCCTTCGCGCTTTGCAATAGCGATTCCTTCGGCCTGACGTGCTTTAATTCTTTTTCTTTCAGCCTCTGCAATCGTGGAAAGAACTTCGATTAATACATTGTTGACCATGTCCAACATCGATTTAGCGTATTCATCTTTTTCATCGAAACAAATAAGCGTGGTTGGAACATCTAAAACGTGGAGTCGTACTCCTCTTTCTTTCAGAATATTTAACGCCTCAACAATCATTAATTTATCGCGACCTAGACGATCTAACTCTTTAATAATTAAAATATCGTCTTTACGAAGATAGCGTTGGAGGTTTAACCATGCATCGCGATTAAAATCTTTACCGCTCGATTTATCTATATATAAATTGTCCTCATCTATTTTACAATTATATTTTTCTTTAGTGAAACTTTGAATGGCCTCAATCTGACGTTCCACATTTTGATCTATTGAACTTACTCGGCAATATCCAAATATCATTTTATCACACTCCACCTAACAATTTTATCAAGTAAAGGTGTTCAAATCAAGTGTGTGCAAGGAAGTGAACACCTTTTCCTGTATGGATGTGAGAAAATTTTTTATCTTGCCGAGATAAAATCCTGCTGTACTTAAAGTATACCTTGTTTGAACACTGCTGTCAAAAAAAATTTAACTTAATTTTCATCGAGAATTTTTACCAGCCTATCAAACAAAGCTTTGTTTTTCAGTCCGCCGTTAAACCAGCCTTCACAAATTGCTTTTTCAAATTTTTTCTTCGATTTTGCTGCTTCTTTGTAAATGGCACTATTAACGCTAGATAATGCTGATACGATTAGCGTTAACTCTTCTTTACTTAGTTCTACTTTTATCTTTTCCATGCTATCCCTCCCTTCACGGGAGTTAATATAGCATAGTGAATTTTGATAACATTGTCTTTTTTTAAAATATGAAAAAATCAAATTCAATGATAAATCGCTAATTTACTCTTTTAAAATACCATTTGCTTTTAAAAAATCTTCGAAAAAAGGAAGTTTATCTTGTAGCTCCTTACAAAATTGTCGCCATTCAGGTAACCGATGATTATGTCGCTGTTGCCAAATATTCATAAGTTGAAGATAGTTAGTTGTTACTCGGCCCGTCATTTTTAATCCAGCTGGAGTGGAATAAAGTAATCTTAAGTAGTTGTCATGAGAACGATCTTCATTATATTTTTCTTGCAACTCTTGTAAGCGACTAATAATTTGCTGATCTGTAAATTCATTAAAGACATTTGCTAAGTTAAATTTATTAATCCGATGCATTGTACTCATCCCAGTAACAATATCGGCAAAGTGATATCGTTGAAATTCAATCCATGCTTTATTTGTTAAAGTTAAATCCATATTCACGACTATCCCTTTCGCAAACGAGCAATGTCCTGAATTTAACGGTTTTTTCAGCAGTTGTAAAGCTCTTTTTGCACTATTGCTGAGAAAAATATTATTTTCAACCTTCTCGCAATACTCTAAATCTGAAATCGCATTATTAACACAACCTACCTCATAATCATCAATCATTGAGTATCCGCTTGCAACCATGCTCTCAAATAAATCATAAATTCTTAAATTGGTAATCACGTCATGATTTTTATACATTTAATCACCTCTTTTTATTTTCAATCAATTATAGTAAGAAAATGGCGAATTTATTCTTTTATAAAGCATATTTTCATATGCTATTAGCATAGCTTAATAGCAATTAGAATGTTAGTTTAATAGCATTTTTTTCATCTCTTGCATTTTGATTAATGCTTCAATTTCTTCATTAGAATATAGATTAATATCTTTTCTGATTAACGACATATCTTGAATTTTAGAGATTAACTTCCGCCTTTCAACTGTTAATTCGTAAGAAATCGGCTCTTTTTTATCATTTTCTTCTTTCAGATTTAACCAATCAGGTACAAGTTCTTTTCTTTTAATTCTTTGGTGAGAAACATTAGATTGATTTTTTAAAGATTTAATTGTTTTAGTGATATATGAGATACGTGCTTTTTTGAATTTAACATTTACTGATTTTTTTACTGCTGCTATTAGATCTGCTAAGGTATATAAATTAATCATATTATTTAATGCATGTGCTTCTTTGTAATTTGCTTCTTCATTAAAAGTCTGTTGGAAAGCATCATTTAATTCTGCATTTTCAATTTTAACTTCTTCATATTTTATATTTGTAACACTCACAGGTTTGACATAGATTTTAGCCGTCTGCCTCTTACCAATCTCAACAACATGAATAAGTTTTAAATCTTTTAACTTCTTTATCGCATTGCTTATAGTTCTTAAAGATTTATTAAGTTTTTTTGCGATTAAAGATTGATTATACCGGCAAAAAATACCCAAATCATCTTTCCAATCATCATTCCCTTTTTCAAAATTGATCACAGATGCGAGGAACGATTTATATATTAATTCATAAACATCACGTGTTGTTAAATTTAAAGATTTATACTCTTGTGACTCGAAAAAGCTCTTTATTTCTTTGTTAAATTTTATTTTCCCCATAAATAAAACTCCTTTATTTTTGTCTTAAGGAGTTTTCGTTAATTATATAAATTTTTATAGACAAACATCTATTATTTAGATATAATAATAACGAAAACGAAAACTCCATGTTTTTTAAACCGTAACAACTAGTTTGGCGACAGAGGTTACGGTTTTTTTAACGTTTTTTTGATAATTTAATATTATAGCATTTATTAACAAATTACAAGAGCGATTTTATTTTTTTCTTAAAATCGTTCTTTTTTTTATTTAAAAATAGATGATTTAAAATAATCAATTAAAGAATAATATTTATCTATTAATATAGATTCGTAAATATCTGCATATCACTGATACACATATAGTTGCGTATCATAGATATAAAAAAAACAGACCTTTACGGTCTGTTTCAAATGGAATTCAGGGAGAGTAATAAAATAAGAAAAAATTGATAATAGTATACTTCATGCCATTTTTACTTAATAGTAATTGGTAAGTTAATTAGGGTTTGTAAAATTAGTTTACTATGCTATACATTCCTTTTAGAGAAAAACTAATTAAAATGGTTTTATCACTAAAACAAACTAGAGATAACGAATTGGTAGATAATCCTTATTTTTCAGCCTATGGGGGGTGGCTGTACTTATATTTTGGTACTAATTTCAAATTTTATTCACCAATATTAAAAGTTGCAATTTTTTGCAATAAAAAAATAATAAATAAGAATAGGATTAATATTTACATTTGTAAAAGTGCAATTTTTTGCACTTTTTTGATAATTTAGACTTGAAAATATAAGTTGTGATGATATAATTAACACATAAAGTCGTAAAAGTTGCAATTTTTTGCACATTAGAGGAGAGAAAGTATGAAAAAAAGAAACATCACAACAAACAATGGAGAAACGAGTATTGTGAGCGTCGATATTGGTAATATAACATCAATCGCCAAAAGCGCTAATGAAGTAATCACATTTGAAAGTAGATGCATTGATGCAACTGAAGTTCATGAATTTGTTAATCCTGAAATTTTTGAAATAGACGGAAAATCTTATGTTATGAGCAGAGGTACTTTTGAAAATAATTTGGTCAAGCATCAAAAGGCTAATTATATTGCCTTATTATATTATGCAATTGCAAAAGTTACAGATAGCTCAAATATAAATCTGACATTAGGAGTTCCAGCAGGCCAATTTAGAAAAGAACGCGAAAATATTCGAAAGTTAATCGAAGAAAATAATTGCAAAACAATTAAATTAAATGGTGTACCGCGCGTTATTTCAATTAATAATATCTTCATCGTCCCGGAAGGTTATGGCGTAAAAATTGAAGTATTTAATACAAGCGAAAATGGTACGCAAGTTTTACAAAAAGGATTAAGAACACTAATTATAGATATTGGTGGTGGTACTATTGATATTGCAGAATTTGATGAGAATGACAAATTTTCAAATGGAAAATCTATTACGCTTGGACTTTTAGATCTTTATAAAGATGTAAGAGATGTATTAGTAAATGACTATTATTTCAATGTCGATCTAGCAGACGTCCGTAAATATCTTGAAGGTACACTCGTAATAAAAAATGATAATTTTGAAGATGAGACAAGCTACATCGATCCGGCGATTGAAAAATTTTATAACAGATTTATCAATGAATTGAGAGGTCTATATCCACGTTTGGCCCAGTACAACTTGATCTTGTGTGGGGGTGGAGCAGATTATGTAGAAGAATATTTTAAAATAGAATACCCTCATTCGCTAGTTGTAACGGATATTACTGCTAATGCAAGAGGATTTAGAAAGGCAGGCATTGCAAAATGGCGTCAGTCCGAATAACATTTACTAAAGAAGAAGAATATCTTGTTGAATATTTACGCAATAAATCCAAACCTAATCTCTTCATTAAAGATTTGATTAAAGAGGCTATGTATAGCGAATATTACCGATTGACCGGTAATGTTCCTTCATTTTTTGAAAAAATAGCAGATAATTCGATATCGTTAAATTCATATTCTGAAAATCAAGTGGATGATCTAGCAATTATAAATGATGATGAAGATGAGGATGATATTGGTGTCGATATAAGCGACATGGAGGACTTTTAATGAATGAAGTTAAAGATGTTATTCGAATACGAAGAAAAGAATTGGGAAAAAAATGTGGATGTGACAAATCAACAGTACGAAAATGGGAATTGGGACAAATTAATAATATGCGAAGAGATAAAATCATTCGTTTATCTCAAGCGCTTGATGTAAGTCCCCTTGTTATATTAGGAATGGAGGATTTTAATGAAGATAAATAACGCACTCATTCATAATGCGATTGTTGAGCATATTGAATTCGAAGATATAAAACCCCAATCGATTCAAGTTGGTGATCATTTTGAATTTCTGATTTTTGAGTTAAAAAAGAGCATGCTTTTGAAAGATATATCGACAAATAAGCTTATCTTATCTTGTCACATAGACTTTACTTCGATTTTCAAAGATTTTAGCGACACTTTTTATGCAGTCGCATTAAATCATAAATCTCCGTTTGGTTATGACTTTATCAGTATTGAATTATTAGAAAGTTGGGATCAAGCTGCTCGAAATGTTGAACAAAGACAGTTGACTTTAATGCTTAGTCCAAACGCTAAAGATTTTTTATAGCTTTTTAAAAAAAGTAGCAAGTGAATTTTATCACCTGCTACTTTTATTTTTTTCAAAAAAATACTTGCAATACTTCTAAAATAGAAGTATAATGAATATGTAATCGAGTTAGTCGGCGGTGCTTACGACGTTAAATAATAGAAGGCATATGTGTTCGGACGTTTAAAATATAAAAAGAAGGAATGATACTCTATGGAATATACATTAAATAAAAAAACAAAATTTTACCTTGAATTATTAAAATTAGAAGAATTATCGGATTTGCAAAGAGATGGAATTTATATAAATCATGGCGAAGATTCAGAAATGACTTACTTCCAAGTGGAAGAATTATTTAATACATCAGATTGGTTAGAAGGCGTAATAGTTGATGTTGATGATGTTATTAATTATCTTGATGAAAAATATTCACGTCGTCCATTCTTTGATTTTTTAAAAATCCAACTAGCGGATTTAAAAAAGAAAAAGATTTATGCAGTAGATTTAGATTATGATTATGACATTTTAAAAACTTATACTTATGATGATTATTTAGATTATGTTAAATCAGACTACGAAGATATTTGTGATTCAGACGAAGAATATTCTAATAATGTTAGCTTTGAAGAATTCTTAGAAGATTATACAGATGAAAATATATCTTTAATCGATGATTTGCTTCAATGCGATTTTATTGAATGCTAATTTGCTGAGGTGAGGGAATAAAAATGAAGAGTAAAATTGAGTTTGTTAAACATTTCTACGAAACAATAGATTCGGTAGAGAGAGCGTTAAATGTCTACCTGTATTGCGATTCTGAAAAAAAATTAGAAGAATTAAAACTTATGATTGAAAAAGATTTAGCTCCTACCCTATCAGTTGAATTTGTCAGATGTGGGAATGAGTTAATTGATGGATTATATTGCGATTGGTTTAGCATCAACTATATTCATGGCGAAATGACGGAGATAAAAAATAACATTAAATGCGTTTATAAAAATGCAAGAAAGGTTTTAAATTAACATGAAAAGAGAAGAGATTTTAACTTTAAAAATTGAAGATTTAAAGAAAAATTATAATTTTTTGTTGGAATGTCAGAGGAAAGATAAGATTGAATTAGCGAAAGCAAAAGATGAAGGTGAGGAGGCATTAGTTAATTACTATCAATTATTGATTGATGGCAATAAAGAGGAGTTGGAGGATACTGCATTAGAGATTTCTAAATTGGAAAAGGAAATCTCTTCTTCCAGTACAAATTGGCTAAATATAATCTGCAAAAAATTCAATATGACTAGATACTCTATTTCTAAAAGAACTGGAGTTTATGAATCAATGTTATCTCGCATCATTAATAACAACATTCATTATTTAAAAGTTGAATTTAAATTGATTTTAGGAATATCTATGATGTTAGATATGACATTAGATGAATTTTATGAGGAATTAAAAAAAACAGATATTGATGAGTGTTTTTAGGAGAAAAAAATGAAACTGTTAGAGCTTAGGTTAATAGATCAAGATGATAATTGCGTTAGAAATAAAGAAGTTATTGATTTAAATGATGAATCAAGTAAAGATAGCTATTTATTAAATAAATTACTCAGCTGGTATGAGGGCGATGATGAGCAATTAGATACTTATAATGCGTTGTGGAGATTGAAATTATCAATTCGTGACCGAAAATTTATTTTTTCATCTTTTATCGACCTCGAAAGCTATATTTTAGATATCACCATTATTGACGAAAAATTTATATCCGAATTTATCGCTAGTCATTATTCGATTCCTGTCCATGACATCAATGAAATGATTAAAATCGGAGATATTGTCATTGATTTATTTTATGCATTAAATGAAAATAAAGCTAAATCTCTTTATTTAGAACGCTATGGTGATGATAACAAAAATGTGACGTCATGTGATTTTATTCAAGTTACCACCAGTTATTGTATTTCGGTAAGAAAAATCAATTTTAAAAAATTTGCTACAAAATAAAAAAAGTAGCCTCTCATGGCTACTCTTTTTATAAGCCGGTTTATTCAGGAGTCCGTCATTTCTCCCGGAATGCACGACGACTTTACAAGTCGTTTAGATGTTAATCCGTTAACATTCCTATACAGCGCTGATTTATCTGCTATATTATTCTATGTTTTTTAAAAGAAATAATGCAGATGATAGAAATGAAGGAAGTGATCACAATGAAAAAATTTTATGAAAAATATCGAAAAAAATGGTGGTTTTGGTTTATCGTTGTTTCAATTGTCGTAACAGTTGTCGATAACATTGCTTTATTGTTTTACAATCCTCAACCGAATCTTGATTCGATACGGCAACAAGCACAAGCGATTGATGAAGAAGAAAAAAAAGCAAAATATACTGTACCTAACGGCGAAGTGATAGATGTTGACATCTACCATAGTGATGAATATGGTGGTATAGATGTTGTCGAGATAGTAGTTGAAGAAAGCATTAAAAGTACGGTAAGCGAGACAATCGAGCAAAATTATGATAACGTATATTCTTTAGTTAATAAACAAGGGATTGTTAACTATGATATGTTTAAATATAAAGCTATTGCACATAAAAAAAATGGTGAAGAAGTCACAATAATGAGCTTTACCGTCCTTCCTGAGAACATGAAAACGTTAAGCAAAATGATGGATAGCACTTACATCTCTGTTGCAATAAATCTTTATACGACGGATTTATATAGAAATGAAAAAGGTTCATCTTACCAGTAATAAAAAAAGACAGGTTTCCCTGTCTTTTTTTTGGTGTAAATTTTGGTTAATAGACTTGAATTTTGGTCCGATGGTCTGAATATCGGCCTAATCTGATTTTTTTGGCTTCTGCCATTAGTAATATATGTTTTCTAACATTTATATATTACAGTTTTTTAACATATTTTGAATTTGCGCTAATCCATCCCACGCCGCTTTTTAATTTATAAAGACCGTTTTTTTCATCAACGATCGTAAATACTTCATTTCTTTTTACCGTTTGCACAATTTTAGAATCGAAACTAGCCTCTTTTCTGACGTTTAATGAGTCACAAATAATTTTAACTTTGAAGGATTTAAACTGATTTTTATCTTTTAACGAGGTAGATCCGCACGTTAAATCTGCCTCAATATTCCCTTGTTTAATCGCAGAAAGTACCCAATCAACTCTATATTTGAAATTTTCCCATCGATTTTCAGACAAAATCAGGTTTGGACATTTTTTACCGGAAAAATCTTGATGTTTTTTTAAACGAGAAATATTTAAATTGAATTTATAGAGTAGTCGTGCAGCGACATAAACTGCATTTTCTTCAGCTTTATTATATAAATCGCGATTGGAGTGTGTCGGACGACAAATCTCAATATGAATTCCGTTACGATTTCCATCCCCATTTCCTCCATCACCTGCCGCCCATGCGTTTCTGTCAAAAGGAAGGCCTTGAATCGCATATTCTTCATCTACAGCAAGATGGAATGACACTTGATTATTATTACGAGTCATATAAGCTATTTCATTGTAGGCGCTTGCTAAATTAGCGGTGTCATGGATAACGACGTATTTTGGAGTCATTTGATACGGACATTTAATATTATATTTAGTAGAGCTAACTAATTTTTCTTCGTAAATATAACTCATTATCTTTCGTCCTCCTCGATTTCTTTTATTTTTGTGTCAATTTTTTTATCAATATTCCTATCCAGCGCTTTAACGGTATCTTTCAATTTATTAATTTCTTCCGAAACATCTACGCCATACATCACCACGCCGGCTAAAATAGCTCCCAACACTGAACAATTTGTAAGGAGAAATCCCGCTCCCAATCCAATGATGATGATAGTAAGGGCCCGATACTGCTCTTTTATTTTTGGCTCCCAACGACTCAAAAAAATGTTGGTGATAACTAAAACTGCTATTAAAGAGGCTAAACGCATAAAATCAACGATGCTTAATTGTAATTCTGTCATTTTTTTCACCTTCAAAATCATTTATTTTTTTACTGAGTTCGGATACTTTGATTACTAATGCGCTTATAATATCGCCGTAATCAACCACATTTTCTGCTCCTTCATCGGTAATTGAAGTAAATTTTTTTATCAATCTCAACCCTTTTTCAGTTTGAACTGGCATATATTCATCTAGCAAGTTATCCACAGATATTATGTCATTGCACCTTTTTACCGCATATTCATCTACATAAGCTGCTGATTTTATCATATCGTTTCCATTTAGCCAAAGCGGACCGCCATTTATTCCTACCCCATTTTTCCCTTCCAAATCAATCGCCGTATTTCTACTCTGCATCCGTTGACACTCGTAAATCCATGTTGATTTCATATAAATGTCGCGACATTCAAGATTTCCGGCAGTGGTGAAAACAATCTGTTTCGACCAATCAATTTCATTAGAATTATATTTGAATGGCGCAAAATACAAATATCCTGTGTCTGCATTAATATGATAGAACCATTTTTTCCGTTCATCACCCCCACAAATTTGAGTCATATTCCCTTTGAATTCAGGGAAATTTCTACTCATAGCGCCACTTTGTTCAGCACTGGGAGGATTTTTTTCCGTAAAAACACTATAGGCTTCATTCCCATCCCAAAATTTTAAAACATCATTTCCGCAGAGAACTGTTCCAAATCGTTCGTCGCCGACATCAACGCCTCCATGCACATTATTTTTTATCAAATGCTTGCCGGCAATCGTGTAGAGACCATGCTCCTCATTATCGCCTAGTGTTAAAGATTCGTTAGAATAGATAGATCCGTAGATGTCTAACGCTCCACGCTCGTAAGGTTTTCGCACACCAACACCTTTTTTTTCGAAGTTAGAGATGCACTCCATTGTACTGACCGATGCTAATAATTCAACAGTGCTATAACTATCTTTTATTGAGATTTTAAAAACAAAAGACGTTGAATTATCAAATCCACCGCCTAAACTCACTATTTTTTTATCGGTATACGACTCTAAATCCGTCCAGTTGATTTTCGTTTTAAAATCAGTATCAACGACTTTTCGATATTCGACTTTAAATTTCTTATCATTAATATTAGCGCCGGCCACATTTAGGATATTGGGCATAAGCTCGATATTAACGTAAATACCTTCATCATTCGAGGATCCGTCGCTGTTGCAACGATAAACATTTGCTTGGAGAGTGGGAGGGTAGTAGGAATGAACGACAATTTCTTTTGTTTTTATCGCACTACGACCACGCGAATCGGTGACTTTAGCTTTGATTTGGTAAGTTCCTTCACTCAATTCTCCTGAAGAAGCTGATTGGGAATTTGAATTTAATCCCGCTCCTGACAGGTTGTAGGAGGATATTTTTGAGCCATAAACGCCGGATGCGTTCACAATTTCCGCACGAAATGATGATTTACCGGCCACAAAATAGTCTTTTAAAAGTCGACGGCCCTCGATTTTTAAATCTCCAATCGTTGGTACGACATCATCAGGCACTTTTAAAGTCAAGGATTTTGATTGCGAACCAATCACCTGATCGCCTTTTTTGGTGTGCAAAATGACAGTCGCCGTTCCGACAGTTGAGTTAGGAATTTGATTCATATCATCACGAGAAGGAGTTAGATACCATAGATTAGTGATATATCCATCCCAAAATGAAATGTCGCCAAACCGATATTGGGGTTGATATTCAAAATTTCCTCCGAGTTTATTAATTGTCATAACGACTTCTTCACCGAAGTATACGCTATCTTTAGATAAACTAAATGTAGCTGCTCGTGGTATCGTATTTAACTCAATATCTGCGCTCGCATAAGCTCGTTTGATAACGTAAATATCATGATATTGAATTCCGTTTGTGACTTCGGCCTTAATATTCGTTCGACATGTTCCATCAGTATTATGATTGACCGTCCAACTCCGTTGCCCCATTCCGAACCATGAAGATCCGACACGTCCACTTCCTGACCACACCTGTGAATTATTAATTTTTGATGACCACATGCTCGATTGAGTCGTTGTTGAGGCGGATGTAGAGCGTAAATATGATTTTGCTGTAATGTATGAAGTATTAGCGACATAATCCTGTGTCGCACTCCACTCCACTTTGAATTCATATTTATTTGTGACCGTTCCGTTATAGGTATAGCAAGTCCCCCAAATCGTACCGCTAAGTGCCATTATTCATCATCTCCAATCCACTTCATGATAATCCCACCGGTCGCCGTTTTTGATATTGAAATATTTCCGATTTGGAGAGAGTTGAGGACCTTTAACGAGGTGATAAGCATCATAAAATTTGAGAAGTAAGACACTTCAACATTATTTTCTAAAAATGAAAGCCTTGTATCGGATAACCTTGTTTTAAAGGGCCCTTCCTGACCGTTGACCGTTGCAAACAATTCAAACCATCCACTGTCAGTAAAGCGAAAATGTTTACCGATTTTATTCACCTCGTCAAGTGCCTCATTTGAATTGGTGATGGCAATTTGCATTCCTTCGGCCGTCGTAGTTAGTTGAGTGCGGATTGTTGTCAATGTCGTACTAATGAACGTCTGTAAAGCAACATCAGTAATATTGTATTGCATCAGATACTGATACAATAGTTCACGAATTGTGGCATTTGAAACCTCACTCGCACTATTAACATCTTTCAGGAAAGGATCTAGAAATTCATGAAGGGCATTCCATTTTTCTGTGAGTTGAGCAAACTGACTATTTACTGATTCATCATTAAATTTCTCAATGATGAGTTTTAATGCATTATATTTTGAATCGAGATTTCGTAACTCTTCACGCATTTGAATTTTTTCATGTGAGGAGAGGACATCGTCGCTCGTTGCATTGTTAAATTGTTGATAAATTTCATTCGTTTCATTCTTAATGTCGTTAATCGCATTATTATAATTCTCGTTAATTTCATCTAACTTTTCATTGATTTCTGTTGGACTTAAGATTTTTTCGCCTTTTATGAGCAGTTGCTCAGCATCAATAAAGACATGTCCACTATCATCGACATGAAGAGTTTTTCTTTCGCCAGTTGAGGTTGTCACAAGGAGATTTTTAGCCTCAATGTATTGACCGAGCAGTTTTCCCACCCATCCGCGGTCGAGTCGTAAAGACCCGATGCACGCATCACTAATTGCCGCATTCTCAATATATTCCGTTCCATCTGCAATTTTTAGCGCCGTCGCATGAATTTCTGCACTAAATTCTGTGGTTTGGCCATGAGTATTCTTGCAGCGAACACGATAATACCACGTTTCATCCGGCTTAACTTCATGAAGAAACGTACTAAATCGGCCTTTTGCGATTAAAGTATCGACAGTCGGATTAAATCCTTGTGATTTTGAAGCGTAAAGTTCGTATTCATAATAAATTTTCGCATCATACGTCCAGCACACAATAATGGAGGCAAATAGTCCATGTGCCTCTACTTCAGGCACATTGGGGAGTTCGTTTGGAAACTTCGTATCATCAATGATGACATCCTCTGTTTTATTGGACGAATTGACGATAGTAATTGTTGAGTTTGACTTATCAATAAATGATTTTTCGATTTTTCCCAATGTTAATTTCTTCTCGTTTTCGCTCTCTTTTATGGATTCGCTAAAAGCAACAATGCGAGCTTTATTATTTAACTTTAACTCTTCATCGATGATAATTATGCTATCGCCTAAATTTACGTTGTAATGCTCAAAACCTTTTTGATTCGAAATATCCTTGACCTGTGTTTCATACGAGTATTTTGGACTCTTATTTTCTTGAAGGGCTTGATAAGTTGCTTGTAAAAGCTCTTCAGGATCTTTAATATTGCTATTTTCAAAGATTGCTTCCACACGCCCATATTTATTTATAGAGTCTTGATCTTCAATATAGGTTTGGCCAAGTGGTTTATCGAGAGGATTATCAGGCGTATGCCATTCGATATCTTTGAATTTTATTTTTCTCGTATAACCTTCACCGCTCTCCAGCGATCCACCTCGGCCATATAACACATTACAGAAATTCTCGGAAATATCTTTACGGCTTGCGCTTTCCAAATTTACGTTGAAAGACCAGCGAAGGCCTGTCTCTTTTCCGATTCTCGCCGGTAAATCGACGAATTTGTGAGCAATTTGCGTAGCATTATCGTTTAATTCAATGCGAAAATCTAACTCTCCGCCGTAAGTCTTAACAATTTCTTTTAAAGCCTCCATGCGGTTGATGTCATAGAAATTTATATTTCTATTTCCTAATTGAGCCACATCTCCAACTTCCCAATCGCTATTTTCGATTGCTTTTTTCATCGCTTCTAAGGCACTACCATCCTGTAAACGCTTATCTTCTATAATACTTGTGGATAACTCAAAGCAAACGTTTAGACAATAGACGTTTATTTTTTTTGTTAAATAATCAATAGATGGCTCTTCATCAATAAAAAAAAGTTGAAATTTATGATTCTTATCATAAAATCCAACTCTATTGCTTTTAGCGAGATATGGCAGATAATCTATAGATGTTTCAAACTCAAAATACCACTTTCCGTTAATCTCACGTACGTGCTTATCATTCTCAAATTCAAAATCGGCGATATTTAATATATATTCTTCATTTTTTGTAAATACATATAGCATCCTATCGCCTCCTTATAGATATTCTTCTCGATAAGAGACCTCGACGTCACAATTGCCTTTTTTCAACTCGTAACGATTTTCGCCTTTAACTAAATTGTGAAAGAAACTATCTAGCGTTAATATTGGCATAGTTAATCGATTATTTGTCATAACTTTGAGGGTTTTGCAATCAACTAAAATGGTCTCTCCAATGTTAAAATGACTAATTAAATGAATAAAATTATCGTATTTTTCATTTTTAAAAGTGAGTAGTATTTCCTCACATTCTGATTTTATAGTGAATTTAATAAGGGGTGGAGACGGTTGCTCACTGTTATAATTAATTATTTTTTGAGTTGTAAATACTTCGCTTTTTGTGACAAAGGATATACGATTGAAACATTCAAATGTGATTGTTCCTGTAGCTTTAAATTGATTTTTAGCTTTCAATTCCACATTATCTTTAACTTTTGCAAGATAATAGCTAGTTGTATCATTCATCAAAACCAATGTTGAATATTCATCGTCTCCGCCTTTTAACCAAGCAGCGAATTCATCTATTTTGTCGTTTGATAATAATCCCTTTGTTTTTATCGTAAAATCGACAGATATTTTTCTAGTTTTTTCTGTTGAGAATGCTGGAATAGAGATGTCGGTGATAGTTAAAAACGAAGGGATATCTTTATCGTTAAATTTAATTCTAGTCATAAATTACCCCTGCCAATCGTTCATTTCGTCGTTTCTCTTCATTGAATATTTTTTTTATGTAGTCTGCTATTTTATTTAAATCATCAATCTTGTTAGCATTCATATTCTCAATGTTAAATTGAACTGTGAGACCTTCACTTTTTTTCATAAAAGCCTCGATTAGATTTTTCAATCGTTGATCAAGTGAGTTATTATTTCTAGCATTGCTAAAGATTTGACTTGATTGTTGGCCAAAGCCTCGGACACGCGCCTCAAAATTTGATGCTAAAGCTATATTATCTACGGAACGTCCAAATGAGATAGGATTGATGATACGACTTTGTGCTGCTACATCATTCGATTGAGCATTTACGCTACTTTTAATCGTCTTTTGATGAATAGTGACGTTCGTGGAAATCGAGCGTGAATAAGTCGATTTAATTCTGTTGTAATCAGCAATCATCTGATCCGCCATTTTTTTAGAAGTATCGGTAGCGGAATTTTTCATGCTTTTTGTGCTGGCAACAAAGTCTTTTTCCATCGTTTTAGCATCTTGGGAAGCATCTTTGGCCATATCGCCTACGTTTTTAACTACGTCCTCCGAACCTTTTTGAGACTTATCGGACAAACTTTCTTGAATTTTTTCCATCGCAGAATTCAAATCAGTTTTCAATGTATCCGTATCCAACTTACCTGCCTGCGACATTTGATTTAAATTTTGCTCGATTTTCCTTGTTTGCTCCTCGACGGTCATGTTAGAGCGAATGCCTTTGAAGAGATTCCCACACGTATCATTCATGCCTCTTAAAATTGTGAGTTGATTTGAATCCATCAACTTCAATTGTTTGGCCATCTCGGTGGCGGCTGCATTATAATTTCCTCGCGTGATATTATCTAGTTGCCCTAAAACATTATCAAACGTTGCCTTAATTAGATTTAAGCTACTTTCTGATGCATTGAGCATTTGCGACATTCCGCGCGTTGTCGTTAGCGTTATCTTTTGCATCCCATCGGTATTATTTTTTTCGATTCTGCTCAAATGATTTTGCCATGCGCCTTCAATCGTTTGGCCACCAGGACCATCAATTAAAGCAGCTATTGCATCTAAGCCAAGCTGAATCCATGATAAGATATTTCCGACGGTCAGCTGAGTTAAACCACTTACAAATTCACAGACGCCTGCAACAATTGTCCCTAATCCACCGAATTTTTCTTGCAAAAATAAAAGCGAATTTTCACAATCACCAACATAGCTCATCAGGGCGACTAGAGCAGCTATTGCAAGTCCAATCCCAACCGGACCGGCTAAAAATTGCATTGCCTGAGCTAACATTCCTGTGGATCCCGCTGCTGTCGTAGATGATTGTCCTAATTTATTAATCCAATCAAATAAAGTCGCCGATGTGGTAATGACTTCTCCTATTTTAGTTGCTACTGGTGAAAGCACCATCGTGAACATTCCCATTTTTGCAATTGCTTCTATCGTTCCACTGTCAAGACTGGTAAACCATTCCGAAAATTTAGTCAACATCTCACCGGCCACGTCAAGGATTGGTAAGAGACCTTGCTCTGCCAAAAGCGCTAATGGTTCTTTTAACTCTTGAATTTTCGCATTCATCTGCGCACCAAAAGTTTCTTCATACACTTGACGGACCTGATCGGTTGCACCTGTCACTTCCATAGTCTCATCATTAATAGCTGATAGTCCGACTAAAATTGAATCGCCTAAATCTTCATACATCGTTCCAAACAGTGCGACAGCCATCTGATATCGTGTCGTTTCATCTTCAACTTTTAGTAGTTCGTTTACAATAACGTCTGTCATGGCTTTGGCCGAATCTCCACCCTTAGTAAATGAAGATTGAACTTCATTAATATTGAGATTTAAATCCGTCATTACGCTTTTTTGATCATTTCCCATCTCCTTCATTTTGATATTAAATTCCTTAATCCCATCCGCTAACTTATCTGTATTAAAAGCTCCATCTTTATATCCTGAATTGATAATAGCGAGCGTTTCTTCGGCAGTAAATCCTAATTCATCAAACTGCACGCTATATTCCGTTAGAGAATCAAGAAAATCTCCTGACAAATCACCTGTTTGCTGCAATCCACGCGAAATAATATCTAATGATTTTTCACTACCTACACCGAAATTACGCATTAACGAGTTGGCCGTTTTCAAAACATCATTTAAATCTTTGTCGATTCCAGCTGAGATTGCTAAAATTCCTGATGAAAAATTATCTATTTCTTTATCATCTAACAAATCAGACATGGATTGTTTGACCTTAATCATGACCGATAAGGCATCATCAAAATTAAATCCTTCTTTCGCTAAATCTTGTACTGCATCTAATGTTTTATCTGCTTCCTCGGCGGTTTGACCTAATGAGGCCTTAATCTTACCTAATGCATTTGATGATTCGCCAAACGCTGCAACTGATGCTCCTCCCACTGCTGTCGCAGTAGCGGATAATTTAGATAGCTTATCTCCGACATCCTTAAGTTTATTACTTGTTTCCTCAAAAGGTAAGCGTTTCATCTCTTTAGCAACTTCATTAAATTCTGTCTGAGCGTGATTAAGTTCGGTATTTAGTCTGCGGTACTCAGATTGTTGCTTGTCAACTTCATTGCCTACTCTTTGGAAATCATCTTTTAGTGATGCTAATTTTTTCGATAAATTAATGACTTCGAGGCTACTAGATCCATACACATTTGATGCATTCTCCAGTTCTCGCTCTGTGGCGTTAATCTCAATTTTTAGCCTCATATGAGCAGACATGTTTTGACTCAGTTCACTTTCAAGCATTGATATCTCTTTTTTGTATGCCTCAATGTTAGCTGCATTTTTCTCGAGAACAACGCTCATTTGAAGGAGTTCGTTTTGCATTTTCTTATAGGAAGAGGCGGTGGAATCCATCGTTGAGGCTATTTTCTTAATTTCTGACTCTTGCAATTCAAACTTTTCATTATTTTTTTCTAAGACATCATCAAGCGATTCGGCCTCATTACCGAAATTTTTAATCGAATTTTGGGCGGACGATAGCTCATTATCGAGCTGACGTAACGTTGATTCGGTGAATTTAATATCAGTGCTTAACTTGATCAACGTTTGACTATTTTTTAAAACAAGCTCTTCTTGATTTTTATACTCTTTAGAGGTCTTACCCAACTCCTGTTCTAGCCGGTTCAACTCTGTGACTTGTTGATTGAGGATTTGTTCTAAATCAGAATATCGTTTTTTCTGTTCGTCAAGCTTTATATTATAGAGATCAATTTGTTTTGCTACCTTATCTACCCTTGCCGATAGTCCAGTGAAGGATTTTTCAAATCCTTCGACACCTCGGCCTGCAGCTTTAAATTCTTTATCCGCATCTCGTACAAGGCCGTTAATCGTTGTCATTTTCTTTTGAAAACTTTGAGATTCAAGCGTTAACTCAACTGCTAATCTTTTGACATCCTCAGTTTTTCTTGCCATTTACTCACCCCCTTGCTTTATTTTTCAAGGCGTGTTTTGAAAAAATTTGAATTTGCTCGATGTATTTTTTAGGAGTGATTTCCCAAAAATCATTTCGATGCAGATAAGTTATCCACATATATTCCATCGTGGCGAAATCATAATCTTTTTCATCCTCAAACTCATCTTCAAATAGCGCCTCATCATCATCTACATAAGGCTGATATTCTTCATTTGGGAAACAAACTTCAAATAGGTCTTTTAAATAGGCAAATATCTTGATAAAACACTCACCTATTTTTTCTTCGCTTTCATTTGACTCATTTGCTCGCAGTCGCATAATTTCCTGTGGCGTAACGTCTGTTTTTCGCATAATCGAATTAATCAATAATGTTGAAATGACAAGCACATCACCTTCAAATGCTTTCTTGCAAATCTCAGGAATAGTAAGATTTACTCCATTCTTCTTAAGATCCTCTTGTGTTGTTTTGAGAACGTAGAAATCAAGTGTTCCAATTAGTTCTCTATCCGATAAAGTTAAGTAGGCATCAAACATGGTTATCACCTTTTTTTTTGATAAAAAAAAGAGGATTACTCCTCTTTTTTTACCACTCGATTTTTACGACTATCAATTGTCGGTACAGGTTTTGGCTTCTGAACAGTTTTGTACCAGTTGGCAATTTGCTCTTTATCTACACCTGCCCCATCTGTGTCAATAAAGTAGTAAATTCCATACGTTGAGTTTTCAGTGATAGTGTATGAAATTTCTGATTCGCCTGCCGCTCCTTTCCCTTCTTCAATCGTTTCACCGCCAAACGATGCAGGCGAGCATTTACAGGCATAAACAACAAATAATCTTTTTGCAGTTGAATTTTTCATTTTTCGCTCAAATAAAAACGCTCCCATTGGAGCAATATCAGATGATTTAACTACTGCTCCACCTGCTACTTTTTCGCTTCCAAACAAAAGAGCTTGTTCATCTGCGGTTAAACCTAACGTTGTTAGCGTACCTTCTCCACCTGAAAATCCGCTTTCAGTACAGACAATCTCATCATCTGCCCAATCGTTCTCAGTTTCAAAATTAAGCGTATTTTCAATTTTTTTTGCGTATTTAATTCGGACTGGCACGTCATAATCTTCACCATTGAATTTAGCAAAATGTACGTTATTTAATCCTTTTAAGATTTTTGCCACCTTATTCACCATCCTTCATTTTTTCAATTGAGAATGTATATTCCACGCCGAACATTCCGTCAGCGTATCGATCTTGTTGTGAAATAAAATAAAATCCGGATTTTTTCATAAAATCCGGAATTTTTTTTTCGTTTTTCAAACAATTGAGGGACTTAAACCAATAGTTCAATACGATATGATAGTTTGTTGACAAATGCGTATCATCGCACATGTCCGAATTTTCGGTGTTATAAATACTAAATATGATATATTCGTCGCTATCTGTATCGTTCACATTCCAAAATAAATCAATATCGAGTGGTTTTAATGCGTTAATGATTTTATTTCGCACTGTATCACCAACTTATTTCATCTTTTAAAGAATTTATTACGGCGTCAAGTGCATCCTCTTTTGAATTTTCGGCCGCTTTCGTCATCCATTTCTTTGCGACAATTCGAGGCGTTCCATGCTCTTGATAGTATCCACGCTCGATAATTTCTCGTTCATCTGCCGAGACTCCTACTCTAATCTGTCTCTCCATCCCACTCCCACTTTTTTTAATAATATCTAAGGACTTTTTTAGCTCCCCAGTGTCAACCGGTACTGTTTTTCTCATTCCGTTTAGAAGAATGTCTGCTCCTTTTTCTAGCGATTTATCTAAAGTAGCATTACCGGTTTTTCTAGAAACTTCATTTAATTTACGCTCTAATGCAGCAAAATCAAAATCAAGCATTATATCGCCTCGCATGTCAGCTCAATAACTTTGTCGAGCGCTTCTAAATTGTTGAAATCGATGCATTTATATAAATTTGACTTATATCGAAGTCGTATATTATTTAATTTTTTAAAATTATTTGCTAAATCTTCACTGTAAGGGATAGCAAAGACAACTTTTTTTGTTAAATCATTTATTTGATCAGTTTTGGTCTGAGTAACGGACGTTTCTTTAACAATATCGCACCACTCAGTTTTTAAATGTGTCAACTGAGGATCTTGGAGCGGACTTAATCTTTCATAGCTCAATATCTCAATTTTAAATTTAAAATCTTCAACATGACTATCGAGATAAATAAATTGACTAATCTGATTTAGAGAAGGATCGATATGATTGATGTCATAGTAAGTATCATTAATCATAACGACATCATTTGTCGTTATCTCACTTGTTAAATAAGTCTCAACTTTAGATACAAGTCGATGATCTGAATCATATTTACTTAAATCTTCTTCTCTGATTGATGAAAACGAAAAAAAGAGTTCATTTTTTAAAATAAACTCCTTTACTGTCGCATCTCCATTTTCGTCGTAGCAGTTTTTTATTTTCCCAAACTTCAATAATCCGTCATTAAATGATTTAATTTTCATTTTTTTCTTGTTCGAGCTTATTAGCATAATACTTCAACGCCTCACGTTTTTTAATTGCTGCTACATCGCCTTTGTATCGTTCAAAAAATTCATCGAGCATATGATAGTAAGCGTATACACAATAATTGATGAGAATAGCTTTATTCTCTGAGAGAGTGTAGTCAATCTCTATCCCAATCCTGTCGCGTAACGCATACTTGCCTTCATCAAGATATCTCTCTAATCTGATTTTGGTTGCTTCGTCTAAAATCGTCAGTTGTAGTTCGTTTCGAAGATCGTTTAAAAGTAAATTTTTCGTGTCAGTCATTTACTTTGTTTTTTTTGACGATTTTGTTTCAGAAACACCCATTAAAACTTTCTCATCATCAGTTAGATTAGACATATTTAATGCTGTTTGAGTTGTTGAAGGATTTCCAGCTCCAAATAACATTTGTGTATTTAAATTCGTGATGTCAAACACTTGGAAGGAATCGTTATCTTTTGGCATCCCATTAGCATATTGTTTAGCAATGTAAACGCGTTCATCATCCATGAATCTAACTTCATCTGAATATTCGATTTTTTTATTTGAACCGATTCCCATGAAGTAGTTTTTAGCAATTCCGGCGATTAGCTTACCTTTTGGTACTGCTACAGAAGTGACGACGTCGGCTGGAATTGGTAATACGTCATGCACATAGGCACCTGTTGCACTTAAGAATGTTGTGGCCGGGAAGAATTTATCCCAATAATCGAATGGATTTAAGACGATTAATACAGTATTAACATTAACTGTTCCATCTTTAGTCAAAGGTTTTACTACATTTTTAGAAAGAGTTGTTGGAGATAAGTCGGGTAAAGGAGTTGAATCTTTGTCAGGATATACGCCCTCTACAACATTTCCTTTAAGATTTTTTAACATCCCAACAGGTTGGTCCTTACCTGTACCGGCGACGATTCCCATTTCTAGTCCGATTGAAATCGATTCGCTTAATGATAATCTTACAAAACGATCTAACCAAACTGGACCTAAATCTAACATCGCTTTTGAGACAGGGATAAAGGCAGTTAATTTAGCAAGCGTTAAACTAACTTCATGGAATCCGTTACTTAATTCTTCTTTAATTTTTCCGGTAAGAGGTCCCCAAACTGCTCCCGTTACTTCTCCATCTCTAACGATCCATTTGATTAATCCAGTTCCGTTTTGAAAGTCGATTTTCGAAAGTAAAGGATGATTCTTTTCTAAATCCTCAAAAACTCGATCAAAAGTCGTTGAAGGCATAACTACATCAAGATTCTCAAATCCACGCTTTTCGATAACTTGATTATAATAATTACGTTCTTCTTTCGTTAATTGATCCTGACCTCGTTCTTGTAAAATGTAGCGATCTACATGTTCTGCCGTCATATTTTGAGAGCGCGCTACTAAATCATCATCAATTTTTTTGAACAAATTTGTTAAGGCCTCAGAAAATTTTGTCTCGTCCTGAGATACAATTGCTGCTCTCAGTTCCTCTTTTTCTGCCACCCAATTCATGTCGGAATACATTCCTCCGTTCATCTTTTTACCTCCGTTCTTTTTTTTATTTTAAAAACTCATCAAAAAAAGAACCTAACATCTTCATGCTACGTTCTTTAAAATCAGGTTTTTGCTCGTGCGATTTTTTTTCTTTGTCACGCATTTCGGCAATATTTAATTTTGAACGAGCGCTAATGCTCGTTGATTCATAGGCTGGGATAGGTGTCGCAGTAACTTCCAAAAGTTCGACTTTTTCGAGGTCTTGAAAATACTCCCAATCATCATTCCAACGGGTTATTTTCCTTTCAATATAGAACCCGAAAGAACATCCTTGAATGATGCCAAGTCTCACGTTTTCGAGCAAATCATTTCCTTCTGTCGTGTTTGGGACGTCCAGTTCAAATTTTAATCCCGCTTCATCTTCTTCTAATTTAAGATTCGAACCCATTCGCCCTACGATGCGTGACCAGTCATGATTGACTAACATGCAGACGTTCGCTTTTTCAAGACTTTCTTTAAATGCGCCAGGTCTTACACGCTCATAAAAAACATCACCATACGCATCGTACATCTGCGTATAAGTTTCTTCGAAAACAGCCGCATACCCCACGATTTTACGATTTTCAATATCTGTTTTTGTAAGGTCAAGATTCACTGTCCGTTTTTCCATTTCCATTTTCATCACCCCCTTTCAAATTATTTTCTTTCATGTACTCGTTAATTTCAGAATAGTTTTTCGTCACAAAACGAGCAGTTGAAAATTCAGTATTTAGCCGAGGACGATTAAATAATTCAAGATTATCATCTATGCTATTAACACCAATTCTAAATAGATTTTCTGCAGCTTGTGATAATTTGACAATGTCAATATTTTTGATATTGCTCATGTCCATTTTCACTGAATATCCTTTCAAAAACATTTCACGTCCCCAATATTTTCGATTTATTTCCGATGTGATTAGATGGGCGAACGGCTTAATACCAAACGTAATCGTGTTATCTGTTAGATTATCAATCCCTACCACGTCACCTTTCAAAACTGCACTTGATATATGAAAAGCGCTAGCTGTTAATTTAAAGACATCATCTATTAAATCTCTAAAATCTTTCGTTGTAATATTAGATTTTGACGTTAAATCTGTGATTTTTTCGTCGTTCGATAATCCCAAAACACCATTTACACTTTTTAAAAAAGACGTAAATCGCTCTTTAAATTCCCTGTCCTGTGCTTCCTGATCTTCAGGAGTTAAAGGTTGGGGAGCGTTATCATTTAAAACTAACTTTAATCCGCCCGAATGTTTATACATATCATGTGCGCTCGTTAATAGTTCGGCATAATCGGAAAATAATCCATCTATCAAGCTACGAATCGAATTATTATTTAATTGAAAATAAAAAACCTCATTTTCCGCGTAGCCTTTGCGAAGAGGCAAATCACGAATCGTGACGTTTTCGTAATAATCGGGAAAATAAACATATTTTTTATGTGTAAAACCCGGGTCGCATACAAAAAATTCTTCATTTTCTCGAACTACAAGACATTCATTATAATTGACAAGCGTTGATATGACTTGATGCCAAAATTCAACCGCATTTTGGTTTTGATTTGGCTGGATATTTAATAGATAATAGGTCTTATCTTTAACAGATTGATTATTTTCAATTGTTTGAAATTCGCACATAACGAGCGCATTTGCGATAAATGATACGCATGATTGTATCGCCAGCTCTTTGTAGAATACTTTAGCTGCTGTATCTATGCTATAACCTACATACTGCACGCCGTTAAATTCCTGTATCAGCTTCCGCTCTTTTGGCACATATCCAAACCTATCTAACAACCAATCTGATACTTTTAATCCCACTTTTCCACCTCCTTTCTAAATCGCTAAGCATCTCACTCGTCGATTAGATTGTCGTACTGGAAGCTTATCTTCGTCATTTAGTGCATGTAAAAAAGCCGAAAATCCGTCAGTTTTGCGTAATTTCGGCTCTATCTTCATATATTCAACGTTTCCTTTACCATCGATATCACGATATAAATTATTTGTATACCACCTCATGAGAGGATCGTCGCCAAACACAAGTCTTTCATCTGCAAATAGTGCTGTCACTAAAGGATCAAGAATGGTATGAGTGGGACGACCAACTCGTACCTCATTCAAAGGCAATCTTGCTTCTTTAAATTTTGAAACTAATAGTCTTTTTCGGTACTTATCGCATTTGATGTCTAAAATTCGATATCGTTTAGACATATCTAAAAACCAATTGATGATGTACTCCTCTTTGATAAAGTCATCATTAACAATCGTACATAGCCCCAACTTTTCCATGGCCGGGATGTCAATTTTTATTTTTCGATTTTCCTTTTTCAAAGCCAAATGACAAACGAATGAATGATGGATCCAAATATATTTATCATCTTTTTTAAATAATAGGCCGACTGCACAAAAGTCATTAACTTCTGCATAGTCGACTCCACCGATACACACATAGCCATCTAAATCCGGAATCGTTTGATTTGTCGCCATGATTTTATCCCATGTTGCAATAGATGTAAAACTATCTTGCGCCGGTCGATTCATCCTTTTAGTCATGAATTCGATGTATTGGGCCGGATTTGTTTGCATCTCATCATACACACGCTCCATCTCAATTCGTAAATGAGGAAAATAAGCCAGTGATGGATTTGCCTTGTTCCACATTTTAAAATCGTCAACTTCGCTCGGATCATCTAGTCGGAATAGTAGTGGAAGGACACGTGAGTTAGGTTTTTCGCCATTCAAAATTAATTCGGCATTCTCTAACTGACTATCTAACTCTCCACCTCGTAAATATCCGTTCGTCGTGATAATGATTTCTCGTGTTAACGGTCTTTTACCTAATCCTGACTCAAATACATTCATTAAATCATGATTTTCATACTGATGGATTTCATCAAACACAAGCATTCCGGGGCGTCCACCGTCTTTTGTCTTAACATTTGATGTGAAATATTGAATTTTCGATTTTGTTTTTTTATTCTGAATGACTTCAAGATTGTATCTATATGCTTTTTTAAGCAATTTATTTCCATCTATCACATTATAAACTTCTTCGTGCGATGTAATAGCTTGCTTTTCTGAGTTGGCAACGATATGAACATCATAACCGGCTATGCCCCATTTAGCGCTAGTATAATAGAAGCCCAAACGAGCGACAAATCCATTTTTACCAGCTCCTCGGCCCGTCATGGCTAAAATATTCGTCCAAACAAAAGTTCCATCCTCATAATAGCAATGCATTAAAGCGATTACAAAGCATTCCCAGGGCAGTAATGGATCCGGAAAATATTTATTAGTAACAGAAATATGATCTTCAATCTCATCATGTTTAATGATGACATCCTCTTGTGAAAGTTTTGGGACGATAACATTTTTAATCAGTCTTTTAATATCTTTACCGACTATATACTTTCCGCTTTTGATACCGTCGAGATAGTCATCAATATATTTGTTATACATCAACTTCACCTTCTGCTTCACTATCCCAATCAAGGGCGCTTAATCCTAAATCGTTTAAAAGTTTTAACATTTGTGTATTATATTTCGGCAGCTCGACGATGCTATCGTTTTTTTTGTAGACCTCTTGGCCATTACTGTTAAAGGTTTTTACCTGAACACCTCTCGTATTGATGTCCTCAATTAACTGATTTTTTATGTTCCACAAGGCAACATAATCATCGACTAAGTCTCGGTAAACCTCTTCGTCTGCTTTTCTCTTTTTCAACTGACTAATTAAATTTTCTTTTATTCTTTCAATCGAAACATCGTCTTTTCGGACGTTTTTTTTATTTGCAACCTTTTTCTCTTTCTTCAAAGGTTGCGTTTTTTTTGTATGGAGGGTTGCACGCTCCCAACCGGACCGCCTTTTCCATGATTTAAGCGTACTTTCGGAGATGCCTAATTGTTTTGAAATCTCCGTATACGACTTACCATTTTCAAACATTTCTTTAGCAATATTTTTTGGAGTTTCATCTGACATTTTTTAACACCTCCTACTCGTGTTTTTTTTGCAACTTTTTCAAAAAAATCTCGCGCGCGTTCCAGCGCACCACTGGGTTTAACCCTTTCCCGGTCGCC
>ERZ777011.1180-NODE-1180-length-30315-cov-4.493589_pt1 | contig 30315 bp, 30 predicted proteins | sample MGYA00374964_ERZ777011 | MGnify/ENA primary metagenome ERZ777011 (study PRJEB29310, sample SAMD00008975) | mouse gut metagenome | study: EMG produced TPA metagenomics assembly of the Metagenome analysis of fecal microbiota from mouse which was promoted... | reverse complement strand
GCCACCGCCAGATAGGTCTTGCCCGTGCCGGCGGGGCCCACGCCGATGGTGACGGTGTTGTTCAGCACCGACTCCACGTACCGCTTCTGTCCGATGGTCTTGGCCTTCACCGGCCGGCCCTTGGCGGTGATGCAGATCACGTCCGCCGTCAGCTCGGAGACCTTCTCCTCCTGGCCGGACCGGGCCAGACCGATGACGTAGCGCACGGTCTGCTCCCCGATGTTCTCCCCCCGGCTGGAGAGGGTGAGCAGGGCCCGGATGGCCTTGGCGGCCAGCATGGCGTCCTCCGGCTCGCCGGTGATGCGCAGCTCCCCGTCCCGGTTGGCCACGGTTACGCGGAACTCCGCCTCCATGAGCCGGATGTTCTCGTCAAAGGAGCCGAAGATGTTCACCGCCTGCTCCAGCCGCTCGATTTCTATCCTTTGTTCCATAGATGTGCCTTGTCTCCTTTGTGATTCTCCTCTTTTCTCTGTGAACAGGCGCCGCCCCCGGCGGGCCTGCCGGAAAAGAAGCAAAAGAAAAGCGTTGGAAGGTTTTATTTCTTCTAAAAATCAATCCCTCACGGCAGCTCCACCAGCCGCCCCACCTGCTCCTCGCACTCGGCGGAGAGGGTGACCAGCAGGGTGTCCCCCCGCACCTCCGCGGACAGGGACCGGGAGAGCACCTTTCCATCCTCCATGGCCCTGGCCAGCTGCTTTGTGAGCGTCAGATCCGCCAGACGCAGGGCCTCCTCCTCGCTCCTGACCTCCTGGGTGAGGGTGTAGGGCCGCAGGGTCTCCGTCACCATGGTCACCGGCAGGGCGATCCCGCCGGGCAGCCGCCACTTGTCCCAAGTTATTATTTTATCACAAGTATCCCCGGAAATGCTACTGCCAAAATACAAATTTATCCGATTTTTTCCCACCAGCAGGGCCCGGCGCACCTGCTCCCCGCCGGTGTGGGCCTTCCGCTCCACGGTGAGGGGCACCTGACAGCGGAGGGTGTACCAGGTCCGGCCGTAGACTTTCCCCATGCCCCGCAGGTACCGGGCCCCGGCGAAGTCGTTCTCCACCACACCGGAGATGAGCAGCTGCCCCTCGCTGACCAGTGTGCCGGGCAGGACCTGCTTCTCCCCGTCCCAGGGCTCGATGGCGGTGATGAGGGCGTCTCTGGCGGCCACCGTGTTCCCCGGCCGCCGCTTGCTGACAATCTCCGGGGGCGGGATCCGCTCCCGGACCTGGACGTAGGCCCGGCACCCCTTCACGTTCACCGCAATGTAGCTCAGCTCCGGGATCTCCAGCAGGAGGTAGTTGCGCAGCTCAAAGGAGTCCACGGCGTAGCCGTAGGTTCCGAACCCCACCCCGTACTTCTCCAGGGCCCGCAGAATCTCCTCCTCGGACACCGCCTCGTTGCCCTCGATCTCAAAGTCCCAGATAAAGAAGGACCCCCAGATCAGCGCGGCCACGCAGGCCCCCAGGGTCACCCACAGGGCGTAGCGGCGGCGCATCCGGCCCATGAAGAAGGGCACGCCCTTCCACGCCACCGCCGTCATGTCGCAGTCAATGCGGCGGCTGAGGCGGCGCAGCCGCTTCCAGTCCCGCCGGGCCAGGGTGAAGGTGAACTCCACCGGCGAGACCCACTGGAGATCCCAGAATACGATCCCGTACTCCGCGCACAGGTTCAGCACCCGCTCCGGGAATCCGCTCTCCACCCGGCCCGTCACCTCCCCCTTCAGGAGGTTCACTATGCGGCGCATCATCTCACTTCACCCACTCCACCCGGCTGATCTCCCCCCGTATGCGCAGGGCCTCCCCGGTCATGCTGGTCAGCTCCAGCCCCTGGCCGTACACCCGCACGATGCTCCCATCCCCGTTGATGTCGATCTCCTCTCCGCTGTAGGAGAGGATGCCCCGGTGGTGCTCCATGTAGAAATAGCCGCTGCCCAGCACCTCCACGTGGGGCAGGCCCGCCACCAGATCCGCCGGCAGATCAAAGAGCTCCGCCGCCTCAAGAAATACCTTCTTCTTTTCCATAACTGCCTCCGTTGTCAGCATATCCGTGCAGAGGCGGGCGCTCCCGTTCCTCTTGACAGCCCCTGCGTCAGCATATCCATATCTATGCGGCGGAAAATTTTTTTAGAAAGGCCTTGACAAATTGCTCCAGATGTATTATTGTATTAATCACCTAATACAATAGCACAGAACCTTGTGCCCCTGCATTGGGTGCGGAAATCCCTTTTCAAATTTATGATGGATGGTTTTCCACCAAAAGAACCACTACATCCGGGAAAGGAGGAACATATGGACTGGAAATTTACCGACGACAGACCTATCTGGCAGCAGCTGACGGAGCAGCTGACCCTGCGCATCCTGAAGGGACAGTACCCGCCCGGGGAGCGGCTGCCGGCGGTGCGGGAGCTGGCGGCCCAGGCGGGGGTCAACCCCAACACCATGCAGCGGGCCCTGGCCCAGCTGGAGGCCGACGGCCTGGCCGTGGGCAGCCGCACCGCCGGCCGCACGGTCACCCAGGATCATGGGGTCATCGAGGCGGCAGCCAAGGCCCGGGCCCGGGCCGCTGTGGCCGACTGTCTGCGCGTACTCTCAGAGCTGGGCTACACCCCCAGCGACGCCCTTGTGTTTGTAAAGGAGGAATTGGAACATGAATGAACAGCTCGTCACCTGCACGGCGCTGACCAAGCGCTATGGCAGCAAGACGGCCCTCACCGGCGTGAACCTGGAGCTGGGCCGGGGCCGCATCGTGGGCCTGCTGGGCCCCAACGGCAGCGGCAAGACCACCCTCATCAAGATCCTCTGCGGCCTTCTCCAGCCCACGGAGGGGGCGGTGCTGGTGGACGGCTCCCCGGTGGGGCCCTACACCAAGTCCATCATCAGCTACCTGCCGGACCGGATGTACTTTGCCGACTGGATGAAGGCCACGGACCTCTTTGACCTGTTCGCGGACTTCTACGCCGACTTTGACCGGACAAAGGCCCTGAACATGTGCGCCAGCCTGGGCGTCACCCCCAGCGACCGGATCAAGAGCATGTCCAAGGGCACCAAGGAGAAGGTGCAGCTGGTGATGGTCATGGCCCGGAAGGCCCAGCTCTACCTCCTGGATGAGCCCATTGCCGGGGTGGACCCGGCGGCCCGGGACTTCATCCTCAACACCATTCTCACCAACTACAACGAGGAGGGCACGGTGCTCCTCTCCACCCACCTCATCAGCGACATTGAGACGGTGCTGGACGAGGTGGTATTCCTCAAGGACGGCTCCGTCACGCTCCACGACGGGGTGGACAGCATCCGGGAGCGGGAGGGGAAGAGCGTGGACGCGCTGTTCCGGGAGATCTTCCGGGCCCACAATATGGAAGGAGGCGCGTTCTGATGTTTGGAAGGCTTGTGAAATACGATTTCCGCTCCATGTTCAAGCAGTTCGGCTTCATCTGGCCCGCGGCCCTGCTGCTGGCCCTGGTGAACCACTTCACTCTCTCCGGTCTGGACAGCACCAGCACCGTGGGGGAGACCACCGCCGGCATGGCCATGCTGGTGTATGTGGCCATTCTCATGGCCATGTTCGTCATCACCATGATCTTTGTCATCCAGCGGTTCTTCAAGGGCCTTCTGGGGGACGAGGGATATCTGATGCACACCCTGCCGGTCAAGCCCTGGCAGCTCATCTCCTCCAAGCTCCTCAGCGCGGTGGCGGCCACCCTGCTGAGCATCGTTGTGGCAATCCTCTCCATCCTGCTCATCGCGCCCTTCCAGTGGGTCCATGAGCTGGGGGACCTGTTCCGGGGCCTGGGGTACCTGTTCACCCACTGGAACATCCAGGCCACCCACGGCGTCTTCTTCCTGCTGGAGCTCCTGCTGCTTATCTGCGTGGGCATGGCCCAGGGGTATCTCCAGCTGTATCTGGCCATGGCGATCGGCCATCTGTTCAACAGGAATCGGGTGGCCATGAGCGTGGCGGCCTATATCGCCATCAATGCGGTGATGGGCACGCTCCTGGGCGTCCTGGGGTCCATCAATTTCCGCCCCCTCAGAACGGCGCTGGATGTGATGTTCAGCGTGGAGGGCATCGCCGGGGCCCATGTGGCCGTGTGGGTTGCCATCGTGTGGACCGGGCTTCTGAGCGCTCTCTACTTCTTCTGCACGGAGTATATCCTCCGCAGGCGGCTGAATCTGGAGTAACGGAGAGATCTGTCTATGGAAGCATCTGTCACACCGGGAATCGGGGCGCGCCGGGGGCTGACCTCCACCGGGCTCAAGGGGATTGCCCTGGCGCTTATGGTTCTTGACCACATCCACTATATCTTCGGCTTCACCGGGTGGATCCCGGAGTGGTTTTCCATGCTGGGCCGGCTGTCCGCGCCCCTGTTCCTGTTCTGCGCGGTGGAGGGGTTCACCCACACCCGGAGCCGGAAAACCTACTTTCTGCGGGTCTACGCCCTGTCGGCGCTCATGACCGGGCTGCTGCTGGCGATGAACCTCCTGGGCGTTCTGGTCCGGCCGGACGGCTTCTACCCCATGAACGGCATCATGACCACCTTCGCCGTCCTCACCATTGTCTGGCAGGGCATGGACTGGCTGGGGGAGGGGCGGTATCTCCGGGGCGCGGCGGCGGTGATTCTGCCGCTGGTCTGGCCCATGCTGCTCACCGCGGCCATGGGGGCCCTTCCGGCCCTGGGCCTGCCGCTGACGGCGCTCATCGCCCTGGTCCCCACCTGGAACTTCAGTCCGGACGCCAGCCTGCCCGCGCTGGTCACGGGGATCCTGCTCTACCTCTGCCGCCGGAGGCGGCGGCTGCAGGTTGCTGCGTTCGCGGCGTTCCACCTGCTCTTCTATCTGGTCTATGTGGGCCTGGTATACGCCCAGACGCCCGGGTTCCACTGGACGCAGATGTTCACCGTTTACTACGAGTGGTACGGCGCTTTCGCGGGGCTCCTCATGCTGTGCTACAACGGACAGCGGGGGAGGGGCTGCAAAAACCTGTTCTACGCCTTCTATCCCGCCCATATCTATATTTTTTATATCCTGTCCTGGGCGCTGTATCGGTTCCTCAGCTGAGATGGGCCCGGACCTGCTGAAAAGGAGATATGTCTATGACCAGACGTCTATATGTTTCCCTGACCGCCCTGCTGTGCCTGCTGGCCCTGGCCGGGTGCAGGACCGCCTCCGGCGGCTTTGACGGGGAGGAGCTCTCCAAGACCCAGAGGATTGTGATTGCCGACGCCGGCGGCGTGGAGCGGGGGGCGCTGACAGAGGAAGCGGACATTGACCGCCTTGTGGAGGCCGTGAACCTGGACAACTGGCGGATAGCGGAAAAGCCAGAGGGGCTGACCCCCTCCGGAACCCTCACCCTCTGGCAGGAGGAGACCGCCACTGCGCTTCTGGCAGGGAGGGAGCCGGAGCAGCGGGAGCTCTGCACCCTCCAGTGCTACGAGGATGGGGACTATCTCACCATTGTCACCGGCGTCGTGGACCTCACCTTCTCCATCCCCCAGGAGACGGCCGCATATCTGCGGAGCCTCTGGACGTAGGATTTCATCTGTATGAGCGGAAAGCCGGGACAGGTCTAACCTGTCCCGGCTTCGCATACCCTCTATGGGTGATGAATGATGAAAAAATGGCTGACCCTGTCGGCGGTCCTGGCCGCCGGCGGGCTGCTCCTGCTGCGCCCCCAGGAGGCCGCCCAGGCGGTGCGGGAGGGGCTGGCACTGTGCGCCGGGACGGTGATTCCCTCCCTGTTCCCCTTTTTTGTGGTGGTGTCCCTGCTGCTCCAGCTGGGGCTGGCAGAGGCGCTGCAGGGGCTGTGCGGCCCCTTCATGGGGCCCCTGTTCCGTATGCGGGGCGTGTGCGCCCTGCCCCTGCTGGCGGGTCTGCTGGGGGGCTACCCCGCAGGGGCCAGGACCGCCGCCGAGCTCTTCCAGCAGGGCCGTCTCTCCCAGCGGGAGGCGGAGCTCCTCCTGGGCTTCTGCGACAACTGCGGCCCCGCGTTCCTGCTGGGCTACGTGGGCGCAGGGGTGCTGGGGGACGCCCGGGCGGGGGCGTACCTGTACCTGATCCACGTTCTCTCCGCCCTGCTGGCGGGGATGGTCCTCTGCCGCCTGTGTCCCGGCCAAGGCCCGGTCCTGCCGGGCGGGCGGACGGCGGCCCGAAGCGTCCCCTTCCCCCAGGCCCTCACCGCCGCCGGCGGCGGGGCGGTGACCGCCACGCTGAATATCTGCGCCTTTGTGGTCCTCTTCCGGGTGCTGGCGGCCCTGCTGCCGCCGGTCCTGCCGGGGGCGGCCCTGGGGGCGCTGGAGATGGTCACCGGCGTGTCGGCCCTCTCCCCGGGCCGGGCGGGGTTCGTCTGGGCCGGGGCCATCGTGGGCTGGGGCGGGCTGAGCGTCCACTGTCAGGCCCTGTCTGCGGCCGCGCCCCTGTCCTTCCGCTGGCACTGGGCGGGCAAGGCCCTCCAGGCGGCGCTGTCGGCGGCCATGGCGTACGGGGCGTTTCCGGTGGTTTTCGGCGGATAGGGCTTCCCCTCCGGTGGAAATCCTACACCTCTGGGATCTCCCCCACCCGGCGGCGCAGGTCCATGACCATCTCCCCGCCCGCCGGGACAAAGCCGTATCTGCCGAAGTACCCCGCCAGCGCCGGGGGGCACGCCAGAACCAGCGTCTCCCGGCCCCTGGCCCGGGCGAACTGCACCGCCTGACCCAGTAGCTGCACGCCGTAGCGGCGGCCCCGCCAGGAGGGGAGCAGGGCAAGGTCCGTAATCCGGGCCCGGTCCGGCTCCAGGACAACGGCCACCCGGCCTGTCTCCTCCCCGTCCAGCATGGCCCGGGCGGTGCGGCCCTCCGGGCCCTCCTCCAGGGTGTCAAACCACAGCCCCGGCTCCGTGGCCGCGTCGTCCTTGTGCCAGCTCTGGCGGCCGAAGGTGGACTCCCCGGCGGGGACGTGGGACGCGTCGTCCCGGAACACCACCCGGATCTCCTCCCCCTCCGCCTCCAGAAGGGACACTGCCGTGTTGTCCCCGTGGCCGGTCCTGCCGATCTCCTCCAGGCTCATGCCCTGGAGCGTCCCCAGCAGGGTCCGCAGGGCCGCGCCGTGGCTGGCGGCGGCCACGATCCCGCCGGGGTTCTCCTCCGCGATCCGCCGGACGGCAGTGAGCATCCGATCCCGGAGCTGGGCAAAGGTCTCCGCCCCCTGGACCTGCCAGAGGTCCGGGCGCTTGTTAAAGTCCACGTACATCTGCCGGTCCATGCGCTGGATCTCCCCCCAGCTCATCTGCTCCCACTGCCCCAGCCGGATCTCCCGCAGCAGGGGCAGTGGGCGGAAGGGGAGATTCCGGGGGACGTAGAGGGCGGAGGCGGTGGTGTGGGTGCGGGTCAGATCGCTGCCGTACACCGCGTCCAGCCGCTCCCCCTGGAACCGGCGGCGGAGATAGGCCAGCTGCCGGTAGCCCTGGGGGGTGATGTTGCTGTCGTACTGCCCGTGGGCCACCCGGAACAGGTTGCCCTCCGCCTCCGCGTGGCGGACAAGGAAAATTTTCGTCGTCATAGGGGAACTCTCCTTTTATGTATTCTCAATATACCGTCCCAGCAGGGAGCCGCCGGTATCATGGGGCTCCCGGATCTCCGAGAGAAGATTCTCATAGATGCTCCTGGCGGCGGCCTGCCGCTGCCGGGCCAGCTCCCCGCCCCGGCGGGTGAGGAAGCTGCCGTAGATGTTCTCCAGCTTCACCTTGTACTCCCGGAGCACCGAGTGGACCCCCTCCGGCTCCTCCGCAGAGCCGTCGGACACCCCGCCGCCGGGCAGCAGGGTGTAGAGAGGCTGGCCCACCCGGGCGGCGTAGAAGAAGGTGCGGGCCATGCCCACGGCCCCGGTCACGTCCAGCTTGTCCGCGTCAAAGAGGATCCTGGCCTCCAGGCTCCCCGGCGGATCATCGGAGCGGTAGCGGTGGGTGCGCACGCAGTCCCCCACCCGGGCGGCGAAGTCCCGGGAAAAGCTGTGGTCCAGCAGGAACCGGCGGGCCTTCTCCCCGCCCACACGGGCGTGGCAGAGGGCGGGGTCCGCGAACTGCTCGGGCCGCCCCACGTCGTGGAGCAGGCAGGCGGCGATGAGCAGGTCCCGGTCCACTCCCTCCTCGGTCTCCGCGATCTCCAGGGCCAGGTACAGCACCCGGCGCACGTGCTCCCCGTCGTGGGCCGCATCCCCCGCGCAGGAGAGCATGTACTCCTCCAGCAGGGCAAAGGTCTCTCTCGTCATGGGAAATGGCTCCTCTCGTATGTTACTGCTGGTTCATTATATCGGATTGTTCGACAATTAGCAATAAAAGGATGAACCGCAGACGCTTAATTTCCCTCCGGCCGGGGAGACTAGAGCGGATCCCGGAAACAGCAGAGCTGCGTTCGGGGCAGTTCCAGGCGGAGGAGAGGAGGAACAGCGATGAAGAACGGATTTGTAGCGGGTATGCTGCTGGGCGCGGCCGCAGGCGCGGCGGCGGATCTGGCCCTGCATACGGCCACCGGCAAGCGCACCAGCGCCGGCCGGGCCATGCAGACGGTGACGGACGCGGTGGACAGCGCCGCTGCCTCTGTCAAGCACACCATGGGGCGGTGAGCGTCCCCCTGCCGCCGGGCGGTCTGCGTCTGCCCGGCGGCAGCGCCAATAAGGGGACAGGCGAAGACGGGAAAATTTTCAAAAATCCCCGTTTTGTCTATTGACTTTAGGGGGAAAAACGGATATAATAACCTACGCTGTCAAGCAGTACAATTGTATAGGCCGATGAGGGCCGGGCAACTATGTGGAGATGTCGCGTAGCTGGTCGAGCGCGCACGATTGGAAATCGTGTATACCCCAAAAGGGTATCGAGAGTTCGAATCTCTCCATCTCCGCCATATTGTCGGGGCAAACCTTGTCCCACACCGTTTTAAGGCGGCCCCAATGGGGCCGCCTTAAACCATGCCCTGCTTGACGGGAGTTCCATTGTGTGTGAAGGGAGAACCTCTATGGAAAACAACAAACCCAACAGGCCCAGGGGCCGGGAGAAGCACGTAACCGGCCCCGGCAAGACGGTGCACAAGCGGGGCGAGGGCCTGGGCGCCGGCCCGGTGGGCGAGGCCGGCGGCTCTCAAGACCGCCGGGAAACCGCCGGCAGCCGAAGCGCCGGCCAGCGGAGCGGCGGGGGCCTCAAGCTCATCGGTCTGCTCCTCCTGCTCCTGCTGGGGGGCGGCGGCGGGCTGACGGCCCTGCTGGGGGGCCAGACGGACCTCCCCTCCGCGCCTCAGCAGCCGCCGGTCCAGCAGCAGGTCCAGAGCCCGGGGAGCGCCAGCTGGACCCAGATGCTGGGGGGCCTGAGCGGCGGCAGCGTGTCCTCCGGCTGGCAGAGCGGGGCCAACACGGGTACGCTGGACGCCTCCGTGGCCCCGGGGGCCCGGGAGAAGTATACCCGCCTGCTGGGGAAGGGAGAGGACACCGCCACCATCATGGTCTACATGTGCGGCACGGACCTGGAGTCCCGCAGCAGCATGGGGACCTATGACCTCCAGGAGATGCTGAACGCCCGGTTCGGCGAAGAGATCAACCTGCTCATCTACACCGGGGGCTGCAAGGGCTGGAAAAACAGCGTGGTCAGCAGCGCGGTCAACCAGATCTGGCAGGTGAAGGACGGAAAGCTGGCCTGCCTGGAGGCGGATCTGGGCAGCCGGTCCATGACGGACCCGGACACCCTCTCCTGGTACATCCAGTGGTGCGCCGGCCGGTATCCCGCCAGCCGGTACGCCCTGATCCTCTGGGACCACGGCGGCGGCTCCGTCAGCGGCTACGGGTATGACGAGAAGTTCGCCTCCACCGGCTCCATGGATCTGGCCGGCCTGGACCGGGCCCTGGGAGACGGCGGGGTGAGGTTCGACTTCATCGGCTTTGACGCCTGCCTCATGGCCACGGCGGAGACGGCCCTCACCATGGCCCAGTACGCCGACTACCTCATCGCCTCGGAGGAGACCGAGCCCGGGGTGGGCTGGTACTACACCGACTGGCTCACCGCCCTGGGGGAGGACCCCTCCATGGCCACCATCCAGGTGGGGAAGAACATCGTGGACAGCTTTGTGGACACCTGCGCCCAGAAGTGCCGGGGCCAGTCCACCACCCTTTCCGTGGTGGATCTGGCGGAGCTGGAGGCCACCCTGCCCGGCGCGCTGGCGGACTTCTCCCGGTCCACGGCCCAGCTCATTCAGGATAAGCAGTACCAGACTGTCTCCAACGCCCGCAGCGGGACCCGGGAGTTTGCCCGGTCCAGCCAGATCGATCAGGTGGATCTGGTCCATCTGGCCCGGAACCTGGGCACGCCGGAGGGGGAGGCCCTGGCCAAGGCACTGCTGGGGGCGGTGAAGTACAACCGCACCTCCGCCGACATGACCAACGCCTACGGCCTGTCCATCTACTTCCCCTACCGGAAGACCTCCTCCGTGGACCGGGCGGTCTCCACCTACCAGCAAATCGGCATGGACGAGACCTACAGCCGGTGCATCCGGCAGTTCGCCAGCCTGGCCGCCAGCGGTCAGGCCGCCTCCGGCGGCACGGCCTCGCCCCTGCCCGCCCTGCTGGGGGCCGTGGGGGGCGGCGGCGGGGACATGGTCTCCGCCCTGCTGGAGGAGTTTCTCAGCGGCGGGTTCGGCCGGGTGGCGGGCCTGACGGCGGACAACACGGACTTCCTCAGCGACCGGGCCATGAGCCCGGAGGACACCGCCCAGTACCTCGCCGACCACCGCTTTCCGGAGGAGGCCCTGGTGTGGCAGACCGGGGCGGAGGACCAGCCAGTACTGCGGCTGGAGGAGGAGCAGTGGGGCCTGGTCCAGGAGCTGGAGCTGAACCTCTTCTATGACGACGGGGCGGGGTACATCGACCTGGGTCTGGACAACGTCTTCCAGTGGGACGCCTCCGGCGGCCTGCTGGGGGTGAACGAGGGCACGTGGCTGGCCATCGAGGGCCAGCCGGTGGCCTACTACCACACCGCCACCCTGGACGATGGGACCGACTACACCATCACCGGCCGGGTCCCGGTGCTCCACAACGGCAGCCGGGCGGAGCTGATCCTGGTCTTTGACAGCCAGCGGCCCCAGGGCTATGTGGCCGGCGTCCGGTCCGTATACCTGGACGGGGAGACGGACACGGTGGCCAAGGGCCAGACGGGCCTGGAGCCCGGGGACACCCTGGAGTTTCTCTGCGACTACTACAGCTATGACGGCAGCTATGAGGACAGCTACCTGCTGGGGGAGCCCCTGACCGTGGGGGCGGAGGCGCCGGCCATCAGCGACGTGCCCCTGGAGGGCGTCACCCGGGCCGCCTACCGCATCACGGACCTCTTTGGACAGCACCACTGGACCCCGGCCCTGTCCGCCCAGTGACAGGACGGCAAAAATCCCTGCGCCGGACGGGCGCAGGGATTTTTCAGCGCGGATTGCAGGCCGCGCAAATTTCTCTCAGAAAGGATGAGAAAGCCATGAAAACGCTCTACCTTGTGGGCGGCCCCATGGGGGTAGGGAAGACCGCGGTATGCCAGCGTCTGAAGAGGGAGCTGCCAAACAGCGTCTTTTTAGACGGCGACTGGTGCTGGGACGCGGACCCCTTTCAGGTGACGGCGGAGACCCGGGCCATGGCGCTGGACAATATCCGCCATCTTCTGGGCAATTTCCTCCGCTGCACGGCCTACGAAAACGTGATCTTCTGCTGGGTCATGGACCGGCAGGATATCCTTGACAGCGTTCTCGCCGGTCTGGACACGTCCGGCTGCCGGGTGGTCCCCGTCTCCCTGACCGCCAGTAAGGAGGCCCTGACAGCGCGGATCCGGGCGGATGCCGCCGCAGGCCGGCGGGGTCCGGACGCGGCGGAGCGGAGCCTTGCCCGACTGCCGCTGTACCTGGACCTGAACACCGTCAAAATTGACACCACCAGCAAGTCCATCCCGGAGATATGCCGGGAGATCGCCGCCCTATAAGACGATAAGACCGGCCGCCTCCTGTGTTCAGGAGGCGGCCGGAAGTCTCTTAGATCAGCAGCACCGCGTCCCAGGGCGGAAGGGTGAGGCGCACCACGCCGTCCGCAGCCAGAAACCGCTGCTCCGTGAGGGCGTCCACGGCCAGAGGCGCGGACCAGGGCAGGTCCAGGCGCACCGCCTCGGGCCCCGCGTTGACGGCGGCCACGGTGGTCTCCCCCTCCCCGTCCCGGGCAAAGGCCAGGACGGGACCCTGGGCGTGGAGCCAGCGGAGATCCCCGGTCTGGAGGCTGAGCCGCTCCCGGCGCAGCCGCCCCAGCAGGGTGAAGCGGCGCTGGAGCGCCGGGTCCTCCCGGCCCCAGGGGTAGGTGCCCCGGTTGAAGGGGTCCTCCCAGCCCTCCATGCCCGCCTCGTCGCCGTAGAAGACCGTGGGGGAGCCGGGGAAGGCGTAGAGCAGCACAGCGCCGGCCTGGAGCAGACGGCTGCCCTTGTCCCGCTCCTCCGGCGACATGCGGTAGTGGGCCCGCTCGGTGCGGGTGGCCGGGGCCTCCTTGGGACAGGTGCCCAGCATGGTCAGCACCCGGGGGGTGTCGTGGGTGCCCAGCATGTTCATGCCGCTGTAGAAGGCGGACCGGGGGTAGTTCTCCCGGATGGTCTCCATGGCCTCCCGGAAGGCGGCGGCATCGCCTCCCCGGAGGTACTCCAGGGCGCTGACCCGGAAGGGGTAGTTCATCAGGCCGTGGGTCTCCCGGCCCAGCAGGTACTTCCGGCGGCGGTCATAGGCGATTTTATTGCTGCCGTCCTCCCAGACCTCCCCCAGCAGGAAGCTGTCCGGCTTCTCCTCCATCATCGCCCGGCGGATGCCGGCGATGAACTCGTCCGGCAGCTCGTCAGCCACGTCCAGCCGCCACGCGTCCGCCCCGGCCCGGAGCCAGCGGCGGATGACGGAGTCCTTGCCCTCCACGATGAAGTTGATATACCCCGGGTCGCTCTCGTTCACCGCCGGCAGGGTGTGGATGCCCCACCAGCTCTCGTAGCTCACCGGCCACTCCCGGAAGGTGTACCAGGAGATATAGGGGCTCTCCCAGCTCTGGGCGGCACCCAGGGAGTGGTAGGCGTCATAGGCGTTGAAGTAGCGGCTGTTGTTGCCGGTGTGGTTGAACACGCCGTCCAGCATCACCCGGATCCCCCGCTCCCTGGCCTTGGCGCACAGGCGGCGGAAGTCGCTCTCCGTGCCCAGCATGGGATCGATCTTGTCGTAATCCCCGGTGTTGTAGCGGTGGTTGCTGTCGGCCTCAAAGATGGGGCAGAGGTAGAGGGTGGAGACCCCCAGGCTCTGGAGGTAGTCCAGCTTCTCCTCAATGCCCGCCAGATTTCCGCCGAAAAAGTCGCAGTTGCGGATCTCCCCCCGCTCGTCCGGCAGGTAGTCCATCAGCTCCTCCCAGTCCTGGTGTACGGTCCGGTACCCCAGCATACCGGCGGGGTCCGGCACGCAGGTGCGGCGGAACCGATCCGGGAAGATCTGATAGGTCACCCCCCGGCCGAACCAGTCCGGCGTGGGGCAGGCGTCGTCGTATACGGTCTGCTGCCAGCACACGGCCTCGCCCTCGCCGCACAGGCCGTTTCTGCCCAGCCAGCGGATCTCGCCGTTCTCCCGCCGGAAGCGGAAGCAGTACCACACCAGATCCGGGCGGAGGGGGAGGTGGAAAGCCCCAGAGAAGATCTGGCGGTCCCCCTCCATGCCCTCGTTCTCAAGGGGGAGCTCCAGACGCGCGCCGGAAAATTCCGCCGTGGCTACCATGATGCACTGGGAAAAGTCCTCCCAGACCGGGGGACGCAGGGTCAGACTGACAACAGTGGAGCAGGGCGCAGCGCCATAGGGGCGCTTGCAGCGTTCGTCGCGGGAGTCAAATATCATAGGCCAAAATCTCCTTCGTCGGGGTAATCATACTTTTTCTTTGTGTACAAAGAAAAAGTATCAAAAAGAAAAACTTTAGAGGCGTCAATCAAGCTGCTGGCGTCCTATGGCGGTAGGTTTCCATGGTACCATAAGTCGAGCCAGCAGCCTGGAAAACATATATCAGGTTTTTATTCAATGCCGCGCCGGATCGTCGGACCGGCCCACGAGATAATCGATAGAGATGTCGAAGTAGTCCGCCAGGGCAATCAGCTTGTCGTAGGTGGGCTTTCGCTCCCCCAGCTCATATTGCTGGATCCCTCGCTCACTGGACCCGATGCCCTCCGCCAGCTGCTTTTGCGTTAAATTTCGGGATTTTCTCAGCTTCTTTAAGTGTTCCCCAAAAATAAACATAACAAAATTCTCCCTGTGCTGTTGACATGCGCATTTGCGCATGTTATAACACCGCCAAGGACGATCAATCGCGCATGTCTATCAACTTTCTCTGGTGCCAATAAGAACCTCCAGCAGCTATTATACCACATCTAAAGTTTTTTTGATTCTTTTTTCCGGGCGTTGACCGCGAAGCGGGCAATGCCGCTAAACCGCCGCAGGCGGCGTGTGGAAAGAAAAAAGAATGACCACAAACGCTCCTCACGGCAGCAGCGCGCCCTCGGGGGCCATCATCGCGCCGATATCGCTGGGCGCGAAATAGGCGTTCAGAATCTCCACCGCCGTGGAGGCCAGGGCCGCGCCGGCCTTGCCCTTCTCGATGACCACCGCCACCGCCACCTCCGGCTCCTCAAAGGGGGCGAAGCAGACGAACACGCCGTTTGCCATCACCTCGCCGGTCTGGGCGGAGCCGGTCTTTGCGCCGGCGGTGACGATGCAGTTGGCGAACTCCCGGCCCACAGTGCCCGTGGTGGCCAGATCCCCCATGCCCTTCTTCACCGCCGTCAGATTGTCCGGCTGGATCTCCTGCTGGGAGAGGACCTCCGGCTGGGCGGTATAGAGGACGCTGCTGCCGTCGTAGGCGGAGATGTCCTTGAGCAGATGGGCGTTGTAGCGGGTGCCGCCCCGGACCAGGGTTGCCACGTAGTTGGCCAGCTGGAGGGGGGTGAAGAGCTGGCTGGACTGGCCAAACCCCGCCCACGGGGACTGATCCTCGCCGGGCTTGTTCTCCGGCAGAACGCCGGTGCGCTCATAGATCTCGATGCCCGTGCTCTCCCCCAGGCCAAAGGCCCGGCAGTAGGCGTTGAGCCGGTCCAGGCCCAGGGAGTAGCCCATCTGGGCGAAGAAGTAGTTGCAGGAGACGGTGATAGCCTGACTGACGTTGATGCGGCCGTGGCGGCCCCGGGAGCTGTTGTAGAGCCAGCAGTTGGCGTAGCTGTTGGGGTCCCCGGGGTAGGTCCAGGAGCCGGTGGCGTTGATGATGGTGCTGGGGGTGATGACGCCGCTCTCCAGGGCCGCCACGGCGGTGAGGGGCTTGAAGGTGGATCCGGGGGCGTAGGCGCTGGAGATGGCCCGGTTCACGTAGGGGTGGCGGGGGTCCTGGCTGAGAAGGGCGTAGTCCTGGGCGTAGGTGCGCTGGCTGTAGGTGGGATAGGTGGCCAGGGCCAGAATCTCGCTGTTCGCCACGCTGACCACAGCCGCCGCCGCGCCCCGGTTGACCGGCTCCTCTCCGTCCTCCAGGTCCTCCTGGTCCATGGCCTGGACGGACCGGGCCAGAATCTCCTCCACCTGGGCCTGGAAGTCGATGTCCAGGGTCAGGGCCACGGTGCCCCCGGGCTCGGGCTGGATGGAGTAGATCTCGCTGGTGATCTTGCCCTCCTGGTTGGTGGTGATGAGCCGGGTGCCGTCCCGGCCCCGGAGGTACTGCTCAAAGGCCAGCTCCACCCCGTCCTTGCCCACCTGATCGTCCAGGCGGTAGTAGGGGAGGCCGGTGGTGTCCTCCCCCGCCTCCCGGGCGGCGTTCCACGCCGCGTTGAAGCCGTCCCGCTCCTCCCGGGACTCGAACTTGCCCACCCGGCCCAGGATGTGGGCGGCGTAGTCGGTGTTGTACTGGCGCACGGCCTTGCTGCCGATGACCACGCCCTCAAAGGCCCCGTCGTTGAGGATGGAGATGATCTCCACGGACAGGTCCTCCGCGAAGACGTAGGGCACGGTCACCGCGTTGGCTGTCAGCTTGCGCAGGCGCAGCTCGTAGAGCACGCCCAGCGCCATCCGGGCCTCCTGACGGGAGAAGTCGGTGGGGATGCCAAAGTCGGCCCGCATGAGCTCCAGGAGGTGGGAGGCGGTGAGGGCGGTGGAGCCGGTGAGTTTCAGCTTGTCCAGCAGGGTCTGGCTCATGAGGGGGGAGGAGGAGGCAGCGGTCAGCTCGGTGTTGGACCACTTCCGGTCCGCCAGATAGTGGGAGAACCAGGTCCGCTGGGCTCCGGTGGCCTCGGCGAAGGCGTAGCCGTAGGGCTCGGCGGCGGCGATGGGCAGGCTGTCGCCCCAGGTTACGCCGTGGTCCTGGAAGAGGGTGAGAATGCGCAGAAGGGCCCGGGCCACAGCGGCCTGGTGGGACTCGCCCTCCTGGTCCGGCACGAGGTCCGGGTCAAAGGAGGCGGTGTAGATCTCCTGATTGGAGACCAGAACCTTGCCGTTGCGGTCCGTGATGATGCCCCGGGAGGTCTCCACGGTCTTGGTGGTGGTGACCTGGGTGGTGGAGCGGGCCAGATACTCGCTGCCGTTAACGATCTGGGCGTTGTAGAGGATGCCCGTAAACAGGGCGAGGCAGAGGACATACGCACCGATCAGGAAGTTCGCCCGCCGGTGGAAGCGTTTTTCATCGGTCATTCGAGAGTGCTCCTAAGATTCGTCGTCTTTTTTCTTGTTACTTTTTCTTGAAAGAAAAAGTAACCAAAAAGAACTTTAGAGATGGTGGTATAGACTGCCGGCAGTCTTACGGCGGCGATTTCCCATCGGGCCAGCTGGGGGTGCCGTTAGAGCGTGTGTGGGGGCGAGCATCGCTCGCCCGCTCTGACGGCACCATCCAGCGCCTCGATAGACGCGGGCGAGCGATGCTCGCCCCTACATAGATTCTGCGGGTAATTAGGATTCTTCTTTGGTCTCAGACAGCTGCGTTTGCAGTTTCAGCAGACCGGCGGCATCCGAAAGGAGACGGTCCTGGAAGGGAGGGGTTAATTTTTGAAATAGGGATACAAGTCTCTTTTTTTTACGATCTTCTAATGGTTCTTCTAAGGAAAACATTTCTCCCTCGCCTGTACGCAGCCAGGCCTCATTCACATGAAATTGTGTGCAAATGGCAATGATATTTTGTTCCTTAATCCGGCCATTCGGCTTTTCCATAAGGCTGACTGCATTTTGCTTTAGGCCGATTTTCTCCCCAAATTCACTTTGGTTGATGGCAAGGGCCTGTCTTATTTCTCGTATGCGAGTATTCATCATGGCACCTCTCGCGATTATTATAGCAAATGCAGGTGGATAAAATCAATATACCTTTAAAAAGTATATATAATTATCATTGACAAGTATACTGATATGCGCTATAATGTGTTTGTAAACTTTTTGGGGTGGTATGAACTATGGAAAATAGCATATTAGAAAAAATCTATCTCCGCCATCTGGAGGAATACACCCCCAGCGCAGAATACCGTGTGCTGTGCAAGCGGCTGGACGCGCTGTGGACCGCCGCCGGACAGGTTCTGGAAGAGGAGCAGATCAGCCAGCTCCAGAACAGCGAGAACGACGTATATTTCCGCTCCAACTATGAGTGGTTCCGGGAGGGCTGGCGCATGGGGATGCTGCTTTCACTGGAAATGCTGGGCCGGCCTCAGTAGTCCGAGGCGCAGCGGCGGTGGATGGTGCGGTACAGGGGCATCACCGCCAGCATGGCCGGCAGGGTCAGCAGGGTCTCCCCCACGGCGATCCGGGCCATCAGGGCCAGATAGCCGCCGCCGGAGAGGACCTGCACAAGAATACGCATGCCGCCGGTGGCCAGCAGCGCTGCGGCGGACACCAGCAGACAGCAGAAAAATCCGGGGGAGAGAAAGTTCTCCCCCACCACGGCGGAAAAGAGGGCGATCATCGGAAACACGATGGTGAAAAACCCCGGGAAGGGCCCGTGGAGCATGGCGTCGCACACCACGCCCAGCGCCAGGGCGAACACGGGGCCCCGGCGGCGGCCCTCGTACATGGCCACAGTGGCGGGGAGCAGGGGGTAGACAAAGGGGGTAAGGCCCAGGACCCGGATGTGGTTGAGGACCAGGGACTGGAGGGCGAAAAAGAGGAGGGTGGCGGAGGCGTAGACCAGCCACTTGAACACAAGGTAACTCTTGGGCAGCATAGCACTCCTCCCGTCAGTCCACAATGTCGAAGTCCGTCACCACAAACACCTGGGTCAGGGCGGACAGATCCGCCTGGGGGGCGATGACGGCGTACTGGGCCAGCCCGTTGTCGCTGGCCCGGACCTCCTGGACGTACCCGATGACCAGCTGGGAGGGGTAGTAGCCCGCCAGACCCGAGGTGACGATCAGATCCCCGGCCACCACGTCCGGCTCGCTGCCCAGATAGTCCAGGGCCAGCCTGCCCTCGCCCATGAGGTCAAAGCTGCCCTGGGCCACGGCGGTGCCGCCGGTGCGGAAGATGAGCGCGCCGATGGAGGTCTCGCTGTCCAGGATGGTGCGCACGGTGGACCAGTTGAGCCCGGCCTCCGTCACCACGCCCACCAGATAGCCCGCCTCCGTCACCACACAGTCGCCCTTCTCCACGCCGTGGCTGGTGCCCTTGTTGACGGTGAGCAGGCTGGACCAGTTGGACACGTCCTGGACCAGCACCCGGGCGGACTCCCACCGGAGGTCCCGGCGCTGCTGGCGCAGGCCGGTGAGTTCCCGGAGGCGGACATTCTCGTCCCGGTCCGCCTCAGCCTGACGGACAGTCTCCTCCATCTGGGCGATCTGGAGCCGGAGCTGCTCGTTTTCCGCCCGGAGGGCGTCGAACTCGGTGAGGTAGCCCGTCCACTGGCGGACCGTGTCCGACAGGGAGGCGGCCACGCTGCGGAAGGGGGCGGCGATGATGCCGGTGAGGTTGGGCAGTGCGGCGGCGGTGCTGGAGAAGTAGGACATGACGCTCAGGAGGACGGCGACAGCGGCCGCCACTGCCAGGACCGTGATGCCGAATTTGTTCACTGGACGTTTCACTGGTCCGCCTCCTTGTGTGTTGAAAGGTTTCTCATTGCAGCAGCTCCACGCCGAACCCGGCCAGCATTTGGCCCAGCAGGTGGAGAGGCAGGCCCATGACGTTGAAGTAGTCCCCCCGGATGCCGGAGACAAAGAGGGCGGCCAGCCCCTGCACGCCGTAGGCGCCGGCCTTGTCCATGGGGTCGCCGGTGCGGATGTAGGCGCGGATCTCCGTCTCCGTCAGGGGGCGGAAGATCACGTCCGTGGTCTCCGGCCGGGTCTCCATCCGCCCGCCCTGGCACACGGTGACGCCGGTGCACACGTGGTGGGTCCGGCCGGAGAGGGCGGAGAGCATGGCAAAGGCCTCCTCCTGGCTGTGGGGCTTGCCCAGGCGCAGGCCGTCCAGAAAGACCATGGTGTCCGCGGCAATGAGCACCGCGCCGGGGTCGTCCGCCAGCAGGCGGGCGGCCTCGGCCTTTTTGCGGCAGATGGAGCAGACGATGTCCTGGGGGGAGAGGGCGGGATCGTAGCTCTCGTCCGCGTCCGGAACGAGGATGTCAAAGTCCGTCACCCCGATCTGGACCAGCAGCTGGCGGCGGCGGGGGGACTGGGAGGCTAGAATGATACGCGGCATGTGGGTAAGCGCTCCTTAAAAAGTTCTTTTTGTCCGCTTTTTCTTTATGAAGAGGAAGGTGGTCACCGTCCGGTGGACCCGATGCCGCCCTGGCCCCGGGGCGTATCCGGCAGCTCGTCCACCACCTCCACCTCCTGACGGGTGACGGGGACGATCAGAAGCTGGGCGATCCGGTCCCCGGGCCGGACGGTGTAGGGCTCCTTGTTCAGGTTGTGCAGGCTCACCTGCACAGGCCCCCGGTAGTCGCTGTCAATCACCCCGATGCCGTTGGTGAGGGTGACGCCGTTTTTGATGCCCATGCTGCTGCGGATGGCCACAATGCCCACGTGGTTCTCCAGAATGGCCACGGCCAGCCCCGTGGGCAGGGTCATCCGCCCCCCGCCGGGGATCACCGCCGGACGGTCGATGCAGGCGTGGAGGTCCAGGGCCGCCGCGCCATCCGTGGCGTAGTAGGGCAGGGGGATCTCCCGGCCGATCATGGGGGAGAGGGGCTTGATTTTCAGCTTCATGGCATGTCCTCTTTAGTATGGTATGATTTTCTGTGGGGATTATGTTTATTCCACGCCCCGGTAGAAGAGGCCCCGGGTGAAATCCTTTGGCGGGCAGTCCTCCCCCCGCAGGTACTGGTCCAGCGCCCGGTCGCAGTCCGGGCCGGTCTCCGTGGTGAACCGCAGCCGGATCCAGGTGAGGCCGCAGCGTCGGAGCTCCGGCTTCCCGGCCAGATAGAGGACCTTGCTGTTCTCCACCTCGCTGCGGCAGCCAAAGGCGGGCAGGACGGGAAATGCCTCCCCCCGGCGGTCCGTGAGGGTGTGGTCCCGGCGGCAGGGTCCGGCAAGGTTCCGGGCCCCGCAGCCCCCCAGGGCGTTGGCGGTGAGACAGTTCTCCGTCAGCATCAGGGGCAGGCGGCCGTAGACGACGGCCTCGCAGGGCAGGGGCTTTTTCAGGTCCCGAATCTGCTCCCAGCGGAGCTCAAAGGACAGGGCCGCGCTCTCCAGCCCCCACCGGGCCAGCTCCTGGAGGGAGCGGCTGTTGAACACGTTGAGGCCGAAGTCCCCCCGGGCCGGCACACCCATGGCCTCCGCCAGGGTTAGCTGGCCCAGATTGTGGACGGACAGGGCGTCGCAGCCCTTTTCCAGGCCAATCTCCGCCAGACGCCGGAGGGCCGGCTCCTCCCGGTCCAGGCAGATCCGGGGCAGGGTCAGGCAGAATCGGGCTCTGCGGTGCAGATAGGGGGCCAGATCGAAGTCCTCGATCCCCTCCGCCGGCAGGTAGATGACCTCGGCCTCCTCCGCCAGCCGCTCCGTCAGCTGGCAGGGCCGGAGGAGGGAGGCGGTGAGGGCGGGGGCGGCGGGGGAGAAGCGGTCCTCCGGCATGGCCGGGACCGGACCCTCCCGCCGCCGGGGCGGTGCGGTCCGCAGGGCCGTGAGCTCCTCCAGCGCGTTCCGCCGCAGGGCGTTCACCCCGCTGGCGGGGAGGGACAGGCCCTGGTCCAGGGTCAGGGAGATGTCCGAGGGGCGGTAGACCGTGCCGCCGGTCTTGGCCAGACGGGCCTTCAGGTCCTCCGGCTCCAGGGGGCGGGTCCGGGCCTGCTCCGGGACCGGCCCCTCCGCAGAGGCGGAGCGGCCGTCGCTGTCCCGGACCGTCAGCCGGGCGGGCTGCCCGGCGGTGATCCGGGCCTCCATAGACACGGGGACCGTGCGCAGATCCCCCCGGTCATAGGCGGCCTTGGCGGCCCGGAAGAGGTCCCCGGGGTCCGGGGCGCTCTCCGGGCGGACCCCGAACATGTCCGGACCCGGACGGCCCCGCCAGTAGCCGTCGGTAAAGCCCTCCCGGGAGAAGGCCAGCTCCAGCTGCCGGAGCTCCTCCGGCGTGGGGGGGCGGCGCTCCCGGAGGAGGGCGGCGTAGATTCCGGTGACCACGGCCACGTACTCGGGCCGCTTCATGCGGCCCTCCAGCTTCAGGATGGACACGCCCATGTCCTCCAGCTCCGTCAGATGGGAGGCCAGACAGGCGTCCTTGAGGCTGAGGGGGTGGGCGGTCTTTCCGTTGTCAAAGCGGTAGGGCAGGCGGCAGGGCTGGGCGCACATGCCCCGGTTGCCGCTGCGGGAGCCGATGAGGGCACTCATGGCGCACTGGCCGGACCAGCACATGCACAGGGCCCCGTGGGCGAACACCTCAATGGCAATGGGGCTCTGCCGACAGATGCGGCGGATGTCCTCCGCAGCCAGCTCCCGGCCCAGCACCACGCACCGCATACCCAGCGCCGCCGCCCGCTCCACCCCGGCCAGGGAGTGAACGGTCATCTGGGTGCTGCCGTGGAGGGGGAGATCCGGGGTGAGGGACCAGGCCAGGGCGGCCACCCCCCAGTCCTGGACAATGACGCCGTCCACGCCGCAGCGGCTGGCGAGCAGGAGCATGTCCCGCGCGCTGTCCAGCTCCCGGTCCGAGGGGAGGGTGTTGAGGGTGAGATAGAGCCTGACCCCCCGGAGGTGGCAGTATTGGACCGCCTCCGGCAGCTCCTGGGAGGTGAAGTTTTTCGCCCCCCGGCGGGCGTTGAGATCCCCGCAGCCCAGGTAGACGGCCCCCGCGCCGTTCTGCACCGCCGCGGCCATGGCCTCCCAGTGGCCGGCGGGAGAGAGCAGCTCCATGGGCTATTTCTTCTGCTGCTGGAGCTTGAACAGCTCCCGCTTGCACTCGCTCAGCTCGCTCTTGGCCTTGTTGGCATCGTCCAGATATCCTTTGAGCTGGCGGCGCAGGTTCTCGGTGCTCAGCTGCTGCTTGAGCATCTCGTCGGCCATGTTGACGGCGGCCAGCACGGCGGCGTCCATGCGGCTGACCCGGCCGCCGGCGCCCATGATCTCGCTCATTTTGGCGTCCACCAGGGCCGCCACCTTCTGCATGTAGGAGAGGCTCTCCTCGGCCATGAAGGTGTAGTCCTCCCCGCAGATGGTGACTGTGATCCGATTCGCCATATCCTAAACCTCCTCGTTCTCTGGTCATTCCCTGCGCATTATACCATGAAGTATACCAGATTCTCCAGGAAAAGCAATCGGCAATCTCTCAAGGTTTGGAAAAAGATTGTAAATTTTTTTGCTCCAGGGGCCAAAAAATTTATTTTCTTGTAAACACCCCACCCTCTGTGCTATAATAGGATAGTTATATGTGTGCGCCCCGCGCCGGCCGCGGGAGAAAACGAAGGGAGAAGCTCACGGTGCATAAGAAGCTATCCCGGCTGATCGAGCCAAATTTACAGCCCTATTTCCTCTGTCTCGTCCTGTTCGCCGCAGTCACGGCCCCCCTCCAGCCCCTGCTGGGGGCGGCGGAGCTGGCGGCGCTGGCCCTGCTCTACCTCTTCTACCGTCGGCAGACCACCCGCCGGCGGCGCAGCGTGATGCAGTACATCGAGACCATCACCGGCGGCGTGGACTCCATCAACAAAAACAGCATGCTCAACACCCCCCTGCCCGTGGTGGTCTTCCGGGCGGACAACGGGGAGATCATCTGGGCCAACGACAGCTTCGTGGATCTGGCGGGCGCCCAGGACAACATCTTTGACATGACCATCCGTGATCTGGCCCCGGACTTCAACTACCAGTGGGTTCTGGACGGCAACCAGCCCTGGGATCTGGCCCCCTTCGCCGGCGGCACCTACCAGATTTACGCCTCCACCGGCCGCATGGGGGGCCGGGCGGCCAGCCAGGGCCAGATCATCACCGCCTACTTTGTAGACGTCACCGAGGGCCAGCACATGAAGGCCCTCCTGGAGGCCAGCCGGACCGTGGTCTCCATCCTGGTGCTGGACAACTACGAGGAGCTGCTCAAGGCCGGGGGCGAGGCCGCCAAAAGCGCCGTGCTGGCCCAGGTGGACGAGAAGCTCAACGCCTGGGTCACCAACTCCGGCGGCCTTCTGCGCAAGTACGACCGGGACCGCTACCTTTTCATCTGCGACGAGCAGTTCTTCCAGCGGATCGTGGAGGAGAAGTTCACCATACTGGAGGCCATCCATCAGGTGGTCAGCGAGGACGGGGTCAGCGCCTCCCTGTCCATCGGCGTGGGCCGGGACTGCGACAGCTACGAGGACGCCTTCCACTGGGCGGAGAAGTCCATTGAGATGAGCCTGAGCCGGGGCGGCGATCAGGCCGTGGTGAAGGACAGCCTGGACTTCCAGTTCTACGGCGGCCGGTCCAAGTCCACGGAGAAGCGGACCAAGGTGAAGAGCCGGGTCATGGCCAAGGCCCTGGGCGAGCTCATCTCCGACGCCGGTCAGGTCTACATCATGGGCCACGAGTACGCAGACATGGACGCGGTGGGCGCGGCGGCAGGCGTGTGCTGCGCGGCCCGGAAGCGGGGGAAGCGGGCCCAGATCGTCATCGACCTGGAGGGCAACAACGCCCGGCCCCTGGTGCGCAAGCTGGCAGGCCTGCCGGAGTACGAGGACGTATTCGTCAGCGGCCCCGACGCTTTCATCCACGCCCAGGCGGGGGCCCTGCTGGTGGTGGTGGACACCAACCGGCCGGATCTGGTGGAGAACCGGCAGCTGCTGGACGCCTGCAACCGGGTGGCGGTCATTGACCACCACCGCCGGGCGGCGGACTATATCGAGAACGCGGCCCTCAACTTCCACGAGCCCTACGCCTCCTCGGCCTCGGAGCTGGTGACGGAGCTGCTCCAGTACCTGGTGGAGCCCAGCGACCTGCTGCGGGGGGAGGCGGAGGCCCTGCTGGCGGGCATTGTGCTGGACACAAAGAACTTCAGCATGCGCTCCGGCAGCCGCACCTTTGAGGCGGCGGCCTTCCTGCGCCGTGCCGGCGCGGACCCGGCGGAGGTGCGCCTCTACTTCCAGAGCGACCTGCCCAGCATGATCCAGCGCTATGACATCATCCGCTGCGCCCAGATGATCCACGGGGACGTGGCCCTGGCCGTGGCGGAGAAGGAGGTCAGCCGGGTCACCGCCGCCAAGGCTGCCGATGATCTGCTCTCCCTCCAGGGCGTTCAGGCCTCGGTGGTGCTCTACCGCCAGGGGGACGGGGTGTCCATGTCCGGCCGGTCCCTGGGGGAGGTGAACGTGCAGGTGATTCTGGAGCGGCTGGGGGGCGGCGGCAACGCCACCGCCGCCGGCGGCCATGTGTCCGGGGCCGACCTATACGCCGTGCGCCAGCGGGTGGCGGAGGCCATTGAGGACTACTACGCGCCGTGAGAACGGGGACTTGCGAGGAGGAGCAGCCATGGAATATGAAGAATATATCAGGCTTGGTCTCAGTGGCGATGCGCCGCTGAAATTAATACTGTGCGGAGACGTACAAAACGCCAGGGACAGCAACATAAAGGCAGGCGTTGTATCGGTAGTATTTGCGACCAATGACAGAGCCTTGGCGGAAGAGAAACTACACGAACTAACCGCCGCCAATCCCAATAGCTATTATATGGTTTACAGCGTGCCATTGGATGTAGACTTAACGAAGCTTCCCCATTATCCCTCAATCGAAATCGCTAAGAGCGATTTGCAGTAAGGCGGTTCTATCACCGCCGCAGCGGCTATATAAAACATCAAACATACAGGAGGAGACAACCATGAAAGTGATTTTACAGCAGGACGTGCGGGGCCAGGGCAAGAAGGGGCAGCTCGTCGAAGTAGCGGAGGGCTACGCCCGCAACTTCCTCCTTCCCCGGAAGCTGGCGGTGCCCGCCACGGCGGACGCCATGAACACCATGAAGCTGCGGGAGAAGGCCAAGAAGGCCGAGGACGCCCGGCTGAAGGCGGAGGCGGAGGACGTGGCCCAGCGGCTGAAGAACGCCCCCGTCAAGGTGTCCGCCCGGGCCGGGGCCAACGGCAAGCTCTTCGGCGCGGTGACCAGCAAGGAGGTGTCCGACGCCCTCCAGGCCCAGTTCGGCATTGAGCTGGCCAAGCAGAAGATCGTCATGGAGGAGCCCATCAAGGCCTTTGGCAGCTACGAGCTGCGGGCCAAGCTGGGCTACGAGGTCTCCGGCACCATTTACGTGATGGTGGTGGAGGAGAAGTAGGCGCGAGCCGCTTTTTGAGAATTGAAGGAGGTGCCGCCTTTGGCGCAGAACGACGAGCTGCTTTTCCGTCAGATGCCCCACTCCCTGGAGGCTGAGCAGGCCGCCCTGGGGGCCATGCTCATTGACGCGGACTGTATCAAGGACGTGATGGACAAGCTCCAGCCAGAGGATTTCTACATCAAGCAGAATCGGGACGTTTTCGAGACCATCTACACCATGTTTAGCTTCTCCAAACCCATTGACGGCGTGACCGTAGCGGAGGAGATGCAGAAAAACGGCACCTATGACGACCAGACCACCCGGAGCTATCTGGTCCAGCTCATGGAGATCACCCCCACCAGCGCCAACGTGATGGAGTACGTGTCCATCATCCGGGACAAGTCCCTGCTGCGGGGTCTGGCCAAGGCGGCGGGGGAGATCACCTCCATGGTTCAGGAGGGCCTGGGGGAGGCCGGGGCCATCCTGGAGGCGGCGGAGCAGAAGGTCTACGCCGTCCGCCGGGGCCGCAGCGCCCAGGAGCTGGTGCCGGTGGCCCAGCTCATCAAGCCCTTTCTGGACCAGCTCAACGATCTGGCCTCCGGCAAGACCGGCCTGCCCGGTCTGCCCAGCGGCTTCTCCGCTGTGGACAACAAGATCCACGGCCTCAACCGCTCCGACCTCATCCTTCTGGCGGCCCGGCCCGGCGTGGGCAAGAGCTCCTTTGCCATGAACATCGCCCTGAACGTGGCCAAGCAGAGCGGGAAGACGGTGGCGGTTTTTTCCCTGGAGATGAGCAAGGAGCAGCTGCTGGTGCGCCTGATGGCGGCGGAGGGGCTGGTGGAGCTGACCAGACTCTCCACCGGCCGGCTCAGTGCCTCGGACTGGGGCAAGCTCACCCAGGCCGCCCGGACCCTGCGCCAGTCGGACATCCGCATTGACGACAACCCCATGCTCACAGCGGCGGACATCAACGCCAAGTGCCGCCGGCTGGATAACCTGGGCCTGGTGGTCATCGACTACCTCCAGCTGATGACCTCCGCCGGCGGCAAGGGCTACGCGGGGGAGAACCGGCAGCAGGCGGTCAGCGACATCTCCCGTATGCTCAAGGTGATGGCCAAGGAGCTGAACGTGCCGGTGATCTGCCTCAGCCAGCTCAGCCGCGCCAACGAGAAGCGGGAGGACAAGCGGCCCATGCTCTCCGACCTCCGGGACTCCGGCGCCATTGAGCAGGACGCGGACATCGTCATGTTCCTCTACCGGGAGGACTACTACAAGGAGGAGACGGAAAACCGGAACATTGCCGAGTGCATCGTGGCCAAGAACCGCCACGGGGAGACGGGCAAGGTGCCCCTGCGGTGGACCCCGGAGTACACCGCCTTCAGCACCGTGGAACTGCGGTTTGACGAGGACGAGTGACGCCCGCAGTCACAGCGCACACCTCTGAAGTTTTTTCTTTTGCTTCTTTTCTTTTGTTCACAAAAGAAAAGAAGAGACAAGGATCCAGACGTTATGATTAATATCCAAACATTCACGAAAAAGTGGGACATGCTGCCCGCAGGCGGGCTGATTCTCTGCGCGGTGTCCGGGGGACGGGACTCCATGGCCCTGCTCCATCTGCTGTGGGAGATGGGGAAGAAGGGGGACTTCCGGGTCCACGCCGCCCACTTCAACCACCATCTTCGCCCCACGGCGGACCGGGACCAGGGCTTTGTCATAGGCTGGTGCGGGGCAAAGGGCATCCCCCTGACCTGCGGCGGCGGAGACGCGGCGGCCTATGCCAGGGAGCTGGGCACGTCCCTGGAGGACGGGGCCCGGCAGCTGCGCTACCGCTTCCTGGAGGAGACGGCGGACCGGGTGGGGGCGGCGCGCATCGCCACGGCCCACCACCGGGAGGACAACGCGGAGACCCTGCTGCTCCACCTGCTGCGGGGCTCCGGCCTCCGGGGGCTGGGGGGCATCCCGCCGGTGCGGGGGCGGATCGTGCGGCCTCTGCTGGAGACAAGCCGGGCGGACATAGACGGCTATGTGCGCCGGCATCAGATCCCCTATATGGAGGACGAGACCAACGCCGACACCCGCTTCACCCGCAACCGTCTGCGGCTGGAGGTGTTTCCCCTGCTGGAGGAGATCTCCCCCGGGTGTACCGGGCGCATGGCCGCCGCGGCGGACCTCCTCCGGGAGGACGACCAGCACTTCCGGGGCGCGGTGGACGCCTCTCTGTTTACCTTCAAGGGGGACCGGGCGGAGATCTCTCTCCGGGAGCTGAAAAAGCTGGACCAGTCCATGGCCCGCCGGACCGTGCGGGAGATGGCCCGGTCCCTCCAGGGGGATCTGGACCGGCGCAGCGTGGAGCAGGTGCTGGGGCTGGGAACCGGCGGCTACCTGGATCTGCCAGGCCGTCTGTGCGCCTACCGGACAGGGACGAAGCTGACCCTCCGCCGGGAACCCGATCCTCCTCTCCCCCTGCTCCTGACAGAGGGGACCCAGGTCTGGTGGAGATGGCTGGTGCAGGTGTATCTGAGCGGAGAGCCTGTCCAGGAGGACGGTCAGACTGTAGCGCTGGGGGGCTGCTCCGCGCCCCTGACCATCGCCCTCTGGAGTGGTCAGGGAAGTCTGGCGGTGGAGAACGGTGCGCGGACCATCAAGCGGCTCTTCACGGACCGCCGGATCCCCATCCAGGATCGCTGGGAGCACCCCGCGCTGTATGTGGACGGGAGACCGGCGGCGGTATTCGGCGTGGCCACGGACTGGACCCTCCGCCCCAGGCCCGGGGAGATCTGTCTGGTGGTGAGGCTGGAGGAGCGCCGGGCAGAGAATAATCAGATAGGAGGGACGCTGTGAAGCGCAGTCTATGGCGGGGCATGACCCCCCTCCGGCGGGCCCTGGAGGGGCTGTGCCTGGCGATGCTGGGGGCGGGATTTCTGTGCCCTATTCTCCTCTGGGAGTGGATCCCGGACCAGATCCCCGGCCACTACAGCGGCGCGGGGGAGATCGACCGTTGGACTGGCAAGTGGGAGCTGTTCCTGCTGCCGGTGTTCAGCGTAATACTTTACCTGCTGCTGACCACGGCCTGCGCCGCCGTCCGCCCTGGGGTGGAGCGGGGGGAGCTGCCGCCCTCGGCCCCGGCATGGCTGGCAGGGGTCAAGCTGGCGGTGCTGGGGGGATTTGCCTGGATCGGCGGGTCCATGGCCCTGTGCCAGCCCCTGCCGGAGCATTTTTCGGCGGTCTTTATGGCCGCAGCCCTGCTCCCGGTGATTGGCTTTCTCGTCTCGGCCGTCCGCTTCGCCGCCAAGGGAAAGACGCGATAGAGATTTCTTTTCGTTCGTTTCAGAGAAAGAGAATGACTGCTGAAAATGTTGGATAAATATAGAGAAGGAGAAAACGACATGGGCATGATGGATCAGGACATTTTGAAGGTGCTGTACACAGAAAAGCAGATCGCCGCCCGCATCGAATCCATGGGCATGGAGATGTACGAGGACCTCAGGGACAAGGAGCCGCTGTTCGTCAGCGTGCTCCGGGGGGCGTTCATCTTCATGGCGGACATCGTGCGGGCCTGTCAGGTGCGCTCTGACGTGGAGTTCATCGCCGTCTCCTCCTACGGCAACGCCACCACCTCCTCCGGGGCCGTGCAGATCACCCACGACATCCAGCAGGACATCACCGGCCGGAATCTGGTGGTGATCGAGGACATCCTGGACTCCGGCAACACCCTGTTCTTCCTCAAGCAGTACTTTCTGACCAAGGGGGCCGCGTCGGTGTCCATCTGCACCCTGCTGGACAAGCCCAGCCGGCGGACCAAGGCCATCACCGCAGACTATGTGGGCTTCACGGTGCCGGACGAGTTCGTGGTGGGCTACGGCCTGGACTACTGCCAGAAATACAGAAATCTGCCCTACATCGGCGTATTAAAGCCGGAGGTCTACGGGGGCCAGTGAAAACATCACCACAAAAGGAGTGAAGCTGTTTGACCAATCATACCAAGCGCCCCGGAATGGGGCTGTACTTCGCGGCGATCCTGTTGCTGCTGGGCGCGTACTACGTTTTCTACGGCTCCATGGGCGTACCCGCCGTCACCTTTGCCCAGGTGGAGACCCTGTTTGAGGATGGGAAAGTAATCAGCTTCTCCATCCGGGACGGAAATGACCTGTACCTCAACCTGACGGACGGGTCCACGGTCCACAACCAGCTGGGGAGCACGGACCTGTTCTGGTCCCGGCTGGGGTCCCTCATTCAGGAGCAGAAGCGCGTGGGCATCCTCTCCGACTACGATCACGCCCCTGTCTACACCCCGCCCTGGTGGATGGAGGCGCTGATGTATGTGGCCCTCATCGGGATCATCTTCCTGGTCTGGCAGTACATGATGGCCAGGGCCCAGGGTGGCGGCGGCATGGACCAGGGCAGGCGGTTCGGCAAGGCCCGCATCCGCTTCGGCTCCGAGAGCAAGGAGAAGGTCAGCTTCACCGACGTGGCCGGGGCGGAGGAGGAGAAGGAGGAGCTGCGGGAGATCGTCAGCTTCCTCCAGGAGCCCAAGAAGTATCTGGACCTGGGGGCCCGGATCCCCAAGGGCGTGCTGCTGGTGGGCCCTCCGGGCACCGGCAAGACCCTGCTGGCCAAGGCCGTGGCCGGGGAGGCCGGGGTGC
>ERZ777011.1177-NODE-1177-length-30461-cov-6.611425_pt1 | contig 30461 bp, 26 predicted proteins | sample MGYA00374964_ERZ777011 | MGnify/ENA primary metagenome ERZ777011 (study PRJEB29310, sample SAMD00008975) | mouse gut metagenome | study: EMG produced TPA metagenomics assembly of the Metagenome analysis of fecal microbiota from mouse which was promoted... | reverse complement strand
CCGCCCTCCGGCGGCCCACAGGACACGCCGGAGCCCGAGGAGGGGCAGGAACCCACAGAGCCGAAAGACGGAAAGGAGGGCGCTTAAAATGCCCATTAAGAAGGGGCGCGAGTATCGCGCATTGCAGGGCTTTTCCCTCGTCCCCCGGGAGGGGGAGTCGGACGCCTACAAGGTGCGGGGGACGGCGATCGTGTTCGATACCCCGACCGTCCTCTTTGAGTGCGACGGCGTCAAGTATTACGAAGTGATCGACCGCCACGCGCTGGACGGGTGCGACCTCTCCGACGTGATTATGAACTACAATCACGGCGGGAAGGTGGTCGCCCGCCTCCGCAACAAGACCCTCACCCTCAACATCACGGACCGGGGCCTGGACATAGAGGCGGACCTCTCCGGCACAGTAGCGGGCCGGGACCTTTACGAGGAGATCGACGGCGGCTATATCGACAAAATGAGTTTTTCCTTTGCGGTGCAGGAGGCGGAGTATGACGCCGCCACCCACACCCGGAGAATAACTAAATTCCGCAAGCTATACGACGTTTCGGCGGTGGATATTCCCGCCTATGAGGAAACGGACCTCTCCGCCCGATCCTTCTTTGAGGTGGAGCACTCGAAGGAGGTCAAGGCTTTGGAGCAAGCCGCGAGGCGGCGGAGGCTTTTAGCGCGGACCCGTACCTATCCACACACCACACAGAAACAGGAGGAATAAAAACTATGTTTGAGAAAAGACGTAAAGAGATCGCCGCCCGCCGCGCCGAGATTCGGGCGCTTTTGGCCGGGGAGGGGGCCGTCGATATGGACGCCATGGAGAAGGAGCTCGACGCCCTGGACGCCGAGGAGCGGGACCTCGACCGCCGGGAGGCCGCGACCCGCCGCCTCAATGGCGGGGCGGGCCTGGAGGGCCGGAACGGCCAGCAGGGCGGCCACGGCGACCGGGGCTCCGGCGATCCTACCCCCGGCCCCGTGAACCCGATCGCCGGGGGCGGCGAGGCCCGGGGCGGCCTCCACGTGGGCGTGGAGAGCCGCGCCGCCTACCTCGCCGACCTCCAGGGGATTCCCCTCCAGGACGTGGAGGCCCGCGCCCAGCGTTTCGCCGAGGGCGGGCGTATGGAGATCACCACCGACGCCCTTTGCCGCTCCCTCACCCTCACCAGCGGGAATATTGCCCAGCCGACCCGCGTCTCCGGGATTAACCCCGGCCAGAATATCGTCTCCGGGATCGTGGACATGGTCCGCGTCGTGGACGCTAACGGTATGGGCGAGGATTCCGTGGCCTATGAGGTAAGCGGCGGCCAGACGGCGGCCACCAAGAAGGACGACGGAACCGCCCCCGCGACCACGGACCCCGTCCTCCGTATCGCCAAGATTACCCCCGTTTTGATCTCCACTCTGTCCTATGTCTCTCGGAACATCCAGCGCACGACCCCCCTCAACTACCAGGGGCGGGTCTCCGAGGGCGCTTTGACCGCCCTCCGCAAGAAAACCGGGGGCCTCATTGTCACCGGGGACCCCGCGGCCACCATTCCCGAGCCGACGGGTATTCTCAAAGCCGCGGCCATTGAGGCGGGCTCCGACGTGGAGATCGGCAAGATCGACGAGAAAACCCTCCGCACGATTGCCCTCAAGTATGGCGGCGCGAACAATGTCGAGGGCGGCGGTGTTCTTCTCCTCAACAAGGACGACCTGATCGCGTTCGGCGACATTCGCGGGACCAGCGAGAAAAAGGCCGTTTACGAAATTGAGTTTTCCGAGAACAGCACCACCACGGGCACGATCAAGGACGGCGGCCTCGCGGTGAAATTCTGCATTGTGGACGAGCTCCCCGCCCTCTCCAAGACCACCTCGGCGGCGGGCTCCTATTGCATGGCATACGGGAAACCCCTGGCCTATCAGCTCGACTTGTTCGGGCCCTACACCGTGGAAGTCTCCCGCGACTATAAGTTCGCGGAGGGCCTCCTCGCCGTCATGGGCGAGGCTATGATCGGCGGGAATGTTATCACCGAAAACGGATTCCTCCGTATCAAGAAAAAGGCCAGCGCCGGGGCGTAAGGAGGCGGAGCATGAGCGAGAGCACGGGCCGGAGCCCCGCCGCCCGGGAACCCGCGGCGGACGTCTCGGAGGAGTATCTCGCCGCGGGGAGGCAGGCTGTACGAACGAAGTCGACAGCGTTTGACGGGGAGATCGTGGACCTGATCCGCGCCGCCCGGGAGGACCTCGCCCTCGGCGGAGTCCTCCCCGAGCGGGCCCAGGACGAGGAGGACCCACTCATTAAGCGGGCGGTTATGAACTATATCAAGGCGGAGTTTGGCCTCGACAATGAGGACGCGGAAAAATTCCGGGCCGTCTATGAACGCCTCAAGGTCTCCCTCGCTATGTCCTCGGACTACGTCGGCGGGGAGGTGTAGCCGTGTACTGGAGAGACGAGGCCGCCCTCATTCGAGAGGAAAAAAGGGTAAAACCGAACGGCTACAAGGAAACGGTCAAGACGCGGCGGGAGGTATTCGCCAACAAAAAGACCGCCACGCGCTCCGAGTTTTACACGGCAAAACAGGCCGGGGACAAGATCGCCCTCGTCCTGGAGGTGCGGGGCGCGGACTACCAGGAGGAGACCCTCGTGGAGTACGAGGGCCGCCTCTATGAGGTCGTGAGGGCCTACACCGAAAGCGGCGAGACCTACGAGCTAAACTGTAAAGAGGCCCAGGAGCCGCCAGAAACGGCCCAGGAGGGGCCGGACAAGGAGGGGGAGGGGTGAGTATCAATGAAACCTTGCGGGCCGTCCTGGAGCCTATAGCGCCCGCAGAGGCGGACGCCTACGAGGGCAAGAAAGCGGTTTACATCACGTTCAATTACCACACAACCCCGATCAATTACGGGGACGACGAGCCGGAACAGGAGCGGGTCTCCGTCCAGGTCCATCTATACGCCCCTCTCGGCTATGACATTACCGCAAAGCGGCGGGCCGTTAAGAAAGCCCTCGCCTCGGCGGGCTTCACCTATCCGGCCTATACCAACGCCTCGGATAAAGACGGTCAGCACCATGTTTTTGAGTGTGAAACCGTCGAGGGCTTAGAGGAGGAATGAAAGAGAATGGGACGCCTCACCGTGAATGGGCTCGACGCCCTCTCCGACGATTTCGCCGCCCTGGCTCGCCTACCGGATAGCGTGGTTGAGGGGATTCTTGAGGCCGAGGCGGGCGTTATTCTCCCGGCCCAGCGGGCGGAGATTGAAAAACAGTGGACAGGGCCGCACTCTTTGGGGATTTCCTCGAAGTCGGTCAAAAAGGGGAAGGTAAAAAAGGATAGGGACGGGCGCTCCCTCACCATCTACCCCCAGGGGACCCGCAAGCGCGGCGGGAGGTCCACAAGAAACGCCGAGATCGCTTTTATCAACGAATACGGGGCCCCGGGGCGGCACATAGCCGCCCGCCCCGCGATCGACGCCGCGAACAAGAAGAAAGAGAAAGAGGCGATAGACGCCGGAGAGCGGGTCTATAACCAATTTCTCGACAGCAGAAACCTATAAATTTTAGGAGGTTTTACTATGGCAAGTTTTGGGGCGAAATATCCCTATTTTAACCCCGTGGCGGAGGAGCCGGAGGGCAAGCTCCCGGTCTACAAGGACCAGGAACCCGTCCGGGTGGGCCGCCTCGTCAAGGCGGACCTCACCGTAAACCTCGCCTCCGGCAAGCTCTTTGCCGACGACGGCCTCGCCGAGAGTGTGGAGGAGTTTTCCTCCGGCTCTATCGCTATGGAGACCGACGACATGGAGGACCCCGTCGCGGGCGTCGTGTACGGTTGCACCGTAGAGGGGAAAATGGTCCGCTACAATGTCGGGGACGATCCCCCGGCGGGCGGCCTTGCGTACTTCAAGAAACTTATGAGGCGGAAAAAGGTCCTTTACAAGGGCTATTTCTATCCCCTCGTCAAGGCCGCCCTCGGAAACGACACCGCGCAGACCAAAACCGACAGTATCACATTCGGGACCAACAACACGACTTTTACAGTGTTCGCTTGTGAGACGGGCGACTGGAGGTTTACGGAGGAGTTTAAGACGGAGCCCGAGGCGATCGACTGGATCAAGAAACGGCTCAAGGGGAAGAAACGGGCCGCCACGCCCACGGCCACGCCCGCGGCGGGTGCGGTCGCCAGCGGCGCGACCGTTGCCCTCGCCACCACCACGCCGGACGCCGTGATCCGCTATACCACAGACGGCTCCGACCCGACCGAGACCTCCCCCGCCTATTCCTCCCCCATTGAGATTACGGAGGAGACCACGATTAAGGCGATCGCCACCGCCGAGGGATTCGCCGCCTCCGACGTGCTGGAGGCTCACTATACCCTGACGGAGTAACACACAGGGAGGCGGGACAACCCGCCTCCCTACAAGAATTTACAGGAGGGTGCTATGAAAGCCGTGAAAATCAACCTTGCGGGCCGGGTGCGATACCTCGCCTTTACCGTGGAGGCTATGTTTCAAATTCAAGAAGTTTTCGGCGGGTCCGGCGAAATGATCGAAGCCATCAAGGGCGACACACGGGAGGGATTTTCCGCCGCTTGCAAGGCCGCCGCAATCCTGGCAGAACAAGGAGAGCTCGTCCGGCGCGGCCTCGGGTATGACCCGGAACCTATGACGGACGCCGAGACAATCGCGGCGACAATGGCTCCGAGTGAGATCGCCGCCCTCAAGGTTGCGATCCCATCCGCCCTGACCCTCGGCTATGGCCGGGAGATTGAGGCCGATGCCGACGAGGTGGACCTCGGCCTTGCGGAGCTCAACACGCAAAAAAAAACGTAGTAACCCGCGCCCATTATATCCGCATGGGGACGGCGGGCGGCCTCTCAAAAAAAGAGACCCTCCTCTCCACGCCTGGAGAGATCGGGGACCTTTGGGAGCTTTACCTCCAGGCCCGGGGCGTAAAGAAGGAGCGGGAGCCGGAGGACGAATAAAGCCGGAGGGGCGAACCCCTCCGGCGGCGGATTAGATTCCGAGCAACTGTTTTTTCTTTGCCTCAAATTCCGTCTCTGTAATGGCTCCACAATCCAAAAGGTTTTTATACTTCAAGATTTCATCAGCGGCGGAGGCGGGAGTGGCGGTTGTAGAAACACTGTTTTTTGCGTCCTCGAAAACCTTTAGGATTTTTTGTGCGATCTCCCTCTTGTATGTAACCATCACAGAAAAGGATTTTGTCAGCGTATGGACTCCGATAGAGCTCCCGGTTAAGCCGTTTCCGCTACAGTCAACGGATTGTATTTCGTTAAGAGAAACATTTTCAACGGAGAAGTTAGAAAGCACTTTGTAAGAAAACAAAAACCTTTTGTCCGTGAGGAACACGACGCCGGGAAACGTCCCTCTTTTCCTTGTGTTTGCGTGGGTAATAACGACGTTTGACGGGGAGGCAAAAAGGACTGTTTCGTCTGGATCAAGCAACTCCTCGGCCCTTGCGAGATCCTTTTTATTGCCAAAAGTTTTAATTTTGTACTCGTCGAGAACCCTTTGAACATCCTCGCGCATAGAATAACCCCCTTTAATCTATTTGTTGTAGGAACGGCGAAAATAATCGCATTTCACAAGGGAAATTATCACCCGAGAATATGGTAATGTCAAGTAAAAAATTGATTATTGCCATAGAAAGGAGCCGCCGCGCATGGCAAGGACAATCTCGACAAAACTCGCCGTCGAGGGTGAGGCCCAATATAAACAGGCGATCGCCGCTTGTAATTCCGAACTGTCCACGCTCAAGTCGGGCCTTGCGCTCGTGGAGAGCGAATTTCGCGGCAACGCTAACAGCATGGAGGCCCTCACGGCCAAGGGGGCCGCCCTGGATTCCATGTATAAAAAGCAACAGGAGAAGGTCTCCACCCTGGAGGCCGCCCTCCGTAACGCTCAACGGGCACAGGAGGAATACTCCTCCCGGGTATCCACGGCACAAAGCAATATAGAGCGGTGCGAGCGGGCCCTTGAAACCTTGCGGCGGTCCACCGGGGACACCTCCAGAGAGCAAGAGGCCCTCACAAAGGAACTCGACAAATGGAACGCCGAACTTGAGGAGGCCCAGGCCGGACAGGCCGCGGCGGAGCGTGGGGTCCAGAACTGGCAAAAACAACTCAATAACGCAAAGGTGGAGTTAAACGGCCTCTCCGACGAGATCGACAAGAACAACGGCTATCTCGACGAGGCCCGCAACAGCGCGGACGGGTGCGCGGATTCTATAGACGAGTTTGGGAATGAGGTCGAGGGATCGAAAAAGGGAATTGGGGCCCTCGCCTCCGCCCTGGCCGCGGCGGGCGTCGCTAAAACCGTGAAGGAGATCGCGGACGCCCTCCTCGAGTGTGCGGAGGCCGCCGCGGGCTTTGAAACCGCTATGGCGAAGGTATCCACCCTGGCCGACACAACCGTCGTCCCCCTGGATTCCCTCAAGGCTCAATTCCTGGAGCTATCCTCCGAGACGGGCGTCGCCGTGGGGGCCCTGGCCGAGGCGGCCTATCAAGCCCTCTCGGCGGGCGTGGATACGGCGGACGTTGTGAACTTTGTCGCCACGGCCACAAAGACCTCGGCGGCGGGCTTTACGGAGGCGTCGACGGCGGTCGACGTTCTGACAACCGCGATTAACTCCTACAAGCTGGAGGGAACAGAGGCCGAGCGCGTGGCCTCTATGCTCGTAAAGACACAGGACGAGGGCAAGACCTCCGTCGGAGAGCTTGCCGCCAACATGGGCCGCGTGATCCCGTCCGCCGCCGCCTACAACGTAAGCCTCGAAAACCTGACGACCGCCTATGCAATCCTTACCAAAAGCGGAACAAATACGGCTATTTCGACGACGAACCTCGGCGCTATGTTTGACGAGCTGGCAAAGAACGGCTCCAACGTGGCCGGGATTCTGGAGGATCAAACCGGAAAGAGCTTCTCCGAACTCATGGCGAGCAGCTCCAATCTCGGGGACATTATGGCGATCCTCTCCGATAGCGTGAACGGGGACGCGACCGCGTTCTCCAACCTCTGGAGTAGCACAACAGCGGGCAAGGCGGCCCTCTCCCTCCTCAATGCCGGGGCAGAAGAATTTGACAGGACCCTCGGCGTTATGGCGAACAGCTCCGGGTCCGTCGAGCGAAATTTTCAGATCATGGCGGATACGACAGAATTTGCACACCAGCGAATGACAACCGCCGCGGAAAATCTGAAAATTGCGGTCGGAGACCAACTAAACCCGGCCCTTGAAAAGCTCTATACAACAGGGGCAGACGCTTTTACATGGGCGACCGATTTTGTCAACGAAAACCCGGCCACAGTGAAAGCAATCGCCGCCGTTACGGTAGGGCTCGGAACTCTCGCGACGGGGGTAACGCTGGCCGCCAATGCTGAAAATATAATGGCAGTCGCAACAGGGGTATTAAATGCTGTAATGAGTGCAAACCCGGCGCTTTTGATTGCCGCGGGCGTGACCGCCCTCGCCGCCGCCGTCGGGGCCTTTGTCCTCATGCTGGACTCGGCAAGCGAGGAGACAAAAGCGTTTACCGAGTCGCTCCAGGATACAAAAGCGGCCTATGAGGAATTGTCCGAAACAATGGAGGCGGAGCAAGAGTCCACCGCCGCAAGCGCCGCCGCACTGGAGGAGCTCCTCGCCGTAGAGGAAAAGTCCGCCGCACAAAAGGCGGCGATCTCTGAACTCGTAAACCAACTAAACGAAAGCGTCCCCGGGCTCAATCTCGCCTATGACGCGGAGCGGGACGCCCTGGAGGGCCTCACCGCCGCCGAGGTTTCGGCTATGGTCGAAAAGGCCGCCGCACAAGAGGAATATGAGGCCCAGGTCGCCCGCTTGTCTGAACTCTACACAGAACAGTCGGAAATATCCGCCCGCCTGGAGGAGGCTCAAGAGGCATTAAACACCGCCCAGGAAACGGGCTCCGGGAACACCAGGACACTCCAAAATGATATTAACGAACTCACCGCCGCACAGGAAGAAAACGCCGCACAGATCGCGGAACTGGAGGAGGCGTCCCGGGAATACGGGGAGAAACAGGCGGAGGCCGCCGCCAAAACCCAGGAAATGACCTCCCGCGTGGAGGATATAACCGCCAAAATGGAGACCCTCCAAGCGGCCTATGAGGAAAGTTATAACGCCGCTATGGAGAGCATAGACGGACAACTCGGCCTCTTTAACGAGCTGGACGGATCGGCGAAAACCTCCATTGACAACCTGATCGGGACCCTACAGGGACAGGTCTCCTATATGGAGACCTACGCGGCCAACATTCAAAAGGCTATGGAGCTCGGTGTGGACGAGGGCTTAATTAAAAAGCTGTCCGACGGCTCCGAGGAGTCCGCGCAAATTTTGGCGGCCATTGTGGAGGGCGGCGAGGAGGATATAGCGGCCCTCAATGAACAGCTCGCAAAGGTGGAGAAGGGCAAAGAGGCGTTTTCCGAGACCGTGGCCGAAATGGAAACCGATTTTTCGGATCAAATGGAGGAACTCGTCCGGGACCTGGACGACGCGATCCAGGATATGGACCTATCCGACGACGCCTATCAGATCGGCGAAAACAATATGCAAGGGCTCATAGACGGAACGGACAGTAAAAAGGCGGAACTCGTGCGGAAGTATGCCGAAATGGGCCGCGCCGCCCTCGCCGCCTACAAGAAGGAGGTCGAACAAGCCTCCCCCTCGAAGAAATTCAACGAGGCGGGCCGCTTTGATATTCAAGGCATTATAAAGGGCGCGGAGGCAGAAAAGGCCAACCTCGCGGAGACCTACGCAGACGCGGGCCGGACCGCTTTGTCGGCTATGGAGAAAAGCCTCCCCTCCAGCGTGGAGGAACCGCCAACCTCGGCGGCCATCAACAGACAGACCGCGGCGATCGTGGCGGCGGTCCGGGGCCAGGACGGCGGAACGCCTGGAGGTATCGCTATCTATGTGGACAAGCTGGAGGTCCGAGACGACCAGGACGTGGAGCGGGTCGCCCGGGAGCTCTACTATCTCACGGAGCAGAAAAAGAGGTCGAGAGGAGGCGGCAGTTTATGAGCGGTTTTTCTTTCCGGGGCGTCCATAGTAGCAAATTCGGAATTTATACACAGGACACGAGCCGGATCATTCTCCCCCCGCGGCGGGAGGGAAAGGTCGTGATCCCGGGCCGCTCCGGCTATTATGACGGCGTGGCCGGGAATGTGTACGACGAGCGAGCGGAGACGATTCATTGTGCGTTTAAGTGCCCGAAAGGAAAAACCGTCCCGGAGGTATGCCGGGAGATCGCCTATTGGCTGTCCGGGACCGGGCGGCTCGCCTACGATAAGGAACCGGATAAATACTATACGGCCCGTATCTCCGGCGGGCCCCCTATGGCTCAACATCTCAAATACGGGGAGTTTGATCTCACATGGAACTATAACCCGCCTTTTGCCCTCGGGCGGACCGTGACCCAGCCGATCACCTCCGGGGAGAACCCGGTCGACTACCGGGGCACAGCGGAAACCCCTTGTATTATCGTTTTGAGGAACCTCTCCGACGCGGACGTCCTCACCGTCACCATAACGGCCATTAAAAGGAGTGTTTGATTATGTACGCTTGCGACTACCTGGAAAATGGGATTTTGAACGCCCTCCGCGGCGTCACCTTTGCGGCTCCGGCGAAATGCTACCTTGCCCTTTACCTCAACGACCCAGGGGAAAGCGGCACGGCAGGAACAGAGGTAAGCTATACCGGATATAAGCGGATGGAAATTGACTTTTCCGCCCCGGCGGATTCCAACGGCGGGATCGGGGTCCAGAACCTCACCGACATTACTTTCCCGACCCCCGTCTCGGCGGCGGGCACCATTACCCATATCGGCGTCATGGATTCCCTCACGGGCGGGAATATGCTCGCCCGGGGCGAGCTGGTGGAGCCCCTCATTATCGGGGCGGAGGAACCCCCGGTATTCCTGGCCGGGGACGTGCTTTTCTATCTCACCGGGAACCTCTCCAAGGCGTGGAAAACAAAAGTCTTGAATATCCTCCGGGGAAACTCCATCCAGGGGATCACGCCCTATTTTTCCCTCTGGAACGGCTCGCCGGAGTCCTCCGGCTCCGAGCTGTCCGGGGACAATTACCAGCGCGTCCCCCTCACATTCGGGGCCCCGACGGAGCAGACCTCCGGCCAGATTATCGCCCGCAACTCCCAGGCGGCGGCGTTTCCCAGGCCCTCAACCGCGTGGGGGACCTGGACCTATTCCGCCCTCTACTCCGCCGAGACCTCCGGCGAGCCCGTCTATATTAAGCCCCTGACGGAGTCCGTGGAACTCAAGCGCGGATATATGCCCACGATTGCGGAGGGGGCCGTGGAGGTAGGGATTAACTAACCATGTATAACGATAGACGGTATAGCCTCGCCCGGTACTCCGTCAATCAGGAGACAAAGACGGTCGAGATCGCGGAGAGCTTTTCCGAGGCTATGGGGGCGGTTGCCGGGGCCGCGATCCCCGTTGATTTCCGGGACAAATACGCGGAGGCCCTCCAGGGCTCCGCGCGGGGGACGGTCTCTGTTATTTCCACGTTCTCGGCGGCTGACCGCCTATTTACGACGGCGAGAATGTCGGCGGACGTAGTGACACGAGCCGTCCTCTCCGAGGCCATCCAGGGCTCCATATACGGACAGAAGAACACGCCCGCGGCCCTGACCGTCCGGGACGTGCTGGCCGCCCGGGCCCAGGGCTCGAAGAATGTCCCCGCGCCCCTGGAGCTTGCGGACCGTCTCACCGCGGCGGCGGCGGGCTCGAAGAATGTCACGGCCTCCCTCAAGGTCTCCGAGGTCCTGACCTCCATGTTAGAGGCGACCTCACAGACCACGGAGCGGACAACCCTCCAGCTCACGATCCCGCCCGGGGGAGAATTGCGGATTGACAGCGAGCTTTTTCTCGTTCTCTTGAATGGGGAAAACGCCTTGCATACACAGTCCGGGGACTGGATCAACGTATCCCGGGAACTCCTCCGGCTCATTATCGAAAGCGCCTCCGGCGGCCAGCTCCGGGGACAGCTCATTTATACGGAGAGATACCTATGATAGAAATTTTTGATAAATCGCGGCGGCGGGTAGCGATCGCGGAGAACGCCCACGCTATTTCAGAGCAAAAGCGGATCAACGCCGTTTGGTATCTCTATTTCTCCCTCCCCTACAAGGACCCGAAAAATGAGTATTGCAAGCCGTTCTATTATGTCCGGCACAACGGCGGGGAGCTTTACCGGATCATGCCCGAGACCCTGACCGTGGACGAGTCCGGGAGCGTGGCCTATCAGTGCGAGCACGTCCTCGCAACCCTGATTGACAATATTCTTTTCGGGTATCACGTTGTCGGGAACCTCGGGACCTATACCCCCGACGTGATCCGGTACGTCCTGGATCACCAGCTTGTGAAAAATTGGGTCCTGGACGAGTGCGACTATAGAAACCAATTTGAATATGGGTGGGAGCAAGAGTCCCTCCTCTCCGCCCTATTTTCCGTGGCGACACCCCTCGCGGGCCCCTACATATGGCGGACAAATACGGCGGTTTATCCGTGGCGGCTGTCTCTCAAACGCCTGGACACCACGGGGCACCCGGAAATGTACGTCCGGCGGCGGCACAATATGACAAGCTACCAGCGGAGCCGGGACCCTCAAAATATTGTGACCCGACTCTATCCCCTCGGCTATGGCGAGGGCGTGAACCAGCTCGGGATCGGGAGCGTGAACGGGGGCGTCCCATACCTCCAGAGCCCGAAAGCAATCACGGACAAATACGGGATTATTGAAAGGGTATGGACGGATCGCCGCTATGAGGACCCGGCCTCCCTCAAGGCCGCGGCGGAGGCTATGCTCCGGGAGCTCCAGGAACCCGCCGTCTCATATTCGGTCGGCTATCAGGAAATGACCGCCTCCGACTTTGACAAGGCCGAGGTCGGAAAACGCCTCCGCATGGTTTACCCGGAGATCGGGGAGAGCGTGGACACGTTCATAACAGAGATTAAGCGGGACTATGAGGACGCGGAGCGGTCCTCCCTGGTTGTGGCGAACAAGGAGACCTCGATCGCCTCCTCCCTGGCCGATATGGCGGACCGCCAGAGGATCGAGCAGACATACGCCCAGGGAGCAACCCAAATTTATAGCCAAGCCCTCCAGGCGAATTGTGACCGCTCCTCCGGGGCGGTAATGGACTTTTTCATCCCGGAGGAAATGCGGATTATAAACAAGGTCCTCGTCAAGGTGCGAATGACAAAATTCCGGGCCTACTCCAAGAGCACGGAGAGCGACGCCGCGAAGGTTGTCACCTCTACCACAAACGACGACCAAACCCGCACGAGCTCCGACGGGGGGCGGACCACCTCAACCACCACCACCAGCGACGACCAAACCCGTACAAGCTCGGACGGGGGCCGGACCACCTCGACCACCACAAGCGGCGGCGGACAAACCACCTCCAGCGGCGGCGGGGACACCTCCGGCGCGACGGCCCTCGAAAGCTCGAACGTCCTCCCGAGCCAGACCACCGGGCAAGCGGTCCACAACCACGGCCTCCATAACGGAGTGCGGATTGCAATATATGGGGGCGTGGATGAAAACGGGGCCGTGATTGCGGACGGATACGAAGTATGGGTGGATTCCGGTGCCCATATCCACCCGGCCCACTCCCACACCATCCAGCCGCACACGCACACCGTAGACGATCACTCGCACAGGCTCACCATTCCGGCACACTCCCACACGACCACAATCCCCGGCCACTCTCACCGCGTCACCATCCCGGACCATAGGCACACGATCACGATCCCGGGGCACTCCCACAAGGTAACGGTCCCCTCCCATTCCCACAATATCACGCCGGGGATTTATCAATATGGGAACCCTCAAAAATTCGGGCTTTATATCAATGGGATAAAAAAAGCGGATTTCTCCGGGAGGACGGCGGAGCTTGATATTACGGACCTATTGACAGGCTCGGACAACATGATCCCCCGGGGGAGCTGGTTGTCCCTGGAGGTCCGCCCGGACGACCTCGCCTATATCAGCATTGATCTAATTGTCCAGGGCTTTATACAATCCCGCGGGGATAAAACAGTTTAGGAGGTTTTTCTATGGAAACAGTGCTCTATCCCGGTATTGCGTTTTCGCCGCAAGCCACCCTCACAAACAACCTCGGCGCGGCGGATACCATTATTGAGGTCTCGGACGCCTCGGCGTTTCCGCCCGCCCCGAACCTCGCCACCATTGGAACGGACGAGGAGGGAGAGACCATCCTCTACACCGCCAAAACGGAGACCGCCCTCTCCGGGTGCAAGCGGGGGGTCGAGGGTACGGCTCGGGCCTGGACGGCGGGCGAGCTGATCGGGCGGAACTTCACCGCGAAGGATCACGCCGACCTGATCGCCGCCATTTCGGAGACCCGCGGCGCGGCCACGGCGGCGGCGGGCGCGGCAACGGAGGCGGGGGAGGCCGCAAAGGCCGCCCAGGACGCCGCAAGGGCCGCACAAGAGGCCGCAAGCGAGGCGGAGGGTAAAGCTACAGAGGCGGCGGAAACGGCGGAGAAAGCGGCCCAGGACGCGGGACAGGCAAAGAAGGACGCACAGACCGCGGCGGACGCGGCGGCCACGGCCCAGGGCGCGGCGGAGACGGCACAGACCGCGGCCACTTCCGCCTCCACGGAGGCCAGCAACGCGAAGAAAGAGGCTGGAGAGGCGAAAAAGACCGCGGACGAGGCCCTGGAGACCGCCCAGGCGGCGGGCGGGCTTTACCCTCAAATTATTGTGACCGTGGCGGCGGGGGCCGTTGTGACGTGCTCCAACGGCTCCAAGAGCTACGAGCAGACCTCCACGGGCGCGGCGGTCGTGTTCAATGTCCCGGATTATGGGACCTGGAGCGTCTCGGCGGAGCGGGACGGCCTCCCCTCGAACACCGTCGAGATCGTGGTGGACACGGCGAAGCAGTACGCCGCCGCCCTGGCCTTTTTCGAGTCCACGATTACCGTCAACGTGGAGGCGGGCTCCTCCGTGGTATGTGAGGGCGGCGGAAAAACGCAGACCAAAACCTCCGAGACGGGCTCCGTCGTCTTTACCGCCACCTCGGCGGCCACCTACACCATAACGGCCACCACGGGAGACGAGACCACAAGCGGGACGGTCCAGATCACCGCCTCCGGCGAGGCGAAAACCCTCACCCTTGAATATTTCCGATCCACGATTACCGTCAATATCGCCGCCGGGGCTTTTGTCACTTGTACGGACGGCAAGACCTCCCTCGAAGGGACCTCCAACGGCTCCGTCGTGTTTATGGTCCACAATGCGGGGACGTGGCAGATCACAGGCTCCATGAATGGAGAGACCACGAGCGGGACGGTACAGATCACGGCGGGCGGCCAGTCGAAAGTCCTCAACCTTGAATTTTTCTCCGCTACGATTACCGTCAACGTGGAGAGCGGCTCGACCGTCACTTGTGCGAAGGGCTCCAACACGCAGACAAAGACCTCCACGGGCTCCGTCGTCTTTACAGTAAAGGAGGCGGGCACCTACACCATAACCGCCACCAAGAGCGGACAGGAGGCGAGCGGGACGGTACAGATCACGGCGAACGGCCAGACAAAAACCCTCTCCCTCGCCTATGTCCATATTTATAGCGCGGCATGGGACGGCTCCAGCACGACCAAGCTCACAAGAGGCGACGACGCGGCCCTCTTTACGGACCCCGTCCCAGCCGTGGGAAACGGGGCCGGGTCCTCCCCCTTTGACAACCGCCTACCGTGGTCCGGCATGACAAAAGTAACGGACGGGAATAACGTCCTTGTGAAAATTCCGAAATATTGGGTAAAGGTATCTCACGCGCCCTTTAAGGTCCAGATCGCGGACAAGGCGACCCCGGGCTATCAGGTTTCCCCGGCCCACCGGGACCGCGGGGACGGAGTCGGCGAGCGGGATGTTGTCTATATTGGCCGCTATGAGTGCGACGGCTCCTATATGTCCAGGAGCGGACAGGCCCCGAAAGTCTCGACGCCCCTCGCCACCTTTAGGAGCGGGATTCATGCCCTCGGCGCGGAGTATTGGCAAGCGGATATTGCTTTACATTTGACGTGGTGGTTTTTGTATATCGTGGAATATGCGGACTGGAACGGCCAGACGGCGATCGGACAGGGTAACGTAAGCTCCGGCGCAAAGATCAACACCGGGGCCACCGATTCCATGACCTACCACACAGGCCGCGCCGCGGGGACAGACGGCCAGACCGCCGTCCAGTATCGGAACATTGAAAACCCGTGGGGCAACGTCCGCGAGTGGAGAGACGGGATCATTTTCTCCGATACCAATATTTGCACCTATAACAACCCGGCTAACTTCTCCGACGCCTACAACGGGACCGGGGCCGTGGTGCGGAGCAACAAACGGGCCGCGTCGAGTGGATGGATCAAGGCATGGGGCCACGACACCAACGACCCGAGTTTTATTTATCCCTCGGAGATCGGCGGGTCCGAGACGACGTTCGTCCCGGATTCTTGCTATTATAGCGCCGGGGTCCGGGCCCTCAATGTCGGCGGCTACTATGGCAACGGCACCAGCGCGGGGCCGTTCTGCCTCGGCGGCGTCAACACGCCCGCCAACGCCAACGCCGTCCTCGGCTCGCGCCTTCAAAAGCTCCCTCGGGCGGCGTAGCCGCCGGGGGGACCGGGGGGTCGCAACCCCCCGGAGGTAACGATAAACACACATTGACGAAAAGGAGGGATACAAATAAAAAGGGACTGGCTACGCTATGCGGCCGGGCTTTTTGGCTCCCGCGTCCCGGATTATTGCAATTATAACACCGGGGTCCGGGCCCTCAATGTCGGCGGCAACTATGGCAACGGCACCAACGCGGGGCCGTTCTACCTCAACGGCAACAACACGCCCGCCAACACCAACGCCAACCTCGGCTCGCGCCTACTTATTCAAGACATAGTCTCACCGCGTAGCCTTTTCCGTACCGCTCGGTAAAAATTGCCGTAGGGACATGGTTTAGTAAGCCTTTTTGGTTTGAAAGACCGTGAGGTGAATAAGAAAATTTATTTACATCCGAGAGGCGAAACATGAAAAGAATAGGATTCCTCATGGAGAGGCTTTGCAAAAAGGAGAACGCCCTCCAGGCGATCGAGGAAATAAACGAGGATCGCAAAGACAATAAAACCGCTCAATGGGTGGAGCGGACGAAGGAGGAACGGGCGGAGGAGCTTTGCAAGATCGCCCGGAACTTCCACCCGAAACCCGCCCGGACCTTTGAGCGGTACGACCCCACCGCAGGGAAAACCAGGATTATCAACGAGCCCGCCCTCTGGCCGGACCAATATATCCACCACATGATCGTCCAAGTCTTAAAGCCCATCCTTATGCGGGGCATGGATTATTTTTGCTGTGGGAGTATCCCGGGCCGGGGCCCGCACAGGGAGAAAAAGGCTATTGAAAAATGGCTCGACAAGGACCGCAAGGGCACAAAGTACGGCGGCGAGGCGGATATTAAAAAATTCTATGATTCCCTATCTCCTCGCGTGGTTATGAGATTCCTTTGCAGGAAAATCAAGGACCGGGAATTTCTCGCCCTGATATGGAAGATCATCAAGGCCGGGATCAAAATAGGCTTTTATATTTCTCAATGGCTCGCTAACGCCGTCCTGGAGCCCCTGGACCACTATATCCGGGAAAAGCTCGGTATCCGCCGATATGGGCGGTATATTGATAATTTTACTTTTTTCGGCCCGAACAAGAAAAAGCTCCACAAGGCGATCCGGGCAATCATGGAATACCTCGCCCGTATGGGCCTACGCCTAAAGGAAAATTGGCAAGTCTACAATACCCGAAAGCGCATGGTCGACGCCGTGGGGTATCGCATGAAACGGGGCTTAACCCTGATCCGCAAGCGGAACCTCCTCCGCCTAAAAAGACAATGCACCAGGGCCCGGAAACGGATCGAGGCGCGGCGGCGGGTAGACCCGAAACAGGCCCGGGGGATTCTGTCCAGGGCCGGACAGCTTAAACATTGTGCGGGAAAGAAACAGTATGAAAAGCACGTCCTCCCGATCCGGCCAGTTTTGAAAAACGCCGTCCGGGAGGCGGACAAAAGGAGGAGAAACCTATGCTTGAATACACGATCGGCATAATGAGGGACGGCGGGCGGCCCCGCCGCTACCTCCGCATTAAATCCGACGAGGCGATCCAGGTATTGGACCCCGTCGTATCCTTCACAAGAGCACAGGAGGACAAAAGGAGCGTTTACGAGTGCATAATCGGGGCCCTGATTCACGAGGCCCAGGAAGGAGGCTTTTTCTATGAATGGTACGAGCTGGAGAGCGTCCTTGTGGAGGTGGACCACACCCTCCCCGTTGCCGCGACCGTCCAGCGCATGGGCCCGGAGGCCACGATCGCCGCCGCAAAGATCGCCCGCCTGACGTTGCCGGGGCTGGACCTCGACGACGGCCAGAGGATCGCGGTCTCCGCCCTTTATGAGGACTGGAGCCCCGGGGCCGCCTATAAGGTCGGGGACGTGCGGAACGCGGGCGGCCAGACGTGGGAGTGTTTCCAGGAGCACGACAGCGCGGTTTACCCGGACATTTCCCCGGAGGGGACCGCGTGGCGCACATTCTGGAGGCCCCTCCACGGAAACACGCCGGAGACCGCCCGCCCCTTTGTGGAGGTCCAGGGGGCCCATGATACATATAAGGCGGGCGAGTATATGGTTTGGACAGACGGGACCGTCCGGGAGTGTATCCGGGAGACGAGTTTCGGCCCGGACGACGACCCGGACGCCTGGAGCCTCCCGGACAAGCCCGCGCCCGCGGCGGCGGAGGCCGCAGACCTGGAGGCTATGACGATCCCACAGCTCAAGGAATACGCCCAGGAGCACGGGATCAGCCTCGCCGGGAAAACCCTCAAGGCGGATATTGTGGCGGCCATAAAGGCCGAGCTTTAAGAAGGAGGAACAAAAGACAATGAAAGAAAATATTTTTCGTGGCGTGATCGCCGCCGCCGTGGCCGGAGCCGCGGCATACTTCCAGGAACTCGCCCTCCCCGTGGCGGTCCTTTTCCTTGTTATGGTCGTGGACTATATCTCCGGCATGGTCCGAGCATGGACCCGGGGCGAGCTTTGTTCCCGCGTGGGAATTATGGGGATTGTAAAAAAGGCCGCCTATCTCCTGGCCGTCGTCGTGGCGATTGTGGCCGATTGGGTGGTACAGACGGCGGCGGGCCAGATCGGGGTCGATTTCGGCGGATTCTTCTTTTTCGGCCTCCTCGTGACAATCTGGCTCGTTCTCAATGAGTGTATTTCGATCCTTGAGAACATTTCGCAGATCGGCGTCCCACTCCCATCTTTCCTTGTGGCATTGATTGAGAAGTTGAAAAGCACAACGGAAAATAAGGGGGAGGAGCTGCTGAAATGACAGGGGCAGAAAGAGAAAAATATATCTGGAGCCGCCTCACCGCCGCGGGCTTGACGCCCGCGGGGGCGGCGGGGCTCATGGGGAACCTTTACGCCGAGAGCGGCCTCAACCCGGCGAACTTGCAAAATACACACGAGAAGAAGCTCGGCCTAACAGACGCCGCCTATACTGCCGCCGTGGACGCCGGAACCTATACCAATTTCGCCGGGGACGGCGCGGGGTATGGCCTCGCACAGTGGACCTATAAGACCCGCAAGGCGGCCCTCCTGGCCTATGTCCGGGCGGCGGGTCGGTCCGTGGGGGACCTGGAGACACAGGTCGGTTTTTTGATCCAGGAGCTCGCCGGGAGTTACAAGGGCGTCCTCTCCACGCTGAAAAGCGCCAAGGACGTCCGAACCGCCTCCGACGCCGTCCTCCTCCAGTTTGAGCGGCCCGCCGACCAGGGCGAGGCCGCCCGGGCCCGCCGCGCCGGGTACGGGAAAACCTACTTTGACCGATACGCTCCGGCGGACACCTCCGGCCTCATGCCCTCCGGCGTGTTTGTGGACAAGCTCCTCACCGTGGCGGGGAATTTCAAAACCCTTTATATCATGGGGTGCTTTGGGGCCCCTATGACGCCGGAGAACAAGGCGAGATATACCAAAAATCACGCCTACAATACAAGCGAGGCACAAAAGGCACGGATCAACGCCGCCTCCGCCGATACATTCGGCTTTGATTGCGTCAACCTCATAAAAGGGATTTTGTGGGGCTGGAGCGGGGACGTCTCCAAAAGATATGGCGGCGCAACCTACCCGACCGCGGCGGCATTTGCGGCGGGGGCTTGCCCGGACGTGTCGGCGGACGGCATGATTAAAATTTGTAAGGAGGTCTCCACCGATTTCTCCCGGATCGTCCCCGGGGCGGCGGTATGGGTAAAGGGGCATATTGGGGTATATATCGGGGACGGCCTCGCGGTCGAATGTACTCCGAAATGGAGGAACAAGGTCCAAGTGACCGCCGTCTCCAATATCGGGACAAAGGCCGGATACAACGCCCGCAAGTGGACCAAGTGGGGGAAAATCCCCTATATCAACTATGAGGAGGAGATCGAGAACATGAGCAAAGAGGAATTAAAGGCCCTGATCCGGGAGACCGTCCGGGAGGTCCTCGACGAGGATAACCCGGTCTATAAGGATTTGAAGGACGTCCCGGAATACTGGAAACCCACCGCCGCGGCACTCCTGGAGGCCGGAGCCGTGAACGGCGGAACCCCGGCGGAGGTATGCGAGACGGACCTCAACCTCCGCAAGGAGACGCTCAAGGCCGTGGTCGTGGCGGCCACATATCACGACGCCCGGGAGGGCAAGCAGTAGAAAAAAGGGCTGGAGGGTAACGCCTCCGGCCCTTTTCTTTGCTTTTGGTACGCCTTTTCTTTTGATAAGCTATGGAATATTACCATGAGTAGGGGGCTTTTTCATGTTAAAGTCAATTAAAATATGGGGTATTTCCATAGTGAGGAGGCGGAACCGTGAAAAAATTCCAGTTTGAGGGAAAGGGAAACATATCCGGGGACCGCGTCCGAGAACTACGCCTCCGGGCCCGATTGTCACAGTCTGCCCTTGCGGCGAAAATGACCACAGAGGGCGTCATTATGGAACAGGACGTAATAAGCCGGATCGAAAGCGGCTCCCGCCTTGTGACCGACTATGAACTCCTCGCCTTAACGAAAATTTTCGCCGTCTCGGCGGACTGGCTGATCGGATCGGGATAGAAACACCCGCCGCGGGAAGAATTTCCCCCGGCGGATTTTTGGGGCTTGACTTTATGGTAAAATTAGCGTAATATAAGAGGCACAAACACAAGGGAGGCGGACAGCATGAGAAAGGGAACAACGGCCAGCACAAGCAAACTCGCAAAACTCCGGGCCGAGCGGGGGCTCGGGCTCCGCGAGCTTGCGGAGCTATCCGGCGTAGGTATCCGGCAAATACAAGGGATAGAGGGCGGGACCTCAAAAGTGGAGAATACCTCCCTAAAGAACGCCCTCGCCCTTGCGGACGCCCTCGGCGTACACCCTCGGGACCTGATATAAACACAACCCCGCCCGGCCAGTGGTCGAGCGGGGATTTTTATATATTGGAGGCTTGCGTTATGGGAAAGCATTATAAACATTTGACCTGGAGGGAGCGGCTACGAATTGAAACCCGCCTCAAGGATGGATGGACCCCCCAAAAGATAGCCGACGAGATCGGGCGGCACGTCTCCACTATTTACCGGGAGATCAAGCGGGGACTCGGCGTCCAGCGCACGACGGACCTCATAGATTATGAGTGCTATATACCCGAGATCGCCCGGGAGAAATACGAGGCCACATTCTCCGGTAAGGGCCCGGACCTCAAGATCGGGAAGGACCACAAGCTGGCAAACTACCTCGGAGAGGTCCTAAAGGACGGCTATCGGTCCCCGGAGGCCGCCCTCGGGGAAATTGAGGTTAAAGGGATGGAATTTGATACTAAAATATCGCCCCGGACCCTTTACCGCTATATCGAAATGGGGATTATACCGGGCATTTCAAGCGCAGACCTCCCCATTAAACGGAACCAGGGCAAAAAGAAAGAAAAGCAAAAGCCAAGGGCCGCCCGGAATTGCAGGGGTAAGAGCATAGAGGAGCGCCCCAGGGAGATCAACGCCCGGGAGGAGGTCGGGCATTGGGAAATGGACACAGTAGAGAGCGCCAAGGACGGGAGCCTGGAGCGGGTCCTCGCCCTGACTGGCCGCGTCACAAGGAACCAAATAAACATAAAAATTAAAACGGGCGAGGCGAAAATGGTCGTTGCCGCCCTGGACCGCCTGGAGCGGAAACTCGGGACTTTGTTCCCGGTTGTGTTCCGTTCAATCACCGTTGACAATGGCTCCGAGTTTGCGGACGTGGAGGGTATGGAGCGGTCTTGTCTACGCCCGGGAGAAAAGAGGACGACGGTCTATTATTGCCATCCGTACAGCTCCAGCGAACGGGGCTCCAATGAGAAACAAAACGGCATGACCCGCCGCCGCCACCCGAAAGGGACGGACTTTAAGAAAGTCTCCCGGAAAAAGCTCCGGGAGACGACAGAATGGATCAATAACTATCCTCGGAAAATGTTCGGATTCCATACCGCGGCGGAGCTTTTCGCCGCCGCCTTTCCTGGCCTCCCCGCATTGTGCTAAAAAAATTTATAAAATTTTTCGCATTTCTCTTGACAAACGGCGGGGCGGGGCGGCTTAGGGAGCTGCCCGTCCCCGGGGAAAAAGGGGGTTGACATCTATTGCGGTTGGTGATACCATAATTACAGTAAACGTAATATTGGGGGCGGACGCCATGCAGCACAGCAAAAGAGAAGGAACGGCAGGCGGAACAGCAAAATGGATCGGGCTGGGGGCCGTAATCGCGGCGGCAGCGGCGCTCCTCATCCTGGGATATTTTTTGGTCAGGCGGGGGGAGAAACAGGACCCATCCAGGGGAAGAATCTTCCTGTACGGAGAAAAGCACGGCGTGGAACGTATTCTGGACCGGGAATTTGAGCTGTGGTCGGCCTATTATCAGGACGGGATGCGGGACCTGTTTGTGGAGCTTCCCTACTACACGGCGGAGTACATGAACCTGTGGATGAAATCCGGGGACGACGAAATCCTGGACGCGCTGTACCAGGACTGGGCGGGGACGGCCATGCACGCGCCGGAGGTGGCCGAATTCTACCGGCGGATCAAGGAGCGGTGCCCGGAGACCGTTTTTCACGGAACCGATGTGGGCCATCAGTACGACACCACGGGAGCGCGCTTTCTGGCGTATCTGGAGTCCACCGGCCAGCGGCAGTCCGAAACGTACCGGCTGGCCCAGGAGAACATCCGGCAGGGCCAGCGGTTCTATCAAGACTCCGATTACGTCTATCGGGAAAACGCCATGGTCGAAAACTTCATCCGGGCCTTTGACGCCCTGGGCGGCGCGGATGTGATGGGGATCTACGGCTCTGCCCACACCGGCGTGGAGGCGAAGGACACCACCAACTCAATTCCCTGCATGGCAAATCAGCTTCATAAACGATACGGCGCCGCGCTGTTCACAGAGGACTTGTCCCCGCTGGCCCTCAACGATGAGCCGTACCGGACCGATACCATGGAAATCAGCGGAAAAACGTATACGGCGCTGTACTTTGGGCAGGTGGACCTGTCGGCGGAGTTTCCCCAGTATCAGTACCGGGAATTCTGGCGTCTGGAGGACGCCTACGGCGATTTCAAGGACTGCGCCCTCACCGGGGACGTCCTGCCCTATCATAACTATCCCATGCCGGTGGAAGCCGGACAGGTATTTGTCATCAAGTACACGATGACGGACGGCTCCGTCGTGACGGAGTATCTCCGCTCGGACGGGAACACCTGGCAGGGAATGCCCACCACGGAGGCATTCCTCCCCACGCCGTGACCAATGCCCGGGAAAATTGGACTTGCATGCCAATCACCCCATTTGCCGGACAGCAGACCTGTCTGGCAAATGGGGTGAGGTTTAACCGGATTTGGTTTTCAGCCGGCTTACGCCGCGGGGAGAATCAGCACCTGGCCGGGCCAGATCTTGTTGGGGTCCTTGATGAGGTCCTTGTTGGCCTCGTAGATGACCCGCCACTTGGAGCTGTCGCCATAGTGCCGCTTGGCGATCCTGGACAGGTTGTCGCCGCTGGCCACCGTGTAGGTGCCCTCGGGCTGGGGCTCCGGCTGGGGCTCGGGTTCGGGCTGAGGCTCCGGCTGGGGCTCGGGTTCGGGCTGAGGCTCCGGCTCAGGCTCGGGCTCGGGAGTAGGCTCCGCCGCGGCCTTGATGGTGATGCGCCCGGCGGGCTCGCCGTACTGCTCGGCGGTGACGGTGCCGTTCAGCTCGTCCACGATGTAGTTGATCAGCACGGCGTTGTCCACCATCACGCAGTCCTTGAGCAGCTTGTCGGTTTTGAACATCACAAAGCCGTCGCCGCCGCTCTTGAGCATGTAGTTATGGGAGGCCAGGGTGTAGGTCTTAGTCACATCCAGGGGCTGGCCGTTCACCATCACGTCGGTGACGCGGTAGGGGCCGTCCACCTTCACAAACTCCTGCTCATCATTCAGCACCACGGAGGAGGGGACGCCGGCGTCGATGGTGTAGGTGATGCCGGACACCTGAAGGAAGCCACCGTTCTCCTCGGGGTAGTTGCGGGCGCCCATCTCCAGGGCGTCCAGAATCTTCTGGCCGGTGGTCTCCACCAGGCAGGCCTCGTTGTTGTAGGGGTGAACACTGATGATATCCTCGTAGGTCACGTCGCCCGCGGCGATGGTGGCCCGGATGCCGCCGCCGTTGACAAAGGCCACGTCGGCCCCCAGCATCGCCCGGTAGGCGTCGGCGCACAGGTCGCCCAGATTGGTCTCGCCGCTGCGGACCAAACGCTTGCCCTCCCCGTCGTTGGCGGTGAGCTCCACCTCAGAGGTGGCGACGACCTTCTTCAGCTCCGCCTCAAACGCGTCGGTCTTCTCCTTCACCAGGGCGGCCACAGCCTCGTCCTGCTCCTCGATGCCCGTGACCAGCTCGTGGGTGATCTCGCCGGACTCGGTGTCAATGACCACCTTGCCGATGGCGGCCAGCTTGGTGCCGGTCTGGGCCCACACCACGTCCTCGCCGTCCTTGTTGGCCACGGTCTTCTCGATCTCCTCGTGAGAGTGGCCGTCGATGAACAGGTCGATGCCGGTGGTGTTTGCGATCACGGTCTGGGCCTTCCACTCCTGGGTGGAGCCGTCGTCGCCCAGATGGCCCACCGCCACCACGTAGTCCGCGCCCTCCGCCTTGGCGGCGTCCACGGCCTTCTGCACGGCGGCGTAGAGGTCCTTGCCCTCATTGCCCTGCTGGAAGCTGTAGATGTAATTGCCCGCGTCGTCCTGGAAATAGGTGGGGGTGGACTTGGTGAAGGTCTCGGGGGTGTCGATGCCCACATAGGCCACCTTCACCTCGCCGTAGGTCAGCACCTTGTAGGCGTCGAAAACGGCGCTGCCCTCCAGATCGGTGAAGTTGGAGCAGACGTAGGTGTACTCCGCCGTATCCTTCGCCAGGGACAGGAAGTTGTCCATGCCATAGTCGAACTCATGGTTGCCGGGGATGGCCAGGTCATAGCCGACCTTGTTCATGATTTCCACAATGGCGGAGCCCTTGGTCAGGGTTCCGATGGGGCCGCCCTGAATCGCGTCGCCCGCGTCCACCAGAGTGACGTTGTCCGCGCCGTACTGGGCCTCCATCTGGGCCTTGTAGGCCGCCAGGCCCGCGTAGCCGATGTTGGTGACTGCGCCGTCCTTGCTCACCTGTTCGATGCCGCAGTGGACGTCGTTGGTGTGGAGAATGACGATCTTCCCCTCCGGCTCCGCCGGGGCGGCGCTGTCCGCCGCGAAGGCGGGAACCGCCATGCCGAAGGCCATCACCAGCGCCAGCAGCATGGCAAGCAGCTTGCTTTTTGCTTTCATAATTTCACCGTTCCCTTCTTTTCTTGATCCGGCCCTCCGTTTTCTCGGGATAGAATATGCCGGATTCTTTTGCTATTATACAAATCTTTTTTCGGATTTTTCAACCACATTTGCTCGATTTGTCCAAAATTCTTCCAGGGCATTTCTGAGATGAGAACATCCCAGCCCTTTCCGTTTCACCGCCAAAATTATGATAATTTCATTAAATTTCCTGGGATTGTTGCATTTCCATCCTCCCTATGGTATGATGTGGGCATCTCAAAAAGCGGCTTTGGAGGCCGGAAAAGGCCCTCTTTCCCGCCATAACCGCCATAGGAAGTGACTGTTGATGTATCGTCCCTATACCGGCCCGTCCGGATACACCGGACGGCGGAACATGGGCGGGCCGCTGCTGCCCATCCTGTTTTTCCCCGCCGCCGCCCTCTACCATGAGCTGCTGCTGAGGGCCTTTGACCGGAGCACCCCCTTTTTTGACCTGGCCCTGCTGCGCACCGCCCTGTTTTCCATCGCCGCCGGCCTGACCATCGGCCTCATTCTGGACCTGCTCCCCTGGCGGAAGGCGTCCCGCATTGCCGGAGGCGCGCTGCTGGGGCTGAGCGCTGTCCTGTTCTGCGTGGAGCGGGGGGTGCGCTCCACCTTCGGCACCTATTACGGCCTGGCCTTCATGGGCGGAATGGGGGGCGACGTGGTGGGCGGCTTCGGCTCCACCCTGCTCCAGGTCATCCTGGGCCTCATCCCGTTCATCCTGCTGTCCCTTGTGCCGCTGGCGGCCTTTATTCCCCTGCGCGGCGGCGTGATCCCCGACGAGGGCGGCGAGACGCCGGTGCGCATTATTCTGGCGGCGGCGCTGGTGCTCTGCCAGCTGACGGCCTACCTGCTGTCCGTTCTGGGCCCGGTAAAAAATTACTACACCTATGAGTACACCGCCAACAACGCCATCCCCCATTTCGGCCTGTTTACCGCCGTGCGCCTGGAGCTGGAGTACGCCGTGGCGGGCCTCCCCGCTCCCCCCAGCTTTTTGGACGATCCCCTCCCCTCAACCCCCCCCGCCACCCCCGGCCCCGCCGCCAGCGGCTCGCCCGATCCCTCCGCTCAGGCGACCCAGCCCCCCAAGGAGTATGACTTCAACCAGCTGGACATTGATTTTCAGGCCCTGGCCGACGGGGAGTCCGACGAGACCCTGAAGGATATGCACCAGTTCTTTGCCAACGTCATCCCCTCCCAGCAGAACGAGTACACCGGGATGTTCAAGGGCAAAAACCTGATCCTGATCACCGCCGAGGGCTTTGCCACCCCCGCCATCGACAAGGACCTCACCCCCACCCTCTACAAGCTCACCCATGAGGGCTTTGTGTTCCACAATTTCTACCAGCCCGACTGGACCCAGTCCACCTGCGGCGGCGAGTTTGCCGTCACCACCGGGGTCATTCCCAACTGGGCCCCGGGCATCGCGGCCAAGGAGAGCATTGACAACGACATGCCCACCACCCTGCCCAAGCTCTTCGCCCCCCTGGGATACAGCGTCCCCGCCTGGCACAATCATACCTACACCTACTACAGCCGGAATCAGTATCTGGCCAACTTCGGCTACGATTATCAAGGGATCGGCAACGGTCTGGAGCTGCCCAGCGAGCAGTGGCCCAACTCGGACCTGGAGATGATGGAGGCCACCGCGGACAGCTATATCCAGGACTACGTGGACAACAAAACACCCTTCCACGCCTACTACATGACCGTCAGCGGCCATGGCTACTACTCCTGGGGCGGCAACGCCATGTCCCGGAAGCACCGGGCGGAGGTGGAGGCCAAATATCCCGATCTGTCCGAGACCTGCCAGGCCTATCTGGCCTGTAACATGGAGCTGGACCTGGCTCTGGAGTACCTGGTGGACAAGCTGGAGGAGGCGGGCATCGCCGGCGACACCCTCATCGTCATGACCGGCGACCACTATCCCTATCTGATGGTGGAGGAGGGCGGCTCCGACTACTACAACGAGCTGCGGGGCTTTGAGGACAGCGAGGCGGATACCTCCCGCTACCGCAACACCCTGCTCATGTGGTCCGCCGCCATCGAGAAGCCCATTGAGGTGGATACCCCCTGCTCCGCCATCGACATTGTGCCCACCATCTGCAATCTGTTTGGCCTGGAATATGACTCCCGGCTCTACTCGGGCAGAGATATCTTTGCCACCAACTACCAGCCGGATCAGTATTCCAACGGTATGCCTGTGGTGGTGTTTGCCAACAAGGGCCAGGGCAACAGCTGGATCACCTGCGCGGGCACCTACGAGGCCTCCACCAAAACCTTTACCCCCAACGAGGGCATCACCGTGGACGACGACTACGTCAGCCGGGTCCACCGGCTGGTGGCCGCCAAGGTGAACTACTCCAGACTCATTGTGCAAAAGGATTATTACCGGACCGTGTTCCAGCACTAGGCGCCGCTTGGGTGTGTTGACAATTTTCAAACAAGCCCCCGGCGAAAAAACTCACGCGGGAAAACTCCGCAATCCCGAAAAAAACTGTTGACAAGCAGCGTATCCTGTGGTAATATCAGACCTGTGCTCAGGAGAGCACAGTGTCGCGCGAGTGGTGGAATTGGTAGACTCGCTGGCTTCAGGTGCCAGTGCTCGCAAGGGCGTGCGGGTTCGACTCCCGCCTCGCGCACCAAACCCATATAATCCGAACCTGTTTCCGATAGGGGATGGGTTCGGATTATTGGTTTTCTTTGAGAAGTTTGAGGATACCCGCTTTAGAAGCGGAGTAGAGCGCAGGCCGACCTCCAAACCAAGAGGTCCGAGAAAAAGAAATGAACCAGAACAGGGCGGACGCATCCGTCTTCACGGTGCGCCCGCCCTGTTTGTCCTTATCCTCCGTTTTTACTCCTGCTTGGAGAGTTTCCGCTGTGTTGCAAATGAATGGAAATTGTGCTATGATGAACAAAATAAGGTGAGAAAAGATAAACAGAAAATCACGGAGAGATATGCAATGAAAAAATTCTTGAAAGTCATTTTAATAGTTGTTTTGGCCGTAATTATATTGCTGGTAGTGATATATATAAATCATCAAATCCGGCTAAATCAAGAATCAAAATTACGTTCACCCCTGGGGCAAAGCGTTGAAGTCGATGGACACAATATGAGCATCTACATTGAGGGGACTGGCGATACAACGCTTGTCTTCATGTCGGGTGGAGGGACCTGTTCCCCCATATTGGATTTCAAGTCCCTCTACGCTCTTTTAAGCGATCAGTATAAAATTGTTGTTGTAGAGAAATTTGGGTACGGTTTCAGCGATGTTGTCGATAAAAGCAGGGATATTGACTCCATACTTGAGGATACAAGAGCAGCTCTTACAGCAGCGGGTTTGCCCGCTCCTTATGTCCTTTGCCCGCACTCTATGTCAGGACTGGAAGCCTTATATTGGGCGCAGAAATATCCTGACGAGGTATCTGCGATTGTCGGACTTGATATGGCGGTTCCAGCGTACTATGACAGCATGGACATAAATATACCGCTGATGCGGGCTGCAAGCTGGGCCGCAAATATAGGCATTACTCGTTTTATTCCAGGAATTTCGGATAGTGATGCGGTAAAATATGGTACATTATCGGACACGGAAAAAGAAATCTATAAAGCTGTTTTCTACAGTCGAACGGCAACTGTGACAATGATAAACGAAACTGCATGGGTGAAGGAAAACGCCGAAAGAGTGAATCATATGGGCGTTCCGCAGCTTCCAATGTTGCTATTCATTTCAGACGGTTCTGGCGGAACCGGATTTGATAAAGAGACATGGCGCAAAATCCCGATAGAGTATATAGCCCAAGTTCAAAATGGAGAATATATAGAATTAGACTGTCCGCATTATGTTCATGATTACGAATACAAAACAATAAGTGAAAATATCGTTGATTTTTTGTCAAATAAGGAATAATTCTAAGGGGCGGGCTGTCGCGTATGGTGCGCCCCTGCCCGACCGGCCGGAGTTCGATCTCCCCCTCAAGCTCACCCTGGGCCGGCTCACCCCCCGGCAGTTGGAAGCCCAGGGGATCGACGTCCTGGAGTCCTATTACCGTATCCCGCCCACGATGACTTTTGACCTTTCAGCGCCGAACAGCGCTGATTTCTATGCTATGTCCTTTCGTATTGTCCGCTTTCAAACCAGCGGCGGCAAGATCGAGACCCTCATCACAAACCTGAGCCCGGAGCAATTCCCCCTCTCCGCCCTCAAAGCCCTCTACGCCAGGCGCTGGGGCATCGAGACCTCATCTTCAATTTCACCCAGGCGTCCGCCTGGGCTGTGGACGTTTCCCACGGAACCTCCAAATACAAGCGGCATGTCAATTTCTCTGACGCCGTCTTTGCCTGCTGCGCTTTCCTGCGCCGCGCCGCCGCCCCCCTCGTCCGGCGGAAACTGCTTCCCATCCGCCCTGGCTGTTCCGCTCCAAAGCCAAAAATTGCGGGGCGCCTCCGTTGTGGAGCCTTTCGATCTCTGCCCGCCCGCTCAGACCGAGATAACGGAGTTTTCGGCCCATGTTCCCCGGCCTCGTTTCCCTAAAACATAAAAAATTTGAAGTGCGTCGAGGTCTTTCGACCTTTCGCACTTCAATAGTAAATCAACACTAAGCCGCCCCGCCCAAATCCTCTCTTGCAAAACCCGCCGGTTGACCCTATAATAGGAGAGACTATATAGTCAGCACAGTTGAAAATCGGCAGATGCCGATTTTCACACAGCGGCGCAGCCGCTGTCCGGCAAAGCCTGTGCGCTGACTATGAAATCTGACACGAGGCCGCTTTTCAACCGTGTCAACTATGAACGAGGGGGCCGGCCAGTGAAAAAGAAACCTCCCATCCAGCTCTCGCCCAACCGGGTCATCGCCCTGGGCTTTCTAGGCATCATCCTGGCGGGGGCTCTGCTGCTCATGCTGCCCATGGCCAACCGGAGCGGGCGGGGCCTGTCCTTCCTGGACAGCCTGTTCACCGCCGCCTCCGCCACCTGCGTCACCGGCCTTGTGGTGGCGGACACCTGGACTCAGTTTAGCCTGCTGGGGCAGATCATCCTGCTGGCGCTGATTCAGGTGGGCGGGCTGGGCTATATGACTATGGTGCTTCAGGCGGCGCTGCTGCTGGGCCGGAAGGTGGGCCTGCGCCAGCGCTCGGTGATGATGGAGAGCGTCAGCGCCGAGCACCTGGGGGACGTGGCCGCCCTGCTGCGCTATATTTTGGCGGGGACCGCCGCCATCGAGGGGGCGGGGGCGGCGCTGCTGGCCCTCCGCTTCGTGCCGGAGCTGGGTCTCCTCCGGGGGATCTGGTACGCCGTGTTCCACAGCGTGTCCGCCTTCTGCAACGCCGGCTTCGACCTGATGGGGTTCCGGGAGCCCTACAGCTCTCTGACCGCCTATGTGGACGATCCCCTGGTGAATCTCACCGTCTGCGCGCTGATTCTGCTGGGCGGGCTGGGCTTTCTGGTGTGGCGGGAGGTGCGGGAAAAGGGTCTGTCTTTCCGGCGCTACTCCCTCCACGCCAAGGTGATGCTGACGGCCACCCTGGTCCTCACGGCGGGGGGCACGGCGCTGTTCTGGCTGG
>ERZ777011.1176-NODE-1176-length-30481-cov-17.017419_pt1 | contig 30481 bp, 25 predicted proteins | sample MGYA00374964_ERZ777011 | MGnify/ENA primary metagenome ERZ777011 (study PRJEB29310, sample SAMD00008975) | mouse gut metagenome | study: EMG produced TPA metagenomics assembly of the Metagenome analysis of fecal microbiota from mouse which was promoted... | reverse complement strand
ACACCTACTTGGGTACATTTTGATGATAGATGGGTTGCTTCTGGATATCCTACAACCAGAAGAGGAAGTAAAGGAATTTATGTATGTGTAGCCCAAGATGCACTTACAACATTAGGATATAATACAGGAGGATTAGATGGGGTATTTGGTGCAAGTACAGAAAATGCAGTAAGACAGTATCAAAGGAATAAAGGCTTATCAGCAGATGGGATAATTGGAGTTATAACTTGGAGAAATTTAATGTCAGATGTTGTAGGAAAAGGAGCGACAGATACAACAATAAATTGATATAAAGATTATATATGAAAAATATTTGACTTTTAGAAATAGTTGTATTATATTATAAATGATATTAAAATATAATAATTAAATGGAGAAAAAGATGATTGATTTTACAAACAAAACACTTATTAAATTAAAACCTATGGAACTTAAAGAAGGAGAAGAAACTATTAGTACATTATTGATACCAGATGAAAAAGTAACTTTTGCATTTGTATCTATGAGAGATAAATTAATTTTTACAGATAAAAGAATTGTTTCTGTAAATGTTCAAGGAATAACTGGTAAAAAAATAGATTATACATCAATTCCTTATTCAAAAATTCAAGTATTTTCAATAGAAACAGCTGGTACTTTTGATTTAGACTCAGAACTTGATGTAACTATAAGTGGTTTAGGAACTGTTAGGTTTGAATTATCTGCTCAAACAGATGTTAAAGAATTAGGAACATTTTTATCAGTTCAAATATTATAATATTATAAGTGCACCAAATAAAAAAAGGTGCATTTTTTATTTGATAAAAATTGTATGGTGTGTTATAATGAATGCAAAATTGGAGGCAAAAATGTTAAAATATTTTGATACAATTAGTGAAGAATTAAATACATATTTTCATATATTATCACCAGAAATTCCAGAATTTATATATGATTATGTTGAAGCACCAGAAATGAGAAGACTTGGCGGAATAGGCATTTCTTGTGGAACAGATTATTCAAAGCTTTTTAATAATAGAATTTTTTATACAAGACTTGATCATAGTGTTGGAGTAAGCCTAATAATTTGGAATTTTACAAAGAGTAAAAAACAAGCCTTGGCAGGTTTGTTTCATGATATTGCTAATCCAGCATTTAGCCATTGTATAGACTTTTTTCATGGTGATTATGAAAAGCAAGAAAGCACAGAAGAGCCGACAACTCAAATTATTGCGAATTCTACATATATAATGGAAAGATTAAAAAGAGATAATATTACTCTTGATGAAGTGAAAGATTATAAACTATATCCTATTGCAGACAATGAAACTCCAAGAGTTTCTGCTGATAGATTGGAATATACTTTTTCAAATGGTTTTTCTATGAAAGATATTTGGAAAGAAGGAGATATTAAAAAAATATATAATAATATTTCAATATTAAAAAATGAAGATGGAATAGAAGAAATTGGTTTTAAAAATTTAGATATTGCTGAATATTTTGTGAATAATATTAAAGTTTTATGGTTTGAATGGATTAGCCATAAAGATAGATTTCTAATGCAAGCAATAGCAGATATTTTAAAGTTAATGGTAGAAGAAAATTTACTTACAGAAAACGATTTTTACAAATATAGTGAATATGAGATTCTAGATAAAGCAAAAAAATGCGGAATAGCAAGAATTGAAAATGCAGTAAATAATTTTCAAAATGCAACAGAAGTATTCGAATCTAATATTCCAAAAGAAGGAGTATATAATATAAATTGTGTTGGAAAACATAGATACATTGATCCATTAGTTGAAAAAGACAATACAGTTTATCGATTATCAGAGTTATCATCTAAAATTAATAATAATATTGAGCAATATTTAGCGTATGATATGTCAAAATATATTTATTCTAATTTTGACATTTAAAAGAGGTGGCTTATGGATATTGAAAGTATGATGAATCGGAGAAAAAGGTGAAATTTTAGCTTTTCTATCATCTTATTTGCCTATGACTTTTTCAAATGTAAATAGCAATATACCAAAAATAAAAGGTAAAGAAATTGATGAATTAGTTGCAAAAGATACAATTGAACATATAAATCCAGTATGTGTAAAAGCTTGTAAAAGTTTGAAAAGTAAAAATATATACGTTTTAGCTACTGTAAATATGAAGAAAGATTTGTATTTAATTTTGGACAAGTTAAGCAAAGAAAATATGCAAATTTTTAAAGACAAATGTAAAGAGAATTCAGATATTTATTGCTTTAATCTTGGAAAAGAAAAATATATTGGAATTAAAGTAGCCAATTATTTAGAAAAAGAAAATATTGAGGCAGAACTTGAAAAAATAGTAGAAGGTTTTAAAATGCAAGATATTCAAAGAGGATACTTGACAGAAAAGACTTTTTTGATGAATATTTGTAATTGTGAAAAAGTGGAGGGTCTTACAGAATACAAAAAACAAGATGTACGAGTCGTTTTTGATATAAAAAAAATGAATAAAAGTTTTAAAGAATATTTAAAAGATTCTGGATATGAAAAATTTTACATTCCAGAAGAACATAGAATTTATTTAAATGAGTATTATTACAATGCACATCAAAATTATATGAAATATAAAATAGAGTTAAATTAAAAGTACTTTGTTTTACAAAATGTAAAACAAAGTACTTTTTAAAATATTAAGAAATCCTTAACTTTTCATTGAAAAAAGTCGAAAAATCCTATATAATGTAGATAATTTATTTGAAAGGTAATAATAACAAATGATTTTTTCGACATATTCATTTATTTTAATATTTTTGCCAATAGTTTTTAGTGTTTATTTTATATTAAATAAATTTAAACAGCATACAATAGCAAAAATTTGGCTTATTATATCATCTTTATATTTTTATGCTCAGGGTAGTAGCAAATTTTTCCCTTTCTTTTTAGGAAGTATTTTTGGAAATTATTGTGTTGGAACTGCACTAGGTAAACTTACTGAAAAACAAGATAAGAAGCAATCTAAATTATTGCTTTTGATTGGAATTCTAGCCAATGTAGTGTTATTGGGTTATTATAAATATACAGATTTCTTTATAGAAAATATTAATTTCTTGACAGGAGCAAATTTTGCACTTAAAAATATTGTTTTACCAATAGGAATTTCATTCTTTACATTCCAGTTAATTGCATTTTTGGTAGATTCATATAGAGGGGAAACAAAGGATTATAATATTATAGACTATTTGTTATTTATAACATTTTTCCCACAATTGATTGTTGGACCGATAGTTCATCATAAAGAAATGGTTTCACAATTTGAAGATGAAAAAAATTTAAAATTAAATTGGGATAATATAGCACTTGGTATTTTTGTTTTTGCAATAGGATGTGCAAAGAAAATGCTTATTGCAGATGTATTAACAACTAGTGCACAAAGCTTTTTCGGAAGTACAGATGGATTTACATTCTTAAATACATGGTTTTATTCATTAGAATATACAATATCATATTATTTTGATTTATCAGGATATGCAGATATGGCAATAGGTTTAGGGCTTATGTTTAACATAGTTATACCACAAAACTTTAATTCACCATATAAAGCAACAAACTTTCAAGAGTATTGGCAACGCTGGCATATGACACTTTCAAGATTTTTAAGTACATATATTTTTAGAAGTGTATATAAAAAAGGAAACAAATGGAGAAATTATTATGTAGCAACAATGGTGACTTTCTTTGTTTCAGGATTTTGGCATGGAGCAGGTTGGAACTTTATTGTATGGGGAATTGTTAATGGAATTTTAGTTTGTATTGCATCATATAGAAATAGAAAAGGCAAGAAAGATCCATATTTATTAGCTTTTATAATTAATTTTATTTTAGTAATTTTAACAAGAGTTTTATTTGTATCTGAAAGCTTTACATATGCTTGGGAAGTATATAAAGGAATGTTTAATTTTGAAAGTCTAGCCAATACAGACTTTATAGCATTTTGGCATAACAACATGAAAGAAATTATAGTAACTGTACTTGGTATGGGAATTTGCTTTTTTGCTCCAAATACTAGTCAAATATGTGAAAAGTTTAAAACTAATTTACCATATTTATTATATGCAACGTTACTTTTAGGAATATGTTTAATAACAATGGACAAAGTAGTAAACTTTTTATATTTTCAATTTTAAGGAGGGCAAAGTATGACAGCAAAAAGATGGACAATTTCATTTGCAATAATAATTATTATTGTACTTACAGGAATAGCAGTTTTAAATTTAGTAGTTGATCCTTATGGATATTTTGATGGAATAGATGGTGTCAATAAGAATATACATGATAATAGTTATATAAGAGTATTTAAGGCAAATCATATAAAGAAATATGGAAATAATTATGATGCTTATTTGATTGGTGGTTCAAAAGGTGGATGTTATACATCAGATAAATTAAAAGAATTAGATGGTTATAATTATTTTAATACTTTTATAACATGTGGAAACTTTCAAGAATATTATATTTTTGCAAAATATATTGTAGAGCAAACAGATGCTAAGAAAATAATTTTAAATTTAAGTGGATTTGAGTGTTTGTTTGATGTAAGAACAGGCTTAAAACAAGAAACACCAGCTATTTTAACAGATAAGAGTGAGATGGCAGAATTTATAAGCTTTTTATTTAAAAATCCAAAGCTTAGTATAGACGAAATTAGACATTCTACTGCAACAGATAGACAAAATGAAGATGGTAGTAGAAATCTAGCAAGCTATTATGAAAAGCGCAGTAAAGATCCAGAAAAATATGTTAATGAAAAAGTTATTTATGATTTAGATAAAGATATGAAATTATTGTTTGAAAAAGCTTCAACAAGAACTTTCTCATCTTTTCCAAATGATATAAACTATTTAAGAAAAATTGTACAATTATGCAAAGAAAATAATGTAGAATTGTTAGTATTAAATAGTCCAACTCCACTTACTTCAAGGCAGGATTATGAAAGTGAGGTATATTGGAACTTTTTAGCACAAGTAGCACAAGTTACAGATTTTTGGGATTTTACAAGTTACAATGATATAAATTTGAATCCATATAATTTTTATGATGATGCACATGCTTTTTATGAAGTAAATAATTTTGTTATTGATACAATAAATGGAAAAGCTTCTTATGAAGGTTTTGGGAAATACATTACCAAAGATAATGTATATGATTATTTGCAAGAAAGAAGAAAAGACTTTTATGAATTACAGAAAGAATACGAAGAAACTGGAACAATTAAGTTAGGTGGTTACGAAGATTTAAGTAATTTAGTAAAAAAAGGAGAATAGAATATGAGTGATAAACAGTTTTCTATTGGTGTAAAAATAAGTATAGCCGTTGCAATTGTATTGCTAATAATTATAGGAATTTTGGCAGTAACAACATTAAGAAAAAAAGACAATTCTTCATCTATTTTAGAAGATGTATCAAATTCTGACAATGTCATAAGTGAGGCAGCATCTGAGGAATTAAAACAATATTTAGGTGTATATGGAATTTTAGTACAAGAAGAAAATCCAACAATAACACAAAATATTGAAACTGTTATGTCATTTTTGAATACTATCTTTTGGTATGAACCTATAACAGTTGGTGAAAATTCAATGCTTGGATATGATAAAGACATTTCTCAAAATGTTGCACTTGAACTTTTAGGTAATAAAGAACTTCCAACAAGTGAGGAATTAATTTTAGATAATGAAAATAATGTATATAGATATGTTGATGGTGGAGAGTTTATAGGTGGAGAATGTGTAGAAATTGAGCATGTTACTCAAAAAAATAATGTTTATGAAATAAAATACAAATGTGTTTTTCCAAGTGATACAGAAGCTTATGAAATAGCAGAAGGACAAGAAGTAAAATTAAATACATATAATATAAACATAAAATTAGAAGAAAACGAAGAGTATAGTTATTCAAAATATTGTTTAAAAGATATTGAACTTATATCAAAAGATATAGTAAAATATAACTAGTAAATGAAATAGGGGAAAATAGATGAGTAAATATAAAAGAGTAGCTATAATAGGAGCACCAGGTTCTGGGAAAACTACTTTGGCGATAGAGCTAAAAGATGTATATAATTTACCAGTTGTATTTTTAGATTCATTTTATCAATTGCCTAATTGGGTTATGAGAGATCCAGAAGAAAGAGATAAAATGATATTAGAAGAAACTAAAAAAGAAGAATGGATTATAGATGGAACGTTTATTGATACATTAGAAGAAAGAGTTAAAGTAGCAGATTTAGTCATCTTTTTAGACTTTTCTACTATGGTACAGTTAAAAGGAATTTTTAAAAGATTTTTTAGCAATTTAGGAAAAGACAAAATTGATATGCCGGGTTGTAGAGAAAGGTTAAATCCAAGTTTTATAGGATATGTGGCAACATATAATAAAAGGAGAAGAAAATTCTTGATTGATATTTTGGAAAAGTACGATCAAAATAAAATTTTGCAGTTTAAAACTAGGCAAGAATTATTAAAATGGTTAGAAAATGAAAAATAAAGTAAAAGATGGCTCACAGCCATCTTTTTTTGGGGATTAAATTATGAATATGATTTATATATTCTATGTGATTATAATATTATAGCTTCCTTAAAATAACCTTAAAAATTAATTAAGATTGTAATTATTCATATTTTCTTATTAACATTTTGAAATTTTTGTGATAGTATATAAGGAATATGAGGTAATAGATGGAAAAAGAAAAAATAAAGAAAACAAGAAAAATTATATTTTTTATATTATTAATAATATTTATTGGAGTAATAATAAAATTATTTCCATTATTTATGGATTTGTCAACAAGAGAAGGTAGAGAAAATTTTGGTGCTAATATTAAAAGCTTAGGAATTATGGGAGCTGTGCAAATTATATTATTAGAAGTTTGCAAAGCTGTTGTTGTATTTTTGCCAGCAGAACCAATTGAATTACTTTCTGGAATGTGTTTTGGACCTATCCTAGGTACAATAATTATTTATTGTGGAGTTATCATTAGTACTTTGGCTATATATTTTGCTGTAAAAAAATATGGTATAGCATTAGTGGAAGATATTGTTCCAGAAGATAAATTTCAAAAGATTACAGAGTTAATTAAAAATAATAGTGAAAAGGTAGAAGTAATATTATTTATTTTATATTTTTTACCATTAGTTCCAAAAGACTTTTTAACTTATGTAGGAAGTTTACTTCCAATAGGATTAAAAAAATTTTTATTTATAACATTGTTTGCAAGATTTCCTGCAATAATTTCATCATCTATTGTTGGTGATAGTATTTTAGAAGGAGATTTGAAAACTATAATTTTAGCGTATGCAATTACATATCTAATTTCATTCTCATTTGCCTATTTATATAATAAAAAATTTAAAAAATCAATTAGAAAACAAAGAAAAATAGAAAAAGAAAGAGCTAATTAAAAGATCCAATTATATAAATTGGATCTTTTAATTTATTTAATTATATTTAAAAATTCTTCGGAAGCATATCTACAAACACTAGCACTTACAGCTAAGAACATAGCTGGATTAGATTGTGATTCTGTTTCATAATTTTCAGACAATTTTAATATTTTTTGAATACATTCTGAATGTAATTTACTATATTCATTTAATAATTCTTCGATAGAAGAGTTCTTTAATTTTTCATCTATTAAAATTTTAATATTAGGAATTGGCATAACTTGTTTTAAACTGCAAATAATAATAAGATAAGCGATATGTGTTTTTGAATATTTCTTTTTTTGAGGGGGAGGCATAATTCCCAATTTAACATAATTGTTTATCATAGATGGTGTAATTAATTTATCCTTTTTTGATGCATTTAGATATTTTTCCATTAAACCAATTACTTGATCCATATATAAGTCTAATTCTGGAAGTTCATTCCATAATGGAATTTTACGAGCATTTAGAACTTCTGTTAAATTTTTTTCCATATATTTCTCCTTTTTATGACTGACTGTTCGAATCAATATTATTTTTTTTAATTTCATATATAATATAACATATATCGAGTAAAATATCAAGATTACTTGACTTTGTATCTAAATTTATATATAATAGTTTTGAAAACTAGATTAGGAGGTTCTATGAAAAAAGACGAATACTTTTTTACATATCCTGAATTTAATAATATAAGAGAGATAATGCTAGATGCTTTAAATAAATACTCAAATGAAACAGCATTTATTTTAAAAGATAAAGATAAAAATTTATATAATGTAAGTTATGAAGAATTTTTTTACGAAGTGAAAAAATTTTCTACTGCATTATTTAATTTAGGTTTAGCAAATAAAAGAATTGCAATAGTAGGAAACAATTCTTATTTATGGGCTTTGAGTTATGTAACAATTCTTATGAGTAATATGGTGGCAGTTCCATTAGATAAAGGACTTGAAATAGGCGAGCTTGAAGATTCTTTGATTAGAAGTGAAGCAGAAGTAATTATTTTTGATAATAAGCATGAAGAACTTATAAAAAAAATAAAAGAAAGTGGAAAAACAAACTTAAAATTTTTTATATCTGATAGCGATAATAAAGAATTTTTAAATATAGAAAATTTAAAAAGTGAAGGAAAAACATTACTAGATAAAGGAGATAAAACTTTTGAAAAAGTAGAAGTTGATAGTGATAAGATGTCAATATTGTTATTTACTTCTGGTACTACATCAAAATCAAAAGCAGTAATGTTATCACAAAGAAATATTGCTGCTAATATAGTAGCAATGCATGCTACGGAAGATTTTAGAAAAACAGATGTTAATTTAGCATTTTTACCATTTCATCATACTTTTGGTTCAACAGCTTTACTAGTATTACTTTCATCAGGAGCAGCGAATGCTTTTCCAGATGGACTTAGATATGTTGCACAAAATTTGAAAGAATATAAAGTAACATTTTTTATAGGCGTACCACTTTTAATAGAATCTATCTATAAGAAATTACAAAAAGAAATTGAAAAACAAGGAAAAACTAAAATCATATATGTTGCTAGAAAAGTAACTAATATTTTAGATAAAGTGGGAATACACATAAAAAGAAAAGTGTTTAAAGAAATTATACAAAATTTAGGAAACCTTAGATTTATCATTAGTGGCGCAGCACCATTAGATAGAGATGTTACTCAATTCTTTAATGAAATAGGAATAAGAACTCTTCAAGGTTATGGTTTAACAGAGACTTCTCCTGTTGTTGCAGCTGAAAATTTTAAATATGTAAAATATGGTTCAGTAGGTTTTCCAATGAAAGATGTGTTTGTTGAAATTGTCAATAAAGATGAAAAAGGAATTGGAGAAATTAGAGTTAAAGGGCAAAATGTAATGCTTGGATATTATAAAAATGAAAAAGCTACAAATGATGTATTAAAAGATGGCTGGTATTATACTGGTGATTATGGATATATGGATAAGGAAGGTTATCTTTTTATTACTGGCAGAAAGAAAAATATGATAGTCTTGAAAAATGGCAAAAAGATTTTTCCAGAAGAATTAGAAGAGTTACTAAATAAGATAGATTTAGTTAAAGAATCAATGGTATTTGGTATGCCAAAAGGCGATGATGTAGTTGTTTCTGTTAAAGTTCAATATGATGAAGAAATAGCGAAAGAAAAATATAATAATAAATCTATTGAGGAACTTCAAAGTATTGTATGGGAAAAAATAAAAGAAGTTAATAAAACACTTCCAACATACAAATATGTTAAACATTTATTAATTACAAAAGATGATTTTATTAAAACGACAACAGCTAAAATAAAAAGATTTGAAGAGTTTAATAAAATAATGGCTAATCAACATTAAAAAACGAAGTAAGTAGTACAATTTTGCTACTTACTTTTTATATGTTTTAAAACTACTTTTCTTACAAAATTTTCACAGTTTGTTCGCTTTTAAAACAATTATGTATGATATATAATGTATAAAAGTATAAGAAAGGAAAATATTATATAAAAGAATAATGAAATATATTAAAAGAATTTTTGCAATACTTATATTAACAGTTTCTATAATAGTTGGAATAGTTTTTTATCAAGGATACGATTTATATAAAAATGCAATATCAAAATTATCAATAGAGCAAATGGTTAAAGATATTAGAAATCAAGAAAATTTTTGCACAATAGATGAATTACCAGATGATTATATTAATGCTGTTATTGCAGTTGAAGATAGGAGATTTTATAAACATAATGGAATAGATATTATTTCTATTGGTAGAGCAGTAGTTACAGATATTAAAGAAATGGCTTTTGTTGAAGGTGGAAGTACAATTACTCAGCAAATTGCAAAAAATAATTTATTTACACAAGAAAAAAAGGCAACAAGAAAAATAGCAGAAATATTTGCTGCAAGAGATTTAGAAAAATATTGTACAAAAGATGAAATATTTGAATTATATGTTAATACATCATATTTTGGAGATGGATATTATTGTGTAAAAGATGCTTCAAATGGATATTTTGATAAAGATCCAAAAGATATGGATTTATATGAAAGTACATTACTTGCGGGAATTCCAAATGCACCATCTGTATATGCTCCAACTAAAAATCCAGATTTGGCAAAACAAAGACAAGCACAAGTTATAGATAAGATGATAAGTAATGGATATTTAACAGAAGAAAAAGCAAAGGAAATTATTGAAGTTGACAAATAAGTAGAAAATTACATATAATACAAATAAAAAGGAGCGCACAAATGAGTAAAAAAAGAATATTTATAGGAATATTAATTGCTTTATTACTTATCGCAGGTATAGCAGTAAATATTATAGCAATGCAAGGAAGAAAAGAAATTGAGGAAAATAATAAAGTTTCCACAAATGTTGTAAAAGATGTGAATAACAATACTGAAAATAGAGTGCCAAATACTACATTAGCAGATATTGCAAATGTTATTTTAGAGGATGAATTAGAACTTGGTGGAGATAAGTATAATCCAGCAGATGTGCAAGATAAAGATGGAAATACAGTAACTCTTGAAACAGAAGAAAACAAACCAATGGTTATTTTGTTTTGGAACGATACAGAAGAAGGAGCTATTGACGCTTTAAAAGTTTTACAAGATAATACAGAAAAATATGGTGATAAGATAACTTTTTCAGCAGTTGCAGTAGTAGATAATTCAGAAGAAGCTAAACAAAATATAGAAAATATTATTTCAGAAAATGGGATAACAATTCCACTTGCATACGATACAATAGATGCTTCATTAAGTACTGCAAATAATGTAAGCAAAATACCTAGCGCAGTTATTATAAATAAAAAAGGAGAAATAATAAACACTGTTACAAACGATATAAATCAAGATGTAATTGAAGCAAATTTAGATATAGTAACTGAAAATTATTAATTTTTATAATATGAAAAATAAATTGAAAATATTGTAGTACAAAAATCTGTTATAGATATAAGCCATAGTAGCTTAGAAAAATCTACAATCCTCATGAAGGTAAATGTTAAAATAATAGGAAAAATATATTTTAAAGCAATTAAGAAAATTAATTGCTTTTTTTGTGCAAAACATTTATGAAGACTTACAAAAAAAAGACTAAGCAAAGGAGAAAACATAAATAGATATTTATATAAATATATGATGTAATTAGAAATACCAGATGATATTCTTAAAAAAGATAATATTTGTGTTCCAAATGCAAAGAAAGCCAAAGAGCATAAAATAGTCCAGATAGAAGAAAATATGAAATATTTTTTCCTATCTTTTTGCATATAAAGCAAAATTACAGATGGAATAGATATTATAAAAGAAATTACAAATAGAATAATGCTACTATTTAATTGGGCAAAAAAATCAAAATGATATAAAATAAAATATAGAAAAGTATAAAAAAATACATTACAAAGGCTGAAAAAAGCAAGTTCCATAATCAATTCCTTTCAAATAAAGTAAGTTGTTTGATGTTATTTTGTAAAAACATTATATACTATATAAAAAATTTTTTCAAAAATTTTAAAAAAAGACTTGCAAAATAGATTTTTATATATTACAATTTAAGTGAAGTGGAGAGAAGTGGTATAAAGTGGTAGAAAAAGGAAGAGAGGTCCTAAATGTTAATTGGTGAATATGAACACTCTCTTGATACCAAAGGAAGGCTTATAATGCCTGCCAAATTAAGAGAGAGTATAGGTGAAAAATTCATAGTAACAAAAGGGTTAGATGGTTGTTTGTTTGCCTTCTCTTTATCAGAGTGGTCAAATTTTGAACAAAAACTAAGAACACTTCCAATTTCTAACAAAGATGCCAGAGCCTTTTCAAGATTTTTCTTCGCAGGAGCAATCGAATGCGAAATAGATAAACAAGGAAGATTCCTTATTTCAAGCAATTTAAGAGAATTTGCTAATTTTATAAAAGATGTTGTTATTGTTGGTATGGATTCTCGAATTGAAATTTGGAGTAAAGAAAAATGGCAACAGTGTGATAGCGACATTTCAGCAGATGAAATTGCTGAAAAAATGGAAATGCTTGGTATATAACTTGCTAAAGTTTATATAAATACCTAGGACAAAAGTTTTAAGATACAAAAGATTAAAAAACACAAAAGAAAAAATTTTTAAAGAGTACAAAAGAAAAAACTATAAGTTTATATTCAAAAGAAAATTTATAAGTTACAAAAGCTAAAAATGTTATAATACAAAAGATTTTTGAAAACAAAAGATAAGTAAACAAAAAGATTTAGAGGCAGTTGGTATATCTTTACCAACTGCTTTTAAATAAGATGAGCAAATTTAAAGAGGACAAAATGGAATTTAAACATAAATCAGTATTATTACAGGAAACTATTTCTGGCTTAAATATACAACCAGATGGAATATATGTAGATGGCACAATGGGTGGAGCTGGTCATAGTAAAGAAATTGCAAAAAAAATATCAGATAAAGGGCTTCTTATAGGAATTGATAGAGATGAAGAGGCTATTTGTGTTGCAAAAGACAGATTAAAAGATTTCTCAAATGTAAAATTTGTGCATGATAATCATGATAATATTTTAAAAATTTTAGATAACTTAAATTTGACAGGTGTTGATGGAATACTGCTAGATTTAGGCGTTTCTTCATATCAATTAGATGAAAGAAATAGAGGTTTTAGTTATATGGGAGAAGCCAATCTAGATATGAGAATGGATCAATCTCAAAAATTAACAGCTAAAATCGTAGTTAATCAATATTCAGAAGAAGAAATTAGTAAGATTTTATGGGAATATGGAGAAGAAAAATTTTCTAGAAGAATTGCAAGAAATATTTGTGAATATAGAAAAAATAAAGAAATTGAAACTACAATGGAATTAGTTCAAATTATAGAAAAATCTGTACCACGAACTAATGATGGACATCCAGCTAAACGAACTTTTCAAGCAATTAGAATAGAAGTAAATGATGAAATAAAACCTTTATATAATACGGTAAAAGATTGTATTCAAGCTTTAAATCCAGGTGGAAGATTATGTATAATAACTTTCCATTCATTAGAAGATAGAGCTGTTAAGAATGCATATATTGAAGCTTCTGGAAATTGTACATGTCCACCAGGACTTCCTTATTGTGTATGTGGTGCTAAATCTTATGGAAAAATTGTAACAAGAAAACCAATTCTTCCTACCCAAGAAGAGCTTAATGAAAATACAAGAAGCAGAAGTGCAAAGCTTAGAATTTTTGAAAAACAGTAATATAAGTATATGAATTTTTTGAAAGGAGGTAAATAATATGGCAAATAGAGCTTATCAATATGAAACCAGTCCTAGAAAATATGAACAAGAATATGATAATAGGCCAAGAAAAAGTAAAAAGCAAAAAAGTAAAAATATTCAAAAAACTCAAAAAGTAAAAAATGCACAAAAAGAAAAACAAGAAAAGAAAAGACAAAAAATAGAAGCTTTTAAATTAAGAGTGACTATTACATTTAATGTTTTAATATTTCTAGCAATTATGTTTGCTGTTATTTACCGAAACGCTTTAATTACTCAATCTTTTTCAGAAATACAAGGATTGAAGGCAAAAGTAAGTGAAATTCAAAAGGAAAATGATCAGCTAGAAATAAGTATTCAAAATAGTTTGAATTTAAGTACAATAGAACAAACAGCCAAAGAATTGTTGGGAATGCAAAAATTAACTAACAAGCAAACTATATATTTAACATTACCTAAGAAAGATTATGTTGAACCAAGTACAGAAGAAGTTGTTATAGAAGAAAATACAGGAATAATGCAAAATATTATAGATTTTATTACTAATATATTTTAAAGACTAAAAATTTATATGAAGTTTTTAGTCTTTTTTATTTTTCTAGATAATATTATTAATTAAGATAAAATTTAAGGAGAAGTTATGCTAAAAAATGATTTATCAGCTAAAAAAAGAATGATTTTGTTTCTAATAATATTTTTTATGTCTTGTATTGTTGTAACTGTACGATTAAGCTATTTACAGTTTATAAAATCGGCAGAATTGCAAGCTAAAACAGAAGAACAACAAAGATCTACTAGACAAGTCGGTGCAAGACGAGGAACAATATATGATAGTTCAGAAGAAACAGTTTTAGCAATAAGTAGTACTGTTTATACAGTCACAGTTAATCCAATGAAAATACCAAATGAAAAGAAAGAAATGTTAGCTAAAAAGCTTTCTGAAACATTTGAATTAGAATATGAAAAAGTTTTGAAAAGGTTGAAAAAGAAAAGTTCTATTGAAACTATAATAAAAAGACAGGATAAAGAAAAAACAGATGATTTAAGAATATGGATGGAAGAAAATGAGATATATGCCGGAATAAATATAGATGAAGATACCAAAAGATATTATCCTTTTTCTAATTTAGCTTCTCATATTATAGGCTTTTGTGGTAGTGATAATCAAGGATTAGAAGGAATAGAAGCAAAATATGATGATATATTATCTGGAAAAAGTGGAAAAATAAACTCATTGACAGATGCAAAAGGTCAAAGTTTTGGAGATGAAGGAGAAAAATATATTGAACCAACTGATGGAAATGATTTAGTTTTGACTATTGATAGTAATATTCAAGCAATAATACAGAAACATTTAGAAGAAGCCTGTATTGATAATGCTTGTACAGATGGTGGAAGTATAATTGCTATGAATCCACAAAATGGAGATATTTTAGCTCTTGCAAATTACCCAAATTATGATTTAAACAATCCATATATTCCAAATGATGAGGAATTAAAAAATGTATGGGGTGATTTAGAACAAGTACAGAAAAGTAATTATTTGATGGGAATGTGGAGAAATAAAGCAATAGCAGATACCTATGAACCGGGTTCTACCTTTAAATTGGTAACAGCTTCTAGTGCATTAGAAGAAAAAATTGCAGAGGTAGATAAATCAGGAGCTTTTGCCTGTACTGGCTCAATAGAAATTGCAGGAGTTCGAATAAAGTGTTGGAGATATTACAGACCACATGGTTCAGAAAGTTTAAGAGAAGCATTAATGAATTCTTGTAATCCAGTGTTTATTGGATTAGGTCAAAAAATAGGAAAAGAAAAATATTATGGCTATTTAGAAAAATTCGGCTTTTTGAAGAAAACAGGTATTGATTTACCAGGAGAAGCTAATAGTATATTTTTAAAAGAAGAAAAAGTTGGACCAGTTGAACTTGCAACTATTTCTTTTGGTCAAAGATTTGAAGTAACCCCAATTCAAATGGTAACAATGGTGTCCACAATTGCAAATAAAGGAAAATATGTAAAACCTAGATTAGTAAAAAAGATAATTAATTCGGAAACTGGGGAAGCTAACGAAATAGAACCAGAATATAAAAATCAAGTTATAAGTGAAGAAACAGCAAATAATGTGTTAAGTATGATGGAAAGTGTTGTATCAGAAGGTACTGGAAAAAATGCAAAAGTAGTAGGTTATAGAATAGGAGGAAAAACAGGAACTTCCGAAGATGGTGTAAATACCGGTAAATATGTTACTTCATTTATCGGAGTAGCTAATGTCGATAATCCTAAAATAGCTATTTTAATAACATTATATAATCCAACCGGAGAAGGGCGGACATCAAGGAGGTGGAGTTGCAGCACCATTAGCAGGTAAAATATTTGGTGAAGTTTTACCATATATATATTCGGAAGATAATTAAACCTTAATATTTATATGAAGTAACTTGAAAAAAACATATATTAAAATTATAATAGATGTAAATATAAGTGACTTAACATTGTTATTTTGGAAAGTTTCTTACATAATAATAAAAGAGGGAAAAATATGGATAATAATGAAATAAAAGATTTATTTTCAAATATGTATAGTGATTTTTTCGGCATTGAGAAATTAACTAAGAAAAATTTTGAAGATATTAAAGAAATATATGAAGATAATGAAATTCCTAAAATAGATTTGCCAGGATTTACAAAAGAAGAAATGAAAGAGACATTTGATACAAATAATAAAAATGATGTGAAGCAAGAGAAAAGTAAAGAGCAAAAAGATGATGCTATGAAAAAATTTTTTGAAAGTATAGATGCTTTACCAATATCAAATGAGTCTAAAAATACTTTAAAGAAAATGGTAGAATATGCAAGAAAATACGATGAAAAAATAACAAAAACATATATACCTTTTAATATGAGAATATATAGTGATAATAATGAAATTATTTATAAAATTACAGATATATTAAGAAATAGTTTAACTTATTTTGAATATCTTAAAAAAGATGATAGTGTAGAGGCGTCCTTTTATTTAATAGAAGATGCTGAAACTCTTTCAAATATATATTCAAAAGAGCATACTTTGATAGTTTTAAAAAATGTAAGCGTTTTAAATACAAAAGATGCTAAGCTTCGTGAAAAAATATTAAATGTTTTAGAAACCAGTATAATGGATAATAAAGAGAAATGTTTAACGATTTTGGTAGATAAAAGTAAGGAAGTTATAAATGAGACTTTCAGTAACAATGCTATTTTGAGAGATAAGATTTTTGATTTTGAGATAGAAACTAAAAAATTGACTGCAAATGAAATACATAGTGCAATTATGGAAAAAATTAAAACAAATGAGGAATATACAGAAAAGTTTGAAATAAAATTATTAGAGTATATTATTGCAACTTTTCCTAAAACTACACTTTCATATCCAGAATATATAGAGGCAACTTATGAGAAAATATTATTTAATAAATCTAGTGAAAAATTAGATGAATTTGATGTACCTGAATATGAAAAGGAAAAATCAAATGAAGAAATTTTTGCAGAATTAAATGAATTAGTAGGGTTAGATAACGTTAAAGAAATGCTAAAAGATTTAGTAAGCTTGATAGAATTCAAAAATAAAACAAAAGATAAAATTAAAATAAAAGATACAAATTTACATATGGTATTTTTAGGAAATCCTGGAACTGGTAAAACAACAGTAGCAAGAATGGTTGCAGGTATTTTATATAACTTAAAATATATAGATCAAAATAAACTTGTAGAAGTATCAGCAAAAGATTTGGTAGCTGAATATGTTGGGCAAACAGGACCTAAAACTATGGCAGTTATAGAAAAAGCAATGGGCGGAGTATTATTTGTAGATGAGGCATATTCATTAGCAAGTAAACCAGGAGAAAACAATTCTTTTAATGAAGAAGCTATTGCAACATTAATTCAAGCAATGGAAAATTATAGAGATAATTTAGTTGTTATTTTTGCTGGTTATAGTAAAGAAATGCAAGACTTTTTAAATTCTAATTCTGGAATAGTTTCTAGAATTGGATATACATTAGAGTTTAAAGATTATACAGTAGATGAATTAATTATAATATTTGAATCTATGTTAATTAAAGCTGGATTTGAAATAGATGAAAAAGCGATAGAAAAGGCAAAAGAAATTATTGTAGAATATAAAGATACAGAAAATTTTGGTAATGCAAGATTTGTGCGTAATTTATATGAAAAAGCAGTTATCAAGCATGCATCAAATACAAAAGATAAAAAAGCATTAAAATCATTGAAAACAATTGTAGAAGAAGATATTGTAACAGATAATCTTTTAAAAATGTAGTTTAAGATATAAATATTTCTGTACAAAAAAGATTTTTTGCTATATAATATCAAAGATATAGGAGGCTAAGGTTTTATGGAATTAAATACACTTTTAAATGGAATTCAAAATTTCAAAGTAAAAGGTGATACTAGTATAGATATAAAAAATATAGATAGTAATTCAAAAAATATCACAGCAAATAGTTTATTTATAGCAATAAAAGGATACGATTTTGATGGACATAAATTTGTAGAAGAGGCAATTGCAAATGGTGCAACAGCAGTTATACTTGATATGGGAGCAGATTTAAAGGGAATAAAAATTCCAGCCAATGTAACTACAATAATAACAGATGATACTAGAAAAGCATTAGCAATTTGTTCTTCTAATTTTTATGGTAATCCTTCAAAAAAATTGAAACTAATAGGAATTACAGGAACCAAAGGCAAAACAACAACAACATATATGGTAAAATCTATTTTAGAGGCAGCAGGTCATAAAGTAGGTTTAATTGGAACAATAGAAAATTATGCAGGTGAAGATAGCCTAGGAAAAGCTACAAGAACGACACCAGAAAGTTTAGAATTACAAAGATTGTTTTATCAAATGGCAAAAGAAAATGTAGAATATGTTGTAATGGAAGTTTCATCACAAAGTTTAAAATTAAATAGAGTTTATGGATTGCAATTTGAAATTGGTATATTTACAAATTTTTACAAAGATCATATTAGCTTAAAAGAACATGCAGATATGGATGATTATTTTAATTCAAAATTAAAATTATTTTCAATGTGTAAAAAAGGTTTTGTAAATTTTGATGATTTTAAAGGAATGAAAGTAAAATCTTTAAGCAAAAATTGTGATATAAAAACTTATGCAATTAATAATGAAGCAAATTTACTTGCGAAAGATATTACAATTACTAATGTTAGTGTCGATTTTAAAGTAAAATTAAATGGTAAAAATGAAAGAATAAAAATAAATATACCAGGTAGATTTAGTGTGTATAATGCACTGGCAGCTATTTCTGTTGCAAATGAATTAAAAATTGAAACAGAAAAAATAAAAGAAGGTTTGGAAAATATTAGTGTTCCTGGAAGAAGTGAATTAGTTCCAAATAATCAAGAGCTTGCGATAATGATAGATTATGCACATACTCCTGAAAGTTTAGAAAATATTTTACAAGCAGTGAAAACATATACAAAAGGTAGAGTTATTTGTGTTTTCGGCTGCGGTGGAGATAGAGATACAACTAAAAGACCACTTATGGGAGAGGTTGCAGGTAGAGTGGCTGATTTTTCAATAGTTACAACAGATAATCCTAGAACAGAAGAACCTGGAAAAATTATAGAAGAAATAGAAGAAGGTATAGCAAAAACAAAAGGAAGATATAAAGTAATAATAGACAGAAGAGAAGCTATTGGGGAAGCTATTAAAATGATGAATAAAAATGATATTGTTGTTTTGGCTGGAAAAGGTCATGAACCTTATCAAGAAATAAATGGTGAAAAAATCCCATTCGACGAAAGAATTATAGTAAAAGAATTTTTGGAAGAAAAAAAGTAAAGGAGTATTTTTTTCGTGAGTATTCAAATAATATATTTTTTTGTAGCTTTTTTAATTACAGCTATAATGGGTAAAATTATAATTCCAATTTTAAAAAAATGTAAAGTTGGTCAAAACGAAAGAGAAGATGGTCCAAGAAGTCATTTAAGAAAACAAGGTACACCTACAATGGGTGGGATTATTATGATTTTTACAATTGTAGTTTTGAGTATAATAATTGCAAGTGTTTTTTTCTTAAAATCAGAAGAAATTGATAATGCTAAACAGATTATTGCAGTATGCTTGGCATCAATTGGATTTGGAATTGTAGGATTTGTAGATGATTTTAAAAAATTGGTTTTAAAAAATACAGAAGGTTTAAATCCAAAACTAAAAATGTTAGGACTTCTTATAATTGCTACAATATATACAGTATATTTATCTAAATATTTAATTATTGGTACAGATATTTTAATACCATTTACACAATATTATATAAATTTACCAATATGGTTTTATATACCATTTACTATTTTTGTAATGTTAGCAAGTACAAATGCAGTAAACTTAACAGATGGAATAGATGGATTGGTTCCAACTGTTTTAGCGATTATTACTGGAACTTTATCAGTTATAGCTTATAAGTTAGGATTTGCAGGTATTTCAATTTTTACTGCAATAGTTTCAGGTTCATGTATTGGATTTTTAATATATAATGTTTATAAAGCAAAAGTTTTTATGGGAGACACAGGTTCTTTGTTACTTGGAGGTGTTATTTCAAGTGTAGCAATTTACATGAAAGCTCCACTAATTATAATTGTTATAGCAATTGTTCCAATTTTGGAAACAGTTTCTGTAATTCTTCAAGTTATAAGTTTTAGATGTACAGGAAAGAGATTATTTAGAATGGCACCATTACATCATCATTTTGAACTAAGCCGGTTGGAGAGAAAATAAGGTAGTAGTAGTATTTGGTTTCATTACTTTACTATTTTGCATACTTGGAGTTTTAGCTGTATAAGTTTACGAAAGGAAGATTTGAATGGTACGAAAGGAAAAAAAAGATAAAAAAATAAGCTTTTTTACAAAAGGCACATGTGATTATATTATCTTAATAGTTGTACTAATTATTTTAGCTTGTGGTTTAATAATGGTACTATCAGCAAGTTCACCAGCTTCTCTTTCAGAAAGTGGGGACAGCTATAAATATTTTAAAAGACAGTCTATGTTTGCAATTTTAGGATTAGTTACAATGTATTTTGTTTCTAAAATAGATTACAGAATTTATAAGAAATTTATTTGGCTAATATACATAGGTGTTTTGGTTTTGAATGCTTTAACTATTTTTATTGGTGAAGAAGAAGGTGGAGCTATTAGATGGCTTGTCATAGCAGGAATAAATTTTCAGCCGTCTGAACTTGCGAAAATAGGTCTTATTATATTTTTTGCAAGCATATTAACAGATATAAAAAAGAGTGGAAATATAAAAAAATTCTTTAAAGGATTTTGTATTCCAATGATATTATTAGTACCTTTTATTGGTGTAATATTAGGAGGTCAAAACCATTTTAGTGCTACATTTTTAATTTGTGCTGTTACATGTATACAGATGTTTATTGCTGGTGTTTTATTAAGACATTTTATTATTGCAGGAGTTTTAGGAGTAGTATCAGTATTTGCGGGATTAGGAATAAAAAATGCAATTAAACCACCAGTAGCAGGAAAACAGAATTTTAGATTTACTAGAATTCAAACTTGGCTTGACCCATTTTCTGATCCAACAGGTGATGGTTGGCAAATTATTCAAAGCTTATATGCCATTGCATCAGGAAGTCTATTTGGATTAGGATTTGGAGAAAGTAGACAAAAATATTTATATTTGCCTGAGCCACATAATGATTTTATTTTTGCAGTATTAGCTGAGGAAACAGGCTTTATAGGAAGTGTTGCTGTAATTTTACTTTTTGCCATATTTGTATGGAGAGGAATTGTAATAGCTATGAAAGCACCAGATATGTTTGGTAGTTTAATTGCTATTGGAATTGTTTCTTTATTAGGTTTGCAAGCAATGGTAAATATTGCTGTTGTAACTGGAACAGTTCCTGTTACAGGTATGCCATTACCATTTTTCAGTTATGGTGGTACAGCACTTATAGTAAATTTAGCAACAGTAGGAATTCTGCTAAATATTTCAAGAGCGTGTAAACAAAAATAAAGGAAAGGAAAAAATTTAGTTTGAGAGTAATTATTTCAGCAGCAGGAACTGGTGGACATATAAATCCAGGAATTGCGATAGCAAATAAAATAAGAGAAAAAGAACCAGATTCTAAAATTATTTTTATTGGTACAAATCGTGGTTTAGAAAATGATTTGGTGCCTAGGGCAGGGTATGAGCTCAAAACAATTGAAGCTTATGGTTTGAAAAAAGAAATATCTTTTACAAATTTAAAACATATATTTCAAACAATAAGTAGTAGAAAAGAAGTAAAAAAAATAATTGATGAATTTAAACCCGATGTAGTTTTAGGTACAGGTGGGTATATTTGTGGACCTGTTATGAGTAGTGCTATTTCAAAAAATATACCAACAGTTTTGCATGAAAGTAATGCATATCCAGGTAAAGCAGTAAAAATGTTTGCACGAGAAGTAGATTTGGTTTTAGCAGGTTTTGAAGAAGCAAAAACAAGACTTATAGATAGTAAAAAAGTAATAGTTACAGGAACTCCAACTAAAATAAGAAAATTAGAAATTAGTAATATTAAAAAGAAAGAACTATTAAAAGAAATCGGAATAAAAAATGATTTGCCAATAGTTTTAGTATTTGGTGGAAGTCAAGGAGCACAGAGTATAAATGAAGCAGTACAAGATTTAGTTATAAAAAAATTAAATAAAGATTATCAAATTATTTGGGCTGCTGGACAGAAACAATATGATATAATAAAAGAGAATTTTGAAAAAGAAAATATGTATATAAATAACTTGACAAATGTTAAGGTGTTGCCTTATATATATAATATGGAAGAAATGTTAAATATTGCAGATTTAGCTGTTTGTAGAAGTGGAGCTATGACGATTACAGAAATTGCTATTACAGGAAAGCCAGCGATATTTATACCATTACCTTCAAAGTCAGCTAATAGACAAGAAGATAATGCGAGAGTTTTAGAAAAAATAGGTGCGGCTAAGATTATTTTAAATAAAGATTTAACTGGTGATAGATTATCAGCAGAAATAGATGAAATAATATTAAAAAATTCAGAATTAGAAGAGATGGGAAGATTAGCTTCTAGTATTGCACCAGAAGATGTTGAAGAAAAAATATACAGTGAAATTAAGCAAATTATAGGAGAGAAAAAATGATAGATAAATTAGTAATTGTGGAGTCTCCTGCAAAGGCAAATACAATTAAAAAATTTTTAGGCGGTAAGAGTAAAGTTGTTGCTTCAATGGGGCATATTAGAGATCTACCAAAATCAAAATTAGGAGTTAATCCCGAAAAAGATTTTGAAATAGATTATATAAATATTCGAGGAAAAGCAAGTTTAATAAATTCCTTGAAAAAAGATGCAAAAGATGCAAAACAAGTTTATCTTGCAACTGACCCTGATCGTGAAGGAGAAGCTATTGCATGGCATTTAGCATATATTTTAGGTATTGACCCTAATAGTGTTTGTAGAGTTACTTTTAATGAAATTACTAAGGAAACTGTGCAAAAATCGATGAAAGAACCTAGATGTATCGATATGAATTTAACAGATGCCCAACAAGCTAGAAGAGTATTAGACAGAATTGTAGGATACAAAATAAGTCCAGTTCTTTGGAAAAAGGTAAAAAGAGGTTTATCAGCAGGTAGAGTACAATCTGTTGCTGTAAAACTTATAGTTGATAGAGAAGAAGAAATTGAAAAGTTTATTCCAGAAGAATATTGGAATATAAATTTAGTTGCTTCTGATAAAAAAACAAAAACAAAATTTGATTGCAAATTTGTAGGAAAAGATGGTAAAAAAGTAGAACTTCATTCTGAAAGTGAAGTAAATAGTATTTTAAATGATTTGAAAAATGCTAAATATATTGTAACAGATATTAAAAGAGGAGAAAAAAAGAGAAATCCAGCACCACCATTTACAACAAGTACAATGCAACAAGAGGCATCAAGAAAATTAAATTTTGCAATTAAGAAAACGATGTCTGTTGCACAAGGGTTGTATGAAGGTGTTAAACTCCCAGAAAAAGGAGAAACTGGTCTTATTACATATATGAGAACAGATTCTACTAGAATTTCAAATGAAGCAAGAGAAGCTGCTAAAAAATATATTGAGGCTGAATATGGTGCAGAATATTATGAAAATAGATTTTATAAAACAAAAGCAGATGCACAAGATGCGCACGAAGCTATTAGACCAACATATATAGAATTAACACCAGAAAAAGTAAAAGATAATTTGACAGCAGATCAATATAAATTATATAGATTAATATATAATAGATTTATTGCGAGTCAAATGTCTGCAAGTATTTATGATACACTTACAGTAAATATAGATGGAAATTCATATAATTTTAGAGCAAATGGACAAACTTTGAAATTTAAAGGATTCATGGCTTTGTATGTTGAAACAGAAGATATACCATCAAATGAAGAATATACAAAGATTCCAGAATTAGTAGTTGGAGAAGAAGTAAAAAAAGAAGACATAACTTCAAAGCAAAGTTTCACAGAACCACCAGCTAGATATACAGAAGCAAGCCTCGTAAAAACATTGGAGGAAAAAGGTATTGGTAGACCAAGTACTTATGCACCAACAATTACAACTATTTTAACTCGTAGATATATTGAAAAAGTACAAAAACAATTAGTTCCTACTGAATTAGGTAGAATAGTTAATAAATTACTTATAGAAAATTTTTCAGATGTTATAAATGTAGAATTTACTGCACAAATGGAAGAAGAATTTGATAAAATTGCAGTAGGAGAAGAAAACTGGAAAAAAGTTATGAGAGAATTCTATGCACCATTTGAAAAGACTGTTGCAAAAGTTGAAGAAGAACTAGAACATGTTAAACTTGAATATGAGGTTTCTGATGTTCAATGTGAAAAATGCGGTAGAATGATGGTTATAAAATATGGAAAATATGGAAAATTTTTAGCTTGTCCTGGATATCCAGAATGTAAAAATGCAAAACCTATTGTAGAAACAGTTGATGTACCATGTCCAGTATGTGGAGGAGTAGTACAAGTAAGAAAAACTAAGAAAAAGCGTAATTATTATATCTGTGAAAATAATAAAGGCGAAAACGAAGGTTGTTCATATATTTCATGGAATAAGCCTAAAATAGGTGAAGTATTTAACCCAAAAGAAAATGAAGAAGAAATTGTAAAAGAGACAAAAAAAGTAACTAAAAAAACAAGTAAAACAACAAAAAAGACTACAACAAAAAAGAAAATAACTACGAAAAGTAAGAAAAAATAAACAAAAATGTAATGCTATTGTAATTGCAATAGCATTTTTTTTTATCTATAATAAAATTATGAAAATGGGAGTATTATATAGGTTTTAGGAGTGTATTATGCCAGAAACTAGACAAAGGATAAATGATACGCAAGAAGATGACCAAAAGGCAATAAATTTGCGTAATGAAAGAAAAAGAATACTAGTAGCAGATGAATTAGAACAACATCCTGTATTTAAAACACTTAAAATATCTGCTACTGATAATAATATAAGTATAATGTTAGATGCAATTGTAGATAGATATTTTGAATTTTCTTCGGACAGTAACAATAATTTACAAAATCAAGAGTATTATGTAGTAAGCCCAACTTTAATAGAAATGGCACTAGCTCAAACTATTTATTTAATTAATAAAACAGAAAATGGATTAGTTTTAGATGCGAATGGAACTCAAAATGTAAAACTATCTAATGAACAAAAAATGATGGCGTCCTCAACAGAAATGAAAGAACACTATCGAAAATTATTGGACGATGGAGACAAAGATACTTCTGAAATTTTGAAAGCATTTGATGAATCAAAAAAAGCATCTGATGTATTAGTTGTACTTTCAAATATGGCAACAAAAGAAGAATTAAGAGCTTATTGGGAAAGTAATGAAGGTAAAAAAGTAAAAGAAGAAGTTTTGTCTGGTGAAGAAACAAAAAATGATATCGGTAATTCCAGAGTAAGTTCAAACTTGGAAAAAGCAGAAGATGTTGAAATAATGCAGTTATGTAAAGAGATATATGCTCTTTCAACAGCAAAAAAAATAAATCCAACTATGAGAATGAGCATAATAGAGAACTTAAACCAATTAGAGGCATATGTAGGAAATAGAGGTGCAATGCTTGAAAGCGACAAATATCCAGGAAGAGTAGATATAACAAAAGTATTAGAACATTATGTAAAATATAGTAAAGAATATTCAACTAAGGAAAATTTAAAGAGTATAAAGGGTATAGGAAAATTAGGACAAAAAGATAGAAACTGGGATAATTTAACAGTTGAAGAAAAAAGAGATGCTTTGGAAGCAATGTACACATTATATACACAAGAAGGTGGAAAATATAGAGAAAAAGCTATACTTGCAATGTCAAGTATAGATGGATTAACAAAGATTCAGAAAATTAATTGGGCCACAAGAGAGGTAACGATAGATGAAAAAGGCTTTTTGGGAATGTGGAATTCAGTTAATGATGGAAAAAATGTTACAAGTATGAGAGCATTGGCTTTAATTTTTACTGAGAATCAAAGAAGAACAGTAGATGACCACATTGATATGCTAGAACAAATGATAAAAGATCAAACTTTTAAAGAAAGAACAGATGAACAAGCTAAAAATCATGATGGTTCAGAAAAATATAGTGAAAATGAAAATTCTCGTAATGATTCACAATCAAATGTAAGAGATGAAAGTCGAGTAGCAGAAGAACAAGGCATCATAGGAGAAGATGAAAAGTCAAAAGAGAAGTTGCTTTCTAAGATTAATAGAAGATTAAGAGCGAATTACAGAAAAGCTAAAATGTATACAGTGTCTGACAAAGTTGATAATTTATTTAAAGGAATTTCTGTTGATGATGAGCAAAAATTTAATTTAATGATTACAGCTTATGCCGCTTTGTTGAATCCGACTGCTAGAATGAAGAAACAATTATCTGAATTAGAGGACGATCCTAAAATACCAAAAAATGTACTAAAAAACATGAAAGAATTGTTACAAACACAAATAATAGATAATGTGCCTCCAGTAGATAAAATGGCAGAAATAAATGAACAAATAAATCAAGCACGATATTTTGAAAAAATAGGTGATCAATATATATCGACAAAAGTACATAATTTTGTTGATGGATATCAAGCTTTACAGCAAGCAGATATTAAAGCTACGAAAAGATTTATGGAAGAATGTATGCTAAAAGATTCTAGACTTTTTGGTAAAATTATAAGTCCAGATGAAAATGGTATTCAGAAAATAGATGAAAATAAATTATATGGTTTTATGGGACAACTTGCTGGAAATAAGGAAAAGGTAGCAGAAATGAATAGCTTAGCTATGAAAGGTGTAGACGGGAATGCCATGATATCTTTGTTTTCAGAAGTTGCTATGCATAAGAGAACACCAGGATATTTATTGAGAGGAACAATTGAGGCAACCAAAGATGCATTTAGTGCTGTTTCTAATAGAGTTAATAGATTTTTATTCAAACCAAGAGGTAAAAAAGCATTGCCCGAGGGAATTGACAATGCAGTAACATTAGAAAAAAAATATAATCAAGCTGATATTGATATTATTAGTAAAGAATATTTTACAAATCAATCAGCAGATGCAAGAGCGAAAGGAAAAAAAGATATAGAATTAGATATTCCAGAACCTGATGAACCAACGTTTCCTATTAGCGAGTTTGATCAAAGATTAAAATATGAACTTGGAGATGGTGGAAAAGCAGTTAATCCAGCTAAACAAGCATATGAAGCAGAACTTAGAGCAAAGTTAGAAGGTATATTATTAAAAGAAGGTTTATCACAAAAAGAAATGGATCGTATGTCAACAGCAAAACTAGGAGAAACAGTAAAACAATTTGGCGGAGAAGAAGTATTGCTAGATGCAAAGAAGCAATATGAAGAAATTGGAAAGAAGACTGTTGTTAATTTACCAACTAAAAATGATACAAATTATGGTGATGATACAGAAGAACAAGGAATGGAAATATAAATATGAAACAGATTATAGTTATAGGTGGAGGTTTAGCTGGTTCAGAGGCAGCGCTACAAATTGCAAAACGAGGTGTTAAAGTTAAATTATATGAAATGAAACCTAATAAATTTTCTGATGCACATACAAATAGAAATTTTGCTGAGATAGTATGTAGTAATTCTTTTAAATCTAATTTGCTTACAAATGCGTGTGGACTTTTAAAAGAAGAACTTAGAATTTTAGGTTCAGAATTAATTAAAGTAGCAGATAGAGTAGCTGTCCCAGCAGGTCAGGCGTTAGCCGTAGATAGAGAAAAATTTTCAGAAGAAGTAACTAAATTATTAGAAGAAAATTCTAATATTGAGATTATACATGAGGAAATAACAAAAATTCCAAAAGATGAAATTGTAATTATAGCTACTGGACCGCTTACATCTGAAAATTTGGCAAAAGAAATTAAAACAATTGTAGGTGAAAATGAACTTGCCTTTTATGATGCAGCTGCTCCGTTAATAGAAAAAGATAGTATAGATATGAGTATTGGTTTTTATGGCGATAGATATGAGCAAGAGAGAAAAAACGATGAAGATGTAGAAAATTGGTTAAAAAAACCAAAACTCATGGAAGCAAGTTATATAAATCTTCCTATGAATAAAGAAGAATATTTGGAATTTTATCAAGAATTAATAAATGCTGAAATAGCAGAATTACATGAATTTGAAAAAAGAGAAATCTTTGAAGGATGTATGCCAGTTGAAATTATGGCAAAGCGAGGGGAAGATACTTTAAGATATGGTCCATTAAAACCAGTTGGATTTACAGATCCAAGAACTGGTTATAGACCTTATGCAGTAGTTCAATTAAGACAAGATAATTTGGAAGGTACTCTATATAATATAGTAGGTTTTCAAACAAATTTAAAATTTGGAGAACAGAAGAGAGTATTTAGTAAAATACCAGGCTTAGAAAATGCTAATTTTGTAAAGTATGGTGTTATGCATAGAAACACTTATATAAATTCTACCAAATTATTAGATAACACATATAATTTAAAAAAAGATAGAAATTTATTTTTTGCTGGGCAAATAACTGGTGTTGAGGGTTATGTTGAAAGTATATCTTCTGGATTAGTAGCTAGTATAAATGCTGTTCAAAAAATAAATAAAGAAGAACCAATAGTATTTAATAAGAATAATATTATTGGAGCATTAGCAGATTATATATCAACAGAAAATGATAAGTTTCAACCAATGAATGCTAATTTTGGAATTGTTCCAGAATTACCTGAAAAAATTAAAGATAAAAAAGAAAGATATCAAAAATTAGCAGACAGAAGTTTAAAAATTTTAAAAAATAATTAAAATATCTAATTATAAACAAAAAGTGGTATTATTTGACATAATTTATTGACTTTTAATCAAAAATATGCTATCATGATACTAGTGGAAAATTTTGTTATTGAGTGATCCAAAGGAGGGTATGAATATGGATGTAACTGGAATAGAAGGAAAAGAAGATATTGAGAAGAAAATAGAAGAATTTAAAGAGAGAAGACAACAAATTGAAGCAATAGCTATGACTCCCGCAGAAAGAACAGCTTTAGTGATAGAAATATCTGATCTTGAAAAGAAAATAGCTGATTTAGAGACAGAAAAAGTAGATATTGAAAAAGAAACTGATGTAGTAGAAAAAGCAAAAAGAGAAAAGAATAATAAAGAAGCTTTATATGAAGCAAGAGAAGCTCTTATGACAGCTAAATCAAAAAAAGGGCAAGATCCAAAAGGAACAGAAGATCTTGATAAAACTATTAAAGAAGCACAAAGACATATTGAGCAATATGAAGAAATGTTAAAAGAATCTGATAATTCAATGGATTATGTTCAATCTGCAAGACAACAAGGAACTATTAAACAATTAATTAAAGAGCAACAAGATAAAATAAAAGAAGCAGAAGAACAAAAGAAAGCAATTTCTGATAGAATGAATTCAGCAGATGGTAAAAGAGAAAAAATGAATTTATTTGATGAAGAAGCTCAGTTCTATACACAGTCTGCTATGAAATTACAAAAAGATTTAGAAGCATTGAGATTAGATATGCAAATTGTTTCACAAAGAGGGGTTACAACTCCTACTTATATATATGAAGGTGTGACTGATGAAAGAAAAGCTCAATTAGATGAAATGATAGCTAATGGCACAGATATGAGACATTTAGAAGTAAATGCTATGCAAGATAAACTTAATGAGCTACAAGAAGCAATTAATTTATGCAATGAACAAAAAGCTCTTGTAAAAGATGAATTTGAAAAAATGATAGCACCAGTTCAAGAAGTTTTAGATAAAACATATAATCAAGATCCAAAAGCCAGAACAGAGGGTGGTGAAGGAGATCACGGAGAACACGGTGGAGAAGGTGGTGAAGGAGATCATGGAGAACACGGTGGAGAAGGTGGTGAAGGAGACCACGGAGAACACGGTGGAGAAGGTGGAACAGGAGGAACACCAAAACCAGCACTACTTAATGGAGATGCATATTACAGCAGTTTAGGATTTTATGATAAATATAAAATGAAAGCGCAAGCTTATGAATGGGTTAATGGAGAAAAACCGCAAGGAATTGTAAAAAATTTATTTTTAATGTTTCCAAGACCTGGATATAAAAGTATAGTAATTAGAAATTTAAGTAATGGAAATTTAAAACCATTATATGGAGAAGTACCACCACAAGAACCTCCAAAGAAAGA
>ERZ777011.1174-NODE-1174-length-30492-cov-18.685022_pt1 | contig 30492 bp, 29 predicted proteins | sample MGYA00374964_ERZ777011 | MGnify/ENA primary metagenome ERZ777011 (study PRJEB29310, sample SAMD00008975) | mouse gut metagenome | study: EMG produced TPA metagenomics assembly of the Metagenome analysis of fecal microbiota from mouse which was promoted... | reverse complement strand
CAGTATCTCTGCTTTTTAAATATTCAGTTGTAACATATGTATTGTAATCCTACATGAATTTGTAAGTCAATTAAAATTGAAATAGACACGCCATTTAAGAGGTGGTATCATAAAAGAAGTAATGATAAGAAGGTGTGGGGAATTATTATTTTAGCGGTTATCTATATAGGAAAAGGCAGCCAGTTTTTAGGAAAGGAAAAAGGAGAGATTTTATCATGATAAGTGGAATAGTTTTTATTTTAATTCTTGTGGGTGGTGCAGCAATTATCATTTGGTATCTGAAATCATTTTACGCCGAGCGCGCAAACCGGGCTGAAAAAGCAGAAGAGCATCGCAGCAAGCATGGCGGAGAATATATTTTGGAGTGGAACGGGAATTTGGCAAGCGGCGCCCCGGATGCAGAGTTCGGAAAATTAGTTGTAGAAGTTTCGAAAAAGCGAGGAGACGGTGCGGCACATTTTTATGAAAAAGGGTTGGTACTGGAAAAAAAGCGATTGCCCTATTCAGAAATCAAAGATGTTATATTTGTGGCCGCTACAACGGATACAAAATTCACTTTGAAACAAGCGGCAAGGGACATGGGTGTTTTGTGGATATATCCGAAAAAAGGAGCTACGATAGGATTACGCGAAATGAGTTATCAATTCGATAATGAAATTATGGAGAAAATCAAACAAGGGCTCGGATTTTAAGTAAATCCTATAATGCTTATATAAATATATGAATAATAACTATGGGGAAAATAACCGTAAGCAGGATAAAGAATGGTTAAGGAGAATTGCCGGATGGTGGACGGATTGGAAGCGGTTGTATTTGACATGGATGGCGTATTGTTTGATACGGAACGACTGTGTATGGAAGCATGGCGGGAAGAAGCCGCTGCAAGAAAGATTGATGATATAGAGAAGGCGGTTATCGGATGCATCGGGTTAAACAGGACGGATACCCGAGCCTTTTTTGAAAGAGAATACGGAACAGATTTTCTTTATGATGAGTTCCAAAACGCAAGCACAAAGCGTTTTCATGAAAAGCTGGAAGCGGAAGGCCTTCCCTTAAATCCGGGTGTAACAGAAATATTGGAGTACCTGAAATCGGCAGGGTACAAAATAGCGCTGGCTTCTTCCACAAGCAGGAAAGGTGTAATGGAGCATTTGGAAAAAGCCAGCCTGACACATTTTTTTGAAGAGATTATCAGCGGGGATATGGTCGAACACAGTAAACCAAGCCCCGATATTTATCTGCTGGCATGCAGCAGACTTTCGGTTTCTCCCGAAAAAGCCATTGCAATCGAGGATTCCCCAAACGGTCTGCGCTCGGCATATCTGGCAGGAATGAAACCTGTAATGGTGCCGGACATGATTTTGCCTGTCCCGGAAACAGAAAAGCTGCTCTTTGCAAAATGTGAAAACCTGTATGAAGTGAAAAACCTGCTTATCAGGATGGAGAAGAAACCGAATACCTGCGTGCTGCAAAGCATTAACCGGATTCCGCTGCAGGGAATGTGCAATACAAGGGATTTGGGAGGAATCAGGTCGGAGGACGGCAGACATATTAAGGCGCACAGGCTTATCCGCAGTGAGGCGCTTTTTTCATCGACAAAAGAGGACAGGGAACTTCTTCTTTCCGAATACAAATTAAAAACCATTGTGGATTTCAGGACAGAAGCAGAAAAAAACCTGAAACCGGACCCTTACATGAAAGGTATTACTTATATAAATAATCCGATACTGGAGGAGGAAACTTTAGGCATTACCAGGGAAAGTGAAGGGACCAAGGATGGCAATGCCGTAGTAAAAGAGGTTATTGCCAGAATACAAATGAGTGGCGGAACACCCGTAGGGTACATGAATGATATGTACAAAAACCTGATAACCAACCCGTTTTCCAGAAGCCGGTACAGGAATTTTTTTGATATTCTGCTAAACCATAAGGAAGGCGCCATCCTCTGGCACTGCACTGCCGGAAAGGACAGGGTGGGTGTCGGCACAATACTGCTCTTATCAGCGCTTTCCGTTCCGAGGGAGCAGATTATGGCAGATTACATGAAAGTAAATGAATTTAACAAAAGCGAAGTGGATAAGCTTATGAGCAATTTGATGAGCCTGCCGGGTGTATGCGAGGAACTTGGCAGAAAAGAACAGGAGGCAATCCGGCTTTTATTCACTGTGGACAGAAGCTATGCAGAAGTAATCTTTGGAACGATGGAGCAGGAACATGGCAGCGTAGACGCTTTTTTGAGAGAGGAGATGGGGCTCACAGACGAAAAAAGAGAATATCTGAAGGATAAATATTTGGAATAAGGCATGCATTACATAAGGAGGATGGAATGGCTACACTGGGAATACCGCAGAATACCATTAATATTTTACAGAAGTATCATTTCAATTTTCAAAAAAAATGGGGACAGAATTTTCTGGTGGATACCCATGTGCTTGAAAAAATTATGGATGCAGCCGAAGTTACAAAAGAGGACTGCGTCGTGGAAATAGGACCGGGAATCGGAACCATGACCCAGTATCTGGCAGAGCGTGCCGGGGAAGTCGTGGCAGTGGAGATAGATAAAAACCTGATTCCGATTTTGGAGGATACCCTTTCCGAATATCAGAATGTAACAATTTTAAACGAAGATATTATGAAAGCAGACTTAAATAAAATTGTTGAAGAAAAGAATCAGGGAAAGCCGGTTAAAATAGTGGCAAATCTCCCTTATTATATTACAACGCCTATTATCATGGGGCTGTTTGAGGGAAAAGTGCCGTTGAAAAGCATTACGGTGATGGTGCAGAAAGAAGTGGCAGACAGAATGCAGGTAGGACCGGGTACAAAAGACTACGGGGCATTGTCTCTGGCAGTGCAGTACTATGCAAAACCGGAAGTAGTTGCAACCGTTCCGCCGAATTGTTTTATTCCGAGACCGGGTGTGGGCAGCGCTGTCATCAGGCTGACGCGTTATGAAGAACCTCCTGTCAGAGTGGAAAATGAGGCTTTTATGTTTTCCCTGATAAGAGCGTCCTTTAACCAGCGGCGCAAGACGCTTGCAAACAGCCTTTCCAATGCACAAAATCTTTCTTTATCGAGAGAACAGGTGATATCTGCGCTGGAGAAACTGCAGTTATCTCCGACTGTCCGGGGAGAAGCGCTGACGCTGCGGCAGTTTGCAGATTTGTCGGATTTACTTAAATAAGCGGACGGAAAAGCATTGACATGCGAAAGAAATGCCAACTATAATACAAAATAGCTATATATTATATTTAGGAGTTCATTTGGAGGGAGGATGTGAATGAGGAAAGTAAGCAAGTGGATAGCAGTGTTTATGGCGCTTATCTTTGTCTTTTCCCTGTGTGGCTGTGGAAACGGCGGTTCCGGCAAAAATATTATTGGAACCTGGGAAACAGAATGGGATATGAGCGAAGCGATGGCGTATGAGATGGGGGATGAATTTGCAGATTTTGAAAGCACCCTTGTCGTATCGCTTTTGTTTGACTTTAATGAGGACGGTACTTACAAAATATACCTCAATGAAGAAAAGTTCAAAATAAGTATTTCCGACTGGATAGACGATTTATGCGATTTTGCGGTAGAGAAAATGTATGATACGTTTGAAACAGAATCAGGTGTGGACAGGGAAACGGCGGATTCACTGATTTATGAGCAATATGGTATGACTATCGATGAAATGATGCGCCAGCAGATAGACCTTCTGTTTAATGTGGACGCTTTTATGGCATCCATTGAAACGAAAGGCAATTATGAAACAAAAGGCAATAAACTCTTTTTAGGAGACGGAGGTGAAGTGGACAGAAGCCGGTATGATACTTTTAGCGTTACCGGGGACACCCTAAAGCTGGAAGTGCCAAAAGGTGCGCCAAGCACTCCACTGTCTTCAGGACTGGAATATCCGATTACATTGTACAAAGTAAAATAAAGCTGCCAGACAGCTTTCCATTATGAAAGGTAGAAAAAATATGATATGTGTTAATTGTGGAAAAGAGAACAAAGATGGCTCAAAATTCTGTGCATTTTGTGGAACTCCCGTGGCAGTTGTGCCTGTGGAAGCAGCGCCCGCAGAGGAACAGCCTGTTGCAGAGATGCCTGTGGAAGCAGCGCCCGCAGAAGAGCAGCCTGTTGCAGAGACGCCTGTGGAAACAGCGCCTGTAGAGGAACAGCTTGTGACGGAGGCGCCTGTGGAAGCAGCGCCCGCAGAGGAACAGCCTGTTGCAGAGATGCCTGTGGAAACAGCGCCCACAGAGCAGCCTTTTGCAGGAACGCCCATGCAGCAAATGCCGCAGGGAGAAGCCGTACAGGGCTGGCAGCAGCCGGGAGCGCCCATGCAGCAAATGCCGCAGGGAGGAGCCGCACAGGGCTGGCAGCAGCCGGGAACGCCCATGCAGCAGATGCCGCAGGGAGGAGCTGCACAGGGCTGGCAGCAGCCGGGAACGCCCATGCAGCAGATGCCGCAGGGAGGAGCTGCACAGGGCTGGCAGCAGCCGGGAGCGCCTACACAGCAGATGCCGCAGGCCGGAGCCGCACAGGGAATGCCCCAGACAGGAATGCCTGCGCAAAACTGGCAGCCGGCAGCAGTGCCGCCGCCTGTTCAGAATAAGAAAAAAGGAAAAGCAGGGCTGATTATAATCATTGTGCTTATCGTGCTTTTGCTTGCCGGAGGAGGAGTGGCTGCATTTCTTATTTTCGGAAACAGTCCGGTGAAAAAAATCGAGAGCGCTTTTGCTTCAGGAGATGTATATACGGCAACCGAGTTGTTTGAAAAAGTAAAAAGTGAAAAAGACATTGAAGCTGTTGAAGAACTTGCAAGGGATTATGCAGAGCAGATAAAAAACAACTATATAAATGAAGAAATGGATTATGAAGAAGCCTGGGATATTTTGTCCGAGCTGAAGGTTTCCATTTTGAAAAAAGACGGCCGGCTGGAAAAAATAATGGATTCGGTGAACTATATCATGATTGGCCGAAGCGGATATGAAGCAGCGGAAGATTATAAGGAAGCAGGAGATTATCTGTCCGCATGGACGTGTTATGAAGAGGTTATGGAAGAAGATACTCTCTATTATGATAAAGCGCAGGCTGCCATTGAAGAAGTAAAGGGTCTTTACCGTCAGGAAGCTTTGGATGATGCCCAGTATTATCTGGACATGGAAGATTATGATATGGCCAAGTATGTGCTGGAGGACGCGCTGGGCGAACTTTATGAAGACGCTGAACTTTCCGATAAGTTAGAGAGCGTGGAAGAAGCAATTGCAGAAGCAGAGGCACAGGCTGCTGCACAGGCAGCTGCTCAGGCAGCGGAGGGAATGAAAGAAATTTCCGGAACCTGGAAAATGGAAATTGAAATGGGTCCCTACCTTGCAGGAGAACTGGGCGAAGGGTTTGAAGATTTTGACGGCAGTTTTGTAATTGGCTTGGTGATGGAATTTACGCAGGACGGCCACTATAAAATGTATGTGGATGAGGATTCCTTTAGGGAAAACTTTGACCAGTGGGTGGACAGCTTCGTTGATTACAGTGTAGAAATGATGTATGAAGTGTTTGCATCACAGGGTATCAGCAGAAGTGAAGCGGATGAATTGGTGGAGGAATCTTTTGGCAGCACTATGGAAGAGTATCTTCGTGATATGATGGGTTATTATCTGGATGCGGACTATTTGCTGGATGAAATGAAGAGTTCGGGCAGCTATACATTGGACGGCAACAAGATTTGCTGGGACGGGGACAGTTATAATTATGATTTATTTACTGTGACAGGCGATACCCTCAATATTGATGCACCTGCAGGAATGGAAGGGGTAGAAATTTTCCCCGGCGTTACGTATCCGCTGGTATTTAACAGGGTGCAGCAGGATGAAGTAATGCCCTAATACACTAAATTACGACATATAGTAAGCTAATATCGAGGAAAAGCACAATATCTTGTATTTTTTGTGCATTTTCCTCGATATTTTTTTGACATTATACGACTGATTATGATAAACTGAAAAAGTAAAAAGTGGGTTATTTTACGCTTTCACTAACAAAGTCGTTTAGGAGAGGCAGTTGTCGTGGACAAATACGAATATAAAATCAGGTCGGAAGAAATAAAGTCATTAATTGCAAGAGGGGAATATGTCGAGGCCGCCACTATTGCAGATACAATAGACTGGCGCCGTGTGAAAAGTGTTATGATGCTTTGCACCATTAGTGACTTATATAAAATAAACCGTCGTTTTGAAGATGCGAGGGACATGTTGTTATTGGCATATGACAGGCATCCGGGAGGACGCTCCATTGTATATTCCCTGTGTGAGCTTTCCATTAAAATGGGTGAGTTTGTGCAGGCAGTGGAATACTACAAAGAGTTTGTGCAGGTAGCGCCCAGGGACAGCGGACGCTATGTTCTCCAATACAAATTGTACGAAGCGCAGGATGTCAGCATAGAAGAGCGCATAGAAGTGCTGGAGGAACTTAAGTCAAAAGATTACAGTGAGAAGTGGGCTTATGAGCTTGCATATCTGTATCACAGGATAGGGCTTGCCACGAAGTGTGTGGAGGAGTGTGACGAACTGATAGTCTGGTTTGGCGAGGGCAAGTATGTTTTAAAAGCCATGGAGCTTAAAATGCTGCATGAGCCGTTAAATTACGACCAGCAGGTAAAATACAATGAAGCAAAAGGGATTAGTATGCCCGTTGCCGAGGAGACGGAGCAGTATTCCGAAACAGAGCAGTTTATGCAGGATTTGGCTGACGCACCCACGAAGGAAATTCCGCAAAAAGAATTGGATATCCAAGTGAAACTCATGAACGTGGGGCAGTATGATACTATCAATATGCAAAAGGAACTTGCCCAGAATATGAAAGAACTCTGGGAAGGCTCCCCTGCAGAAGATATTACACCCGGAAAGCAGAATGTTCCTCTGACGGAGGAACCTTTTGCAGAGGGTCAAAATACAGACAATGAAAGAGATGAAGAGGAAGAAAGCCGGGAAATGGACCCTGTCATGCAGGCTATTATGGCGCCTCTTTTAAATTCGGACACAGGGATAATAGACCTTCCGGATGAAGAAAGTGAAGAAGAACCGGTGGAGCCGGAAGAAACAAAGGTAGAAGAAGTTTTCTTTGGAGAAACCGGAGAGATAGATACCACCGCAAGCCAGATTCTGCAAGAAATGAAGCAGGAATCACTTGCGTCAGAGAAAAAAGGAACAGAGGAAAAAGAAGAAGAATCCGTACCTGCAACGGCACAAAAAGGGATGATAGAAAGGCGGGTGGATGAAAAGCCAACCGGTTTTGAAAAAATTCTTGGTATGGAATATGACGGTCAGATAAGCATGATAATGCCCGATTCAGAACAGGTGGAAAAGCAGATAACCGGTCAGATTCGACTGGAAGATGTTCTGGTTGAGTGGGAGAAAATGAAAAAAGACAGCGAGCAAAAACGCATGGAAGCGGTACGCCAGCGTGTCATGCAGCAGACAGGAGCCATGTTTACCGAATTTGAGGCGGCAACAAGGGATGGCCTTTTGGAGCAATTAGAGAAAGGAAGCGAATCCCTGCAGGATGGCGATTCCGATAGTTTTGAAGAAATTGAGGAAATCGAAGAAAACGGTGACGAAAGCTATGGTGAAGACGAAGAAATAGCAGAAGATTTTGGAGAGTCAGACGAAACCGAAGAAGGCTTTGAGGAACCGGACGAAACCGAAGAAGGCTTTGAGGAGTCGGATGAAACCGAAGAAGGCTTTGAGGAGTCGGATGAAACCGAAGAAGGCTTTGAGGAATCGGACGAAACCGAAGAAGGCTTTGAGGAGTCGGATGAAACCGAAGAAGGCTTTGAGGAACCGGACGAAACCGAAGAAGGCTTTGAGGAACCGGACGAAACTGAAGAAGGCTTTGAGGAGTCGGATGAAACCGAAGAAGGCTTTGAGGAACCGGACGAAATCGAAGAAGGCTTTGAGGAACCGGATGAAATGGAAGAGAGCTTTGAGGATTCTGATGAAATGGTAGAAAGTGATGAGAAATCCGATGAATCCGGTGAAGTAGAGGAGAAAGAAGAATCTCAAAAGGCCGTAAATAACGCTGCTGCAAAAAAGACAAAAGTACGCCCTCTTTCCCCGGAAGAACGTCAGCTCTTTGGCGCATATATACAGAGCAGGAACACAAAGGAACAGATTGTACATGCCATCGATAATATCAGTCTGGCGGCTTACACCGGCAATGTAATTATTACAGGTGAAGAGGGCATGGATACCATGACCCTTGCAAGAAACCTGATTAAAGAAGTACAGCAGACCGACAGCAATTTTTCCGGCAAGATAGCAAAAATTTCCGGGGATTCCCTGAACCGGAAGGGGGTGGAACAGCCGTTTTCCAAACTGGCAAACGGGGCCTTGATTATACAAAAGGCAGCCGGGCTGAAAAAGAGCACCATTGAAAAAATGCAAAAAGCATTGGAGCAGGAGCACAGCGGCCTTATTGTGATTTTGGAAGATTTGAGAAAGCCGATGAATAAGTTCCTGAATGAGAATCCATCGCTCACCCGGTTTTTCAACATCAGGATAGATATTGAAGCGCTTGACAATGATACTTTGGTTGCTTTTGGTAAAAAGTACGCCAAGGACCAGGAATACAGTATAGATGAGCTGGGCGTGCTTGCCCTGCATACGCGTATTGCGGAAAGGCAGACAAGCGACCATGCGGTAACCATGTCGGAAGTGAAAGAAATCCTGGATGAAGCTATCAGACATGCAAATAAAAAAACCATGGGACATTTCTTTGACATTCTGGTAGCAAAACGGTATGATGAAGAAGATATGATTATTTTAAGGGAAAAAGATTTTATTTAGTGTGGAGGAGTTTCATGGAAAAGAGCAGTCAGACAGCCGCAAAAAGGGAAACCGTAATGATTTCCGAGGCGGACCAATACTTATTTGCACAGGGAACGCATTATGATATTTACAAAAAGCTGGGAGCGCACCTGTCGGAAGAAGACGGTGTAGAAGGTGTTTTCTTTGCGGTATGGGCGCCCAATGCGGCGGCAGTGCATGTCATCGGGGAATTTAACGGATGGGATGAGAACAGTCATCCCATGAATAAGCTGGGACCGGGAGGCATTCATTCCCTTTTTGTTCCCGGCGTAGAAGAAAACTGCATGTACAAGTTTTTGATTACGACCCATAACGGACAGAAGCTATATAAAGCCGACCCTTTTGCAAACTATGCGGAAATGCGCCCCGGCACGGCTTCCAAGGTAGCTGATTTACAGGGATTTGCATGGGAAGATGATAAATGGCTTGCAAAAAGGGATAAGGCGGATATCCAGAAAGAGCCCATTGCCATATATGAATGCCATATCGGTTCCTGGATGAAACATCCCGACGGCACGCCGGACGGATTTTATAATTACAGACAGTTTGCAGACAGACTGGCGGAATATTTAAAAGAAATGAAGTACACCCATGTGGAGCTGATGGGAATTGCGGAGCATCCTTTTGACGGTTCGTGGGGCTATCAGGTAACCGGTTATTACGCGCCCACTGCACGGTACGGCACGCCTAAGGATTTCATGTATCTGGTGAACCGCCTTCACAAAATCAATGTCGGCGTGATTTTGGACTGGGTACCCGCCCATTTTGCAACGGATGCCCACGGACTGGGATGTTTTGACGGGCAATGTATTTTTGAACATCCTGACCCGAGACTGGGAGAACATCCTGAGTGGGGGACGAAAATATTCAATTATGGCAAGACGGAAGTAAAAAACTTTCTGATTGCAAATGTATTGTTCTGGCTCAGGGAATTTCACGTGGACGGTATCAGGGTGGACGCGGTTGCTTCCATGCTGTATCTGGATTACGGAAAAAAGGATGGACAGTGGTGTCCCAACAAATTCGGAGGCAATAAGAATCTGGAAGCCATTGAGTTCTTTAAGCATATGAACTCCGTGGTAAGGGGAACCTATCCGGGATTTTTGACGATTGCCGAAGAGTCTACCGCATGGCCGCAGGTGACAAGCAGTATCGGGACGGACGGGCTTGGATTTGCTTTTAAATGGAATATGGGATGGATGCATGATTTCTGTGAATACATGAAGCTTGACCCCTATTTCAGAAAAGACAACCATTATGCCATGACGTTTGCCATGAGTTACAATGAAAGTGAAAATTACATACTGCCTCTTTCCCATGATGAGGTCGTGCATTTGAAATGTTCCATGGTTAACAAAATGCCCGGTTATCATACGGATAAGTATGCCAACCTGAGAGTGGGGTATGCCTACATGTTTGGCCATGCAGGCAAAAAACTGTTGTTTATGGGACAGGATTTCGGACAGGAGAGAGAGTGGAGCGAGGCAAGGGAACTGGACTGGTTTTTGTTGGATGAGCCGTTAAACAGCGGCTTAAAGGCATACGTCGGCGAGCTGCTTGCATTATACAGGAAATATCCCTGTTTGTATACTTTTGACAACAGCTGGAAGGGATTTGAGTGGCTGAATGCGGATGATGCGGGAAGAAGCACCTATAGTTTTTACAGGAAGACCGCAACAGGAAGAAATAATCTGCTTTTTGTGCTGAACATGACGCCCATGAAGTGGGAAAATTATCAGGTAGGCGTACCTTTCAAGAGAAAGTATAAACTGGTGCTTAACAGCGACGACGAACGTTTCGGAGGGAACGGATGCAGCATACCGGCAGTGCTGGAGGCAAAGAAAAGCCCGGCAAATTACAAAGATTACTCCATAACTTTTGATTTGGCTCCGTATATGGCGGCTGTATTTGTTTTTTAGAGGGTTAAGAAAAAGAGAATCCATGACGAAATAAAAGGTGAGCGTAAGGATACGTTCACCTTTTCGTGTGAGAGAAGTTCACATGCTGCATAGAGAGGAATGGAAAGACATGCATATATCTAATATCCCATCTTCAAATGTAGACAGGGTTACAACCGGATATCGCGCCGCAACGACCGATGTAAAAAAATCGGAGAGCGGTTACGCATTGGACATTTCTGGAGTAGTTACGGATAACGCTGCGTACGGTCTTTTTGAAGACCGGGGCGTCCATGGAAGGACGGCAGAGGAAGTGATGCAGGCGGCAGGGAGTATGGACGTTTCCCTGTACCGTGACTATATGACAGTAATGTCCAGTTCTATGTCCGACGAGGATTTTGCAAAGCTGATGAAAGACGGCTGCAATCCCACGGATATTGATATTGAAACGGCAGTAACCATTGTTGATACCATAAAGGCACAGCTTATAAAAGCCGGTGTGGACATTGCAGGCTATACCGACAGTATTGACAAGGATGTCCTTGTGCAGATTACCGGAAGCGAAGCGATGGCAGACAGCCTGTTAAGCGCTTTCTCCAAGGAGGATGTCCCGGCTACGCAGGAGAATGTCTCACAGGCCGTGGAAGCCTATAACAGGGGACAGGAACTGACAGAGCTTCCGGAAGGCGCCGTCAAATATATGGTAACCAATGGTATGGAGCCGGAGATTGACAATCTGTATCTGGCAGAACATGCCGGGGCTAAGGATGCCGGACGGCAGAACATGGGTTATTTCAGGGAAGAACTTCCCGGCTATTACGGACAAAAAGCGTCGGATGCAGATATGGAAAAGCTGCAGGACCAGATAGGAAAAGTGATAGAAAAAGCCGGATATCCCATTACGGATGAAACCGTGCAGGACGGTATGTGGCTGGTGGAAAAAGGGATTCCCCTTACAGAGAATAGTTTCTGCCTGATGGAAGAAATCAAACAGGTAACGTTACCCGCATCAGGGGATAAGCTTTTGGAAGCCATAGCCGGAGCGCTGGCAGAGGGACGAAAAGCAGGGGAAGGAAACCTTGCCGACGGCAGAAGCGTTTACCGTAAAGCGGTTGACTGCTTTGAAGAATATGAAAGAAAATATCAATCAGTCCTGACAGATAAACCCTCACAGGAAAATATCAGAGCGAGAAGGCAGTTGGAAGAAATCCGTCTTCATATGACTGTTGAAGCCAATGTCAAGCTGCTTAAAAGCGGATTTTCCATAGACACGGCTCCAATGGAAGAAATGATAAATGCACTGAAGGAACTGGAAAACAAACAGGCCGAGGCAGGAACCATAGCCCTCAATCCGGCGGACCTTTGCAGGGAAACCGTGCAAAAAACAAGGGAATTGCCTTATCTGCCCGCAAACACACTGGGCCGGCTTTTATCTCTGGGCGAGATACTTACCGTGGACGCCATATATGAAGCGGGGCAGGCGCTCAGGGATGCTTACAGGCAGGCGGGAGAAGCGTATGAAACCATGATGACCGCCCCGCGGGCCGACATGGGTGACAATATCAAAAAGGCGTTCCGCAATGTGGATGCCTTACTGGAAAACATGGGTCTGGAACTTACGGATGAAAACCGTAAGGCGGTCAGAAGTTTAAGCTACAACCACATGGAACTTACCGAAGAAAATCTTCTGGCAGTAAAAGAAGCAGAAAAGACCGTAGCATCCGTTGTTAAAAAGATGACGCCGCCGGCAGTTCTTGATTTGATTCGCGATGGAATCAATCCGCTAAAGACTTCCATGGAAGAACTTTCGGAATATCTGTCAAAAAGAGATGATTTTTCGGAAGAGAGTGAAAAATATAGCCGTTTCCTTTATCATCTGGAGCAGAACCAGGAGATTACGGCAGAGGAAAAAGAGTCGTTTATAGGGATTTACAGGCTGTTAAAGCAAATTGAAAAGTCAGATGGAGCCGTCATAGGCAGTCTGGTAAACAGTCAGGCGGAAATTACCTTCAGCAATCTGCTGTCTGCTGTAAGGAGCGGAAAAGTAAAAGGCGTGAATATTTCGATGGATGAAAATTTCGGAAGTCTGAAAGAAGCAGTGGAGAGAGGAATTTCCATCGACGCCCAGATAGAAGCTGCATACAGCCAAACGCTTTTGGAGGAAGTCAGAAAGATTAATGAAGTAGGCGATGAAGCAGTCCGTATCCTTCAGAACTTAGAGCAGCCGGTTACGATTGACAATTTACTTGCGGCAGACGCCATGAGGAAGAAAGATGTCCGGCCTTTTAAGCGGCTTGCGGAGGCAGGAGAAAAAGCGGCGGTGGAAAACACCCAAAATAAAGAGAGTCTTACGGATATTCTGGAGGATACCGGATTTTCGGAAGAAAATGATACCGTATATACCGACAGGGAGAGTTTCCAGAGCGCCTATACAGAGCTGATGGAGCGCAGCGAGGGCATGGCAAAGGCATTAGCGTTTGAGGCGGGGACGGAAAGCCTGGATGTAAGGGCCCTGCAGCTTGTCTGCAAACAACTTCATCTGCAAAAAATGCAGGCTGTCAAAGAACAGGAGTATGAACTGCCCCAGATAATTGACGGGGACCTCACAGCCATACATCTGAAACTGGTTCACTCCGCTGAAGACAGCGGCAAGGTCTTTGTAGGCGTGGATACTGCCGGATACGGGTATTTATCAGGAGAGTTCTTTATGGAAAACGGAAATGTTTCCGGGTATTTTACAGGCAGCGGCAGTGATGCGACAGAGCTTTTGCATCGGACTGTAGATGCGTTTTCTTCCCGTTTAAGGGAATCCGGCTTACAACCCGGTAATGTACAGGTGATTGACGGAAAGCCCGTTGACGGTACACAGGGCGGCGGCGAACCGGAAACAGAAACAAGAGAATTATATCATGTGGCGGGCATGGTAATCGGGGCTTTCAAGCAAGCCTTATCAGTATAGCCCATTGACAGTCGTTTGAGCGGCAGAATGAGAGGAAAATATGAAAATTAACTACAATGTATCGGCAATGATATCAAACAATGCACTTGCAAACAATGATGATTTATTGTCAAAGTCCCTGGAAAGATTATCCTCCGGACTCAAAATAAACAAGGCAAAGGATAATCCGGCCGGACTTGCCATGGCGAAGAGAATGAACGCGCAGCTGGAAGGACTTTCCAAGGCAAACCAGAATGCCGGCGACGGTATTTCCGTGATTGAGACGGTTGATGGCGCGCTTTCCGAAGTTCACAGCATGTTACAGCGTATCAATGAGCTGACGGTAAAGGCTAAAACAGAAACCATGTCTGACGGGGACAGGGAATTGGTACAGGAAGAGATTAGCGAACTTTGTGATGAGATAGAAAGGGTTTCCGATACCATAGAATTTAACAGCCAGAAACTTATGAACGGTGAGTTTGATTTAAAAGCTTACACGGATGTGGAGGATGTGACGGTAAGTTATTATTCCGACGAAGTTGCGACAAAAGTGTATACCATTACGGATGCGGCCATAGGTTACGATGCCCAGACAGGGGAAATCAACTCTTTTGTTCCGACTTTCGGGGCAAATTTTCCCGCCGGTGTCACTGTGAAGGAAATCAAGGACAATGAAGTGACGATTGCGGGAAGTCTTGGATTTGAAATGCGTTTGGATTTGAACGAGGTTGCAAAAAAAGGCGATGCCAATATTGGCCCGTTAAATATAGATGTAACCGGCATTGGCGCCATGCGTCTGCAAATCGGTTCCAATGAAGGGCAGGTACTGGAAGTCAGAATACCCAAAATCAAATTAAAAAATATGGGAATCGAAGGAATTGATGTTTCGACAGTAGACGGGGCAGCCGACGCCCTCTCCAGAATGGGTGACGCAATCGGCTATGTTTCTTCTGTCCGCAGCCGTCTGGGTGCATATCAGAACAGACTGGAATCAACAATCAGCACATTGGACATTACCAGTGAAAATATGACGGCGGCTTATTCCAGAATTATGGATGTGGATATGGCGGAGGAAATGACCAAATACACCACATACCAGATTTTGACACAGGCAGGAACTTCCATGCTGGCACAGGCTAATGAAAGACCGTCGCAGGCATTGCAGTTGTTACAATAGGAGATTGAGATGACGAAGGAATGCAAACAGCAGTTTACACTGCGTATTACACAGGCCAATAAGACTGAAATGATAGTGATTTTATATGAAATGCTCCTTGTTTATCTTGATGAGGCAGAAAAAGCGCACGAACAGGCAGCAATTTCAGAATACAGGGAGGCGCTTCGCAAAGTGAAAGGATGCCTTGACGAATTGCAGGCATCCCTGAATCTGGATTACGAATTGGCGCTCAGGCTGTTTTCCTTGTATATGTATTGCAATCGGGAACTGATTAAAGCGGACATCAGAAAAGATACCGAACCTCTCTCCCATGTCCGCCTTGTGATAGAAAACCTTCTAACCGCATACAGGAAACTTGCAGCAGAGGACACCTCTGCACCTGTCATGCAAAACTCACAGACTGTATATGCAGGCCTGACTTACGGCAAAAACAGTCTATCCGAAAACATGGCTGAACAAAGCGCGAATCGGGGATTCCGGGCATAACTCCGGAACCGTCTGCCGCTCTTTTTCAGCGAGGTCAGTGAGATATTTATATCTTTTCAGGAGTGCATTGACTTCATATATATAGCAGTCAATTAAATCAGGGTCAGTTGCGTTGTCAAAACCCGCGTATGCATTTTCCAGTGCATAACGGGTTTTTTCTATGTTTTCCTGTAATGTGGGACAGTTAAAATCTTCTTCTATGGGTATGTTTTCTACCCGTTCCTGCCGAAATAATACCTTCATAAAAGATACACTCCTTTATCACATTATAATATCTGATAGTAAAGTATAGCCGGAATTGGCCGGAATATTCCTGATTTTACCTTATTTGGTAAATTTGTGCCAAAAGGGGCATAATTGAAAAAGTACAGGCATACATTAGAGAAAGACCTTTTTGGACATGAAAATATGAATCAGAATACGGGAATTTTGTGGATAGTAGGCATTTGTGCGGGAGTGCTTTTGATTGGGGCAATGCGTAAGCGGACGGAATGGCTTTTGAATTTTGTTTTACGGATGGTTTTGGGAACCCTGGCCATTTTTTTGATAAATTCCAGCATGCAGAAATTTGGAATGGCGAGTGGTGTGGGATTGAATCCTGCAACCGTTTTGACATCGGGAATCCTCGGATTTCCTGGCCTTGCAATGCTTTACGGCATCTATTTTTATAAAAATATGTAAAAATTACCAAAAATAAGTTTAAAAGAATTTTATGCTGGACAAACATAAAAGATGCGGTTATAATTCATTTTACAACTTGTAACGTTCTGTTACAATTCTGGTTATCACATAATGGAAACATCGTGTTTCACAATCGGGAGGCATCATCCCAATTTACCAACAAGCAAAAAAGGAACAAGGAGGATGTGTTTGAAAAAAAGAATACTGGCCTTGTGTGACAGTGAAAAGGATTATCTGGAGAATTTGTCTGCCTTTTTACGGCAGAAAGAGGAAATGCCGTTTGAACTTCACACATACACACAGGTGGAAAAGCTGCTGGAGTCCGGCAAAAATGAGCGGATAGAGCTGCTGCTGGTTGCGGAATCGGATTTTACCTATGAAGTTTCCCAGCTGCCGACAGGAAAAACGTTATTGCTCAATGAAAGCGGAGTTATCCGGGGGGATAATGTCAGGAATATTGACAAGTATCAAAAAGCTGAATTTGTCTGGCAGGAACTGCTTGACAGTTATGCGGACATGCTTACGGGAAATGAAAAGAAGCTGCGCACAAGAAAAAAAGCAGTTATACTGGGCTTTTATTCACCGGTCAGGCGCTGTCTCCAGACCTCCCTTGCACTGACGCTTGGACAGGCGCTTTCCACTCAAAAAAAGACGTTATATATCAGTTTTGAGCATTATGCAGGCTGGAATCAGCTGTTGGAAAAAAATGTAAGGGGAGACTTGGCGGCATTGCTGTATTTTTGTCAGGAACAGGAGGAAAAGTTTTACTGTCGCTTACAGTCCATGACGCTTCGCATCGGGCAGCTTCATTATATTCCACCCGTTTATGCCGGACAAAACCTCATCTATGTACAGGCGGGAGAATGGAAAAAACTGATTCAAAAAATTGCGGAGGAAGGAGGATATGATTATCTGATATTGGACTTAAGCGACAGCATACAAGGAACCTTTGAACTGCTGCGTATGTGTGACAGGATATATACCATAATCAGGGAGGATGAACATGCCAGGGGAAAGCTTGCACAATATGAAGAGCTTCTACACGCTTTTGCATATGAAGACATTCTGGAGAAAACCAGTATGCAAAGGCTGCCGCAGTTTACCCGGCTGCCGGAAAGGATAGAGCAGTACGGCAGGGGGGAATTGGCAGAATTTGTAAAAAAGTTGATAAAAGATGATTTACAGGAAAAGGAATGAAAACAGAAAGGAAAATATGGAACACACGACAAATGAAATCAAAGAAAAGCTGGAGCAGCGTTTGCTAAATAAGCTGGATTATTCCAAAGAATCTTCTGACGAGGAAGTAAAAGAACTGATAGATAATCTTTTTTTGCAGGAAGAAGCGCTGCGCGTTTACACCGTGGAACAGAGACAGGAATTAAAACAGCATATTTTTCACGCTCTGAGGCGGCTTGACTTCTTACAGACGCTTCTGGAAGATGAGAGCATCACGGAAATCATGATAAACGGGGCTGATTCCCTTTTTGTGGAGAGAAAGGGACATATAAAACAGTTGACAGAGCACTCTGTTTCCGAAGAAAAGCTTTTGCACATCATCCAGAAAATGGTGTCTGGCTGTAACAGGTCTGTCAATGAAGCCTCTCCCATAGTGGATGCCAGGTTAAAGGACGGAAGCAGGGTCAATGTGGTATTGGCGCCGGTTGCCATCAACGGTCCCATTGTGACAATCCGTCGTTTTCCTCAAAATGCCATTACCATGGAACAAATGACGGCATGGAACAGTATCAGTCCTGAAGCGGCGGAGGAATTGAAATTATTAGTCCGGGCGGGTTATAACATTTTTATCAGCGGCGGAACCGGCTCCGGCAAAACCACTTTCTTAAATGCGTTGTCTGGATTTATCCCATCAGAGGAAAGGATTATCACGATAGAGGACAGTGCGGAACTGCAGCTTCAGGGGATTCCCAATCTAATCAGGTTGGAAACCCGGAATGAAAATGTGGAAGGGTGCAATGCCATATCCATCAGGGACTTAATAAGGGCGTCCTTGCGTATGCGTCCGGACAGAATAATCGTTGGGGAAGTCAGGGGTGAGGAAGCGGTGGATATGATGACGGCGTTTAATACGGGACATGACGGTTCCATGTCAACAGGACATGCAAACAGCGCGTCGGATATGCTGATAAGATTGCAGACCATGATATTGATGGGGATGGACCTGCCTATGGAGGCCATAAAACAGCAGATTGCGTCTGCAATAGATATTATCATCCATCTGGGAAGACTACGGGATAAAAGCCGTAAGGTTCTGGAAATTGTTGAGGTGGATGAATATGTCAACGGAGAAATCCGGCTGCATACCCTTTACCGGTTTGAAGAAAACAGAAAGGAAAAAGGGCAGATAATTTCCGGCAGTCTGGAAAAAAAGGGGGCGATTAAGCATGATGCAAAGCTTAAAGCAGCGGGTTTTGCTGTATAACAGTCAAAAGCGCCACTTTTTTAAAAGCAGAGCAAAAGGAATCCCCATCTATGGAGCATACTTTTTTTCCGGGAAAACCAAACTGTTTTATACCATTGTCAGTATCTCCACGGTGTTGTTTTTTTCTATATTCTTTTATCGCAGCTTCTCTGCAGTATTTATTTTATGGCCTGTCGGCGTATATCTGTATCTTGTTTCCCAAAAGAAAAAGGGTGAAAAAAGAAAGCAAAAACTGGAAGCAGAATTTAAGGATTGCATTCTGTTTGTGGCTGCCAATTTAAGAGCCGGATATTCTGTCGAAAATGCATTTTTGGAGTGCATACAGGACATGCATTCCCTCTACGGGGCAGATGGACTGATGGGTAAGGAACTGCTCAGGATAAAAAAAGGACTGCATAATAACATTCCGTTAGAAACACTTCTGTGTGAATTTGGCAGCCGAAGCTGTAATGGAAATATCAGAGAATTTGGAGAAGTGTTTTCCATTGCAAGGGTAAGCGGGGGCAGCCTTCCGGAAATCATCCAATCCTCAGCCGGACTGATTGGAGATAAAATTGCCTTAAAACAGGAAATACAGGCGGCAGTAAGCGGAAGACTGTTTGAACAAAAAATCATGCATATCATGCCGTTTGCGCTGATTTGTTACATAGAAGTAGGTAATAAAGGCTTTTTTGATGTTTTATACCACAATTTCACCGGAACAGCTATTATGACGGGATGTCTTTTTGTATATGTAATGGCATATTTTCTTTCAGAAAAAATATGTGTTTCCATTTTGTGAGGAAAGGAATTGAAAAAATGACGTATATTGTAATTTTAGGTTTGTTTGTCCTAATCATGATAAGGGCAAAAAAAAGTCAGATTCCGAATATGCCGGAGAACGGAAAAAAGGTTTCCTTTGCAGAACAATGTTTTGAAAAGATGGCGGTATTGCTTTATTCCCTGTTTCCGGTGTGTGGGAAGACTGATGCAGCAATAACTGGCAGCCTTGTACAACTGAATCCGGAAGAAAATGCCGGTTATGTAAAGTGGAAATATGGCGTCAGAAAAATTAAAGTTTCCATCATCATTCTGTTTGCAGGAGATGTAATAGCCCTGCTTTTGTGGGTAGGCGACGGAAAAGACAATAATCTTGTGGATGGCAGGTATATCTTCAGAAAAGAAAAAGGAGAAGGCAGTAAGGAAGTACACCTTATTGTACAACGAGAAGACGGGGAAGAGGCAGAAGCCAGCTTGATTGTAGAGGAACAAAGGTATCAGAAAGAAGAACTGGACGCCATGTGTGATGAAGTGTTGAAGCTGATAGCCGGGGAAGCATTGGGAAAAAATGATTCCTGGGATAACGTTACCAAAGATTTAAACCTTATGGACAAAGTGAAGGGATATCCTTTTTCCCTGTCATGGGAGAGCGGCAGTTTGCAGGTGGCAGGTGACGGTAAAATAAATTATGGCGGCAAGGAGGAAGAATCCGTCACATTGGTTCCCATAAAATTGAAAATAGAATACCATGATTTTCTCAAAGAACATACTTTTTATGCAAAAATTTGTCCGCCGGAAAAAGAAAATTCATTTTCCGATGCTGTTACCGACGTATTGAAAAATATGGAAGAAGTAAGTTACGCCAATGACAAAGTCAGTCTTCCGCAGATAATTGATGAGGAAAACGTGACCTGGACAGAAAGAAAAGAGGATAAAAGCATAAAAGTTTTTATGTTGGGATTGGTCGCTGCAATAGTTGCCTATGTCTTGTCGGACAGGGAAGTACAGAAGAGGGTTCGGGTAAAAAGCAAACAAATGGAGGAGGAGTATCCGGCCATTATCAGTAAACTCACCCTCTATCTGGGAGCAGGAATGAACACCAAAGGCGCATGGGAAAAAATTGCAAAAGAAGGAAACAAATTGAACCAAACAGGAAAAGAGATAAATCCTGTGTACCGGGAAATGCTTTTGACATGCCGGGAAATGGACAGTGGAATTGCAGAAGCAGATGCATACGAACGGTTTGGAAAACGGATTCGGAGGCAGAAATTTATCAGACTGACGACGTTACTGGTACAAAACCTGAAAAAAGGAAACGCAGCTCTTCTGCTGCAACTGCGACAGGAATCCATCGTGGCATTGGAAGAACATGCGGCAGAAAAGAAAAAAGAAGGAGAAGAAATGGAAACAAAACTCTTATTTCCGATGATGCTGATAATGGGAATGGTTATGGTCCTGATTATGGTGCCTGCATTTCTCTCCATTTGACGGAAGGAACGATTCCATGTATTAAAAAAATTTTGAAGGGAGAATAAAATGAAAAGAAAAAATTGTAAAACCCTAAAACAAAGTCCGTTAAAAACTTTTCTCAAAGAAAATACCGGGATGGGAACGGTGGAAGTAATCTTAATCATTGTGGTTCTGGTCGGTCTTGTCATCTTGTTTAAGGACCAGATTACCTTGATAGTGCAGAGCCTGTTTACAAAAATTACCACACAGACGGGTAAACTATAGGAGTGTAAAATGAAAACAGTGGATGGATATCTGACCGTCTTTTTGTCCCTGATATTGTCTGTTATGATTTCCCTGTGCCTTGTATTGATTTTGGGAGCCAGGGAAAATACAAGGCGTATGGAAGTGGAATGTGTGACGGATATCGGCATGAATAATATTCTTGCAGAATTTCACAGGGAGCTGTTAAACCAGTACAACCTGTTTTTTATCGATACCTCCTATGGAACAGAAAACGCATCATACAAAACGACGGAGGCACGCCTAAAAGATTATCTGGAGCGTAATTTGAGCGGGGATGATTTGTTTTTATCATTTCTCTATCACAATCCCGTTAAACTTAAGGTGGAGGACGTTGTCATTACCGGTCTTTCCGCTGCATCTGATGAAAAAGGGGCAGTATTCAGGAGACAGGCAGTGGAAGTGATGTATCAGCGCGTAGGAATAAGTTATTTAAAACAAATAGAAAATTGGGTAAATACAGTAAGCAAATATGATTTAAACACAAGGGATATTCTGGCAGAGTGCAGGAATGCGACTGCCGACTTGGAGGAATGGAGTAATGAAGCATTGCCGAAGGAAGCGGCGGCAGATTGGAAAAATCCGGGGGCAGAGGTACTTTCCCTGTGGGATGCAGGTATATTAAGCCTTGTTGTAAAAGATTACCGGTCTATTTCAACCCAATCGGCAGATTTGACAAAATATATTTCTTCAAGAAAATTACTCGCCGGTACGGGGATGAATCCGGCCGTTACGTTTACGGATGGTTTGTGGGAACAACTGGTTTTTCAGGAATACATACTCGCTTATACAGGGCATTACGGAATGGAGAAAGAAAACGGGTATCTTCAGTATCAGACTGAATATATTCTTTCCGGAAATGAAACAGACTCGGAAAATTTGAAGGATGTGGTGAATCAGATTTTCAGTATCAGGACTGTTGCCAATTTACTGTATTTGATATCTGATGAAGAAAGAATGCAGCTTACGGAGGCTGCCGCCACTGCGCTTGCTGCGTTATTTGCCCTGCCGGAACTGGCGCCTTTGTTGCAGGCGGTTATCGTTTTTGCATGGGCAATGGTAGAAAGCATATCTGATGTGGCCAAGCTTCTTCGGGGAGACAGGGTTCCCCTGCTGAAAAGCGGAAAAGAATGGTACTATGAAATAGAAGAAGCGCTTGCATTTGATGGAAGTATCGAGCAGGCAGAAAAGAGTGATGAAAAAGAAGAGGGACTTCTCTATGAGGACTATCTTCGGATTCTTCTATGTTTCCAGGACAAAGTAACAACGACGTTCCGGCTTATGGATATTGTGGAAATGGATATACGGCAGACCGAAGGTAATGAGTCATTCCGAATGGATGGCTGTATCGACAGCATCGGGGCAGATATAAAATATAGCGCAACGGATGGCAGACAATACGACATATTCAGGAGTTACGGATATTAAAAAAGAGAGCAGGGATGTCCCCTTTATGAAAACATTCAACAAAACATTCATCAACCTAAAAATAAGCACAACACAACCTTCTTTACGACAACCTACAGTATGGAGATTCACCCCAACCATCTCCAACTCCTCTCAAATAGATTTTTGTTCACCAAAACACAAGCAGTATTTCATAAAGGGGACTTCCATGCTCTCTTCTTTTCAATATAGTAAAACAGGCAGAAACGGTGGCAGCATGACAGTCGAGGCTGCCATTGCCCTGCCGCTTTTCTTATTCTTTTTGCTGAATCTTCTTTGGATAATTGAAATATATTATCTGCACAGCACTCTTTTGTCGGCTCTCAGGGAGGTGGGAAGGGAATTATCCGTCTATGCGTATGCATATGATAGCATTGTGCAGGAGGAAGAGGATACAGGGCTGGAAGCTTTTGCAGAAAATGCAGTTTTTTCGTATTTGTATGTAAAACAGCAGGTAGAAAGCTTTGCCGGTAAGGAGTATTTAGACAATTCGCCATTGACATACGGTAAGGATGGCATTTCCTATTTAAATACTTCCGTGTTGCAGGAAAATGATGTTATTGATTTGGTTCTGACATATCAGGTGTCCCCCTTTATCAAAATAGCAGGATATTATCCTGCAAGATTTTATAGCAGATATTATGGCAGGGCATGGACAGGTTACGATGTAAGTGGTGAAAAGGAAAGTGATTCCTATGTGTTTATTGCGCAAAACGCAAAAGTATATCACCTGAGCAGGGATTGCACTCATATCAGATTATCCATAACGGAGTGTGAGGCGCAAAAGGTGGAAACGCTCAGAAATGCTTTCGGCAGCCGGTATTTTCCCTGTGAATTGTGTGTAACAGGAGTACAAGAGAGTTATTATGTGGCGGAAACCGGAGAACGGTATCATCAAAAGCTGGAGTGCAGCGGACTGAAAAGAACTGTTACGGCAATGCTGCGTTCGGAGGCGGAAAAATTATATAAAATATGTGAAAGATGCGGGAGGTAATGTATGTTTGGGTGTATTGGCACAATGGGCCTTTTATTGGGAAGCAGCATATATGATATCAGATGGAAGAAGATTCCTGTAATGGTTTTATCCGTGGGCGGCATATGGGCATTTATTGAAACGGTTATTAATATCGTAAATCAAGGATTTTTAAAGGCATTCCTTCTTACCCTGATTGCAATTATTCCGGGCGCAGGTCTGATGGCGTTGGCGTATCTGACAGAAAGAAAAATCGGTTTCGGGGATGGAATCATACTGATACTTATAGGGATTTTAGAGGGAATTGGTAAAGTATTGCTGATTTTTTGTGTAGGTTTGTTTCTGCAGTCACTTTTTGCAGTGGTTTTGGTTATGATAGGAAAAGCAGACAAACAGACCCGGATACCTTTTGTGCCCTTTTTATTAGCCGCAAGGATAATCCTGTTTATATGGTGAGGAAAAAATGAAAAAGCAATTCATTACGTCAGATGGATATATGACTGTGGAAGCTACCCTTATCATACCAATGGCGCTTTATGTCTGTATCAGTATTGTTTATATCGGTTTTTTCCAATACGACAGGTGTGTGATGAAGCAGGATGCATATCGGGCTGCACTTGCAGGCAGCAGTATCTATCGAGAAAACAATCAAGAGGTGTACAATGCAAGCTGCCATATGCTGGAAAGTTACGGAAAAGAAAAATACATAGCTACAGGGTGCAGTCAGGAGGTTACCATACAGGGCAGTGTAAATGTTTCCATGGAAGGGTTTGTAAAGGCCCCGTTTCAGGGTATAAAAGACCTTGCAGGAGTACCGGGATGGGAAATAAAGGAACAGGCGGAAAGTAAATGTATAAATCCTGTTGTTTTTATCAGGATGTGTCGCCAAATAAAGGATAACGTGGATAGAAAAAAGGAAACCGATGAAGAGGAGAACGAAGATGCAGATAGAATATACAAATAGTTTTAACCATAATTATATCATGACAAAAATAGAAAACGGTGTGGATAACAGACATAGATATCAGTATAAAATATTGGAAAACAAAAAGGTGGAAGGGTTATTGCCATTCAACATATATACATCCGACGGAGAGCAAAGCATATACTATGAAATTTCTTCAATGCAGAGTCTTTCAAAATGGTTTATGAAAGAGAAAATCGGGGAAAAATGGATGGAAAGTCTGACAGCAGGCCTTAGGGTAGTTTTATGGTCATTGGAAGAGTATCTTTTAGAAAGCCGCTGTCTGCTGCTAAGACCGGACTGTATCTTTTTGGACTTTGAATCGGGCAAATTTTACTTTATGTACTATCCGTATTATGCAGAAAAAAACGAATTCAGTATGGAAGCATTTTTGGCTTTTTTAGCGGAAAATGTAAACGAAGAAGAGGAGGATACAATAGAAGCGGTATATGATATCTATTCTGTCTGGGAAAAGACAAAAGAAAAATTTTCGGTAGAAACATTTCTTTCTTTATGGGAAAAATATCAGAAGGAAAAGTCAGAAAACCAAAACGGCAATAATAATGAAAAGATAGCGCAAACCTCTGAACAGGAAGAAAAAGCCATTTGTACCGAGAAAGGAAAAAGAAAAGATATAGCTGCCATATTTGGCAGGAACAAATATTTCAAGGAAGATAATAAACTCAGTCTGGCTATGGAGCAATGGGAGTACAAAGCAGAAAAAATAACAGAAGAACCAAGGGAAGAGGGAAAAACAACTTATATGGAAGTAAAGCCTGAACCTGAAGAGAGAAAATTATACGGAAACGGAAAACAAAACAGGAAAGTGATTTGTCTGCAGCAACTACCGATAGTCATCGGCAAAAAAGGTGACAAAGCAGACGTAATATTACAGGATTCATCCATCAGCAGAATGCACGCAAGATTAACCGAGCAGGACGGACAGGTTTATCTGGAGGATTTAAACGCAACAAACGGGACTTTCAAAAACGGAGTACGACTACATCCGTATGAAAAGGTGGAAATCTTATCGGAAGATGAAATAAGACTTGGAAAACTAAGTTTTACCTATCGTTGACAGAAGAAGTAATAGATGTTACCCTTTTATATATCTGTAGAAAGCTGTATGGCGGGAGAAAGACGTGGATAGAGTATATGGAAGAATCAAAGATGTCCCATATATAACGGTCATTCTGGTTATAATGAACGTGATACTATTTCTAATATGTACATTTACAGGTGACTTGTTATATAATATAGGAGAATTCAGTCCGGCTGCTTTTTTAGGGAAACATCAGTTATACCGTATTGTCATGGCAATGTTTCTACATGCAGATATCAGCCACTTAATAAACAATATGCTGCTTTTAGCCGGATTAGGCGCCATGCTGGAGAAAGAAACGGGTCATTTCAGGTTCTTTTTCCTCTATATAGTGTCAGGTCTGGGTGGGCAGGCAGTGTCGATGGCATATAAGTTATATGCCAATGAGTGGTATGTCGGCTCCATAGGCGCCAGCGGTGCCGTGTTTGGACTGGTTGGCGTGTTGTTAGCCATGTCGTTTGCATGGACAAGGGAATTGGAAAATGTCACATGGCAAAGAATAGTATTTGTGGTAGTCTATTCCTTATATAGCGGGTTTCAAGCAAAAAATATTGATAATGCGGCTCATATGGGAGGACTTGCAGTTGGATTTTTATTGGCCTTTGGAATGTGCCTGTTACAAAGGCGCCGTGAAGATAAAAGAAATAAACATGTCTATGGAGACGGATGGGAGCAGAGAAGATGGTAATAAATATTTATTATGGCGGGAGAGGCCTGATAGATGACCCTACTTTATTTGTAATAGGAAAAATGCAGGAAGTATTGGAGGAACTGCATGTCACAGTGGAAAGGTTTAATTTGTTTGAACTGAAAAACAATATAACAACGCTGCCCCAGACCCTGAAAAATGCGGATGGTATAATTCTCGCCACTACGGTTGAATGGTATGGGATAGGCGGTTATATGCAGCAGTTTCTGGATGCATGCTGGCTGTATGCAGACAAAGACAAGATTGCAAAAATATATATGTGCCCGATAGTCATGGCAACCACGTACGGTGAGCGTGAAGGAAAACTGAATTTGGCGACTGCGTGGGAAATACTCGGAGGTCTGCCATGCAGCGGTATTTGCGGATATATTGCGGACACAGCGCAGCTGGAGATGAATAAAACCTATATTACCTTAATAGAAAAAAAAGCGGAAAACATGTATCGCACCATTAATCAGAAAGTGGCTTGTTTCCCGGCCAGCAATCAAGCGGTCAAAAATATGGTGTCCAGCACGAAAAATATTGATTTGACACCGCAGGAATCAGAACAGCTTTCGCGTTATGCATCGGATGACAGCTATGTGCAGAGACAAAAAGAAGATATCCAGGAACTGACCAATCTGTTTAAGGATATGATGGAAGATTCGGGCTTGGAAGAAGAATATCTGGAACGGTTTAAAAAGGCGTTTAAGCCGCAGCCGGGATTCAAGGCAAATTATAAAATCTTCATAGGAAATAAAAAAGAACCGTTATCTTTAAAAGTAAATGTATCAGAACTGGTATGCAGTTATGACAGTGACCTAAATGCAGATGTCGTAATTCACACGGATAAGAATATAATAAATGATATTCTTTACGGACGCATGACTTTCCAGAGGGCATTTATGTCAGGCGAGATGAAAATGAAAGGTGATTTTAAGATACTTAGAACTTTGGACCAGATATTTAACTTTGAGGAAAAATAATATAGAAGAAGGGCATGGTGACCTGCATGAGAAAAGAAGATTGTATTTTTTGTAAAATTGCAAATGGGGAGATTCCTTCAAAAACTCTGTACGAGGATGAGCAGTTTCGGGTGATACTTGATATAAGTCCGGCAACAAAAGGCCACGCATTGATTCTTCCGAAAGAGCATTATGCAAATATATATGAATTGCCGGAAGAAAAGGCAGTCGGCGCTATACTGCTTGCAAAAAAGATGATGGCAGAGATGAGTGAAAAGCTGAAGGCAGATGGTTTTAATCTGGTACAGAATAATGGTGAAACAGCCGGTCAGACAGTGATGCATTTTCACTTTCATTTGATACCCAGATATCAGGAGGACGGACAGCATATTATGTGGAAACCGGGTACTGTTACTCAGGATGAGTTGGAAGGGATAAAGAACCTGATTACGGAATAATCAGGTTGAACCTTGGAGTAAAATAAATGAGAACGATAAATGTAAAAGATATTACCCAAAATATTAAGGAAATGTGCATTGAGGCAAATTATTTCCTTTCTGAAGATATGAATAATGCAATGAAACATGCAGGAGAGACAGAAAAATCTCCTTTGGGAACCCAAATTCTTGCTCAATTGCAAGAAAACCTGCAAATTGCAAGCGAAGAAAGAATTCCTATTTGCCAGGACACCGGTATGGCTGTTGTTTTTCTTGAAGTGGGCCAGGAAGTACATTTTGAAGGCGGAGTCTTGGCTGAGGCTGTAAATGAGGGTGTGCGGCAAGGATATGAAGAAGGATTCTTAAGAAAGTCTGTGGTAAAGGACCCGTTAATCAGGGAAAACACAGGTGACAATACACCTGCTGTTATTCATTACAGCATAGTAGAAGGAGACTCTGTTACCATAACTGTCGCACCAAAGGGATTCGGCAGTGAAAATATGAGCAGAATATTTATGCTGAAACCGGCGGATGGGGCGGAAGGCGTTAAAAATGCGATTATTACGGCAGTGAAAGATGCCGGACCCAATGCATGTCCCCCCATGGTCATCGGGGTAGGCATTGGCGGCACCTTTGAAAAATGCGCCCTTATAGCTAAAAAGGCATTGACAAGGCCGGTAAACAGTCATTCGGTGATTGCTTATGTGAGGGAAATGGAAGAGGAACTTCTTAAAAGAATAAATGGATTGGGTATCGGCCCGGCGGGGCTTGGCGGTACAACAACAGCCCTGGCAGTAAATATAGAAACCTATCCTACACACATTGCGGGGCTGCCGGTAGCTGTAAACATCTGCTGTCATGTAAACCGTCATGTGATAAGAACAATCTGAAAAGGGTATAAGTAAGTATGAATAAGCGAGTACATACACCGTTAACCGGTGAAATAGCAAAAGCATTATCCGCAGGTGACTACGTATATATAACGGGAACAATCTATACCGCGCGGGACGCGGCGCATAAGCGGATGCAGGAAGCGCTCGATGCAGGATGTGATTTACCGATTGATTTAAAGGATAATGTCATTTATTACATGGGACCGTCTCCTGCAAGAGATGGCAGGCCGATTGGTTCAGCCGGACCTACAACAGCCAGCCGGATGGATAAGTATGCGCCCGGACTGTTGGACTTAGGGTTAAAAGGAATGATAGGAAAAGGCAAACGTTCCAGAGAAGTACTGGATGCTGTTGTCAGAAACGGCGGAGTTTATTTTGCAGCGGTCGGAGGAGCAGGAGCGCTTTTGTCAAAAGCCATTCAAAAGGCAGAAGTTGTGGCATATGAGGATTTGGGAACAGAGGCAATCCATAAGCTGGAAGTAGTTGATTTTCCGGTTATTGTGGTGGCGGATGCATCAGGTAATAACTTATATGAAACAGCTGTAAAAGAATTTGCCGTTAATGAAGTTTAATTTGTGCCTGCGCGCTGCCTAATACAAACTCTAAAGACTTGCCTGGCTATGTGCAGCAAAGCAGCGCGGAAATGAGGAAGACATGAGAAGAATTATTCTGATGGTACTGCGTTTGTTTTATATTGCCCCTTATTATGTATATCGCATCTGGAAGTGCGGAAAAGATGAAAATATTTCGTTTGAAGAGTCTTTTGCTTATATAAAGAAAGTTACAAAAAGGGCTAACCGCGCAGGAAGGGTTATCATAGAGTCTAAGGGATTGGAAAACATTCCTAAGGAAGACGGATTCATATTTTTCTCGAACCATCAAGGTCTTTTTGATGGGCTGGTATTTTTAGAGTCCTGCCCTAAGCCGTTTTCCTACATAACAAAAAAAGAGGCGCGGAATGTATTTCTGTTAAAACAAGTCGGGGACGCCCTCGGGGTGATTGCAATCGACAGAGAAGATATCCGGCAGTCCATGAAAGTGATTAACCAAGTAGCAGAAGAAGTAAAAAAAGGAAAAAACTTTTTGATTTTCCCGGAAGGCACCAGAAGTAAACTCGGAAATAATCTTTTAGATTTTAAAGGAGGAAGTTTTAAGAGCGCCACAAAAGCCAAATGCCCAATAGTACCCTGTGCCCTTATTGATTCTTTTAAACCTTTTGATGAAAAGTCAATTAAGAAGGTGACAGTAAAACTGACATATCTTCCTCCGTTGTATTATGAAGATTACAAAGACATGAAGACGAGTGAAATAGCAGAAGAAGTCAAAAGGCGGATAGAAGAAGAAATCAGCATTCGGCAGAATGGAGAATCTTAAATAGTAAAAAATCTGAGATTCCGTATTTTGTATGGCGGCAGCCCCCGCGTGCAATTGTTCCAACAGGACGCGCTCTCGCTCGGGTAAAAACACAGCGGCACATAGGATGTCAAAAGACGACATCCAAGGGCCGGTGTTTTTACACGGTCCTTTATGGAATCAAATGCACGCGGGGGCTGCCGCCATACAAAATACGGAATCTCAGGGAAAAAAACATTGACAAGGATAAGTTTTCTATGTATAATAACTTCTGCATCGTTGGTTTACAAGATGCAGAATATACTTGACAGTGGTACATTCGGATTTTGGAGAAATACTCAAGAGGCCGAAGAGGCGCCCCTGCTAAGGGTGTAGGTCGGGCAACCGGCGCGAGGGTTCAAATCCCTCTTTCTCCGTTATTAGTGTCAAGAATAGGAAGTGCTGAAAAGCACTTCCTAATTTTAACATTAATACTATTGACAAAATCATAATCATGGGATATCATAAAAGTCCACCGTTGACAGCAGTTATGCTTAGGTGTGTCAATATTTTAGATTTTATTAAAAAAGATGTTGACAAAGAAATAAACTCATGATATTATGATTGAGTTGCGGCCCATGAAAGAGAATGGTACGCAGCAGGCAGAAGGACCTTGACAACTAAACAGCAATGCAGCCCTGAAAATTCC
>ERZ777011.1172-NODE-1172-length-30508-cov-35.828490_pt1 | contig 30508 bp, 29 predicted proteins | sample MGYA00374964_ERZ777011 | MGnify/ENA primary metagenome ERZ777011 (study PRJEB29310, sample SAMD00008975) | mouse gut metagenome | study: EMG produced TPA metagenomics assembly of the Metagenome analysis of fecal microbiota from mouse which was promoted... | reverse complement strand
GCATAAAGCCCCGTATTATACAATATCACCAACCATTTTTGGCAACGTTACCAAAGTTTTTCAACTTATCGTGCCATACGGACTAAAAGATGTGTTATTTTTGTCTATTCTGAATTTCTGTATCTCTTTTTGTCTGTTATGTATTTTTGTACCCCTATGGCTTCTATCTGAGGGGACTTACTGTTCCTCAGCGCTATGAGCTGTTGCCGTTTCGGCTTCCTGCTCCTTGTCGAAATGATTGTAGGCATCGACAATGCGCTGGACGAGCGCATGGCGGACGATATCCTTCTTCGCAAATTCAATCTTGCCTATGCCGGGGACATCCTTCAGCACCTTCAGAGCCTGAATCAGCCCCGATGTCACCGACCGCGGAAGGTCAATCTGTGTGGCGTCGCCCGTAATGATCATCTTGGCGTTCATGCCCAAGCGTGTAAGGAACATCTTGATCTGCTGGACGGTGGTGTTTTGCGCCTCGTCAAGCACGATCACAGCATCGTTGAGCGTGCGTCCTCGCATGAAAGCGAGCGGAGCAATCTGAATGACATTCGTCTCCATGTATTCCTTAAGCTTGACCGCCGGAATCATGTCTTCGAGAGCATCGTAGAGAGGCTGGAGATAAGGATCGATCTTGTCTTTCATGTCGCCCGGCAGAAAACCGAGCTTCTCGCCGGCCTCTACGGCAGGACGCGACAGGATTATCTTGCGCACTTCGCGGTTTTTCAGCGCCCTTACGGCCAAGGCGATGGCTATGTAAGTCTTTCCAGTTCCGGCAGGCCCGAGGGCAAATGTCAGGTCATTCTCGCGGACCGATTTCACCATCAGCGCCTGATTCTCGTTGCGCGGACTGATAGGCTTGCCGTTGATGCCGTAGATAATCACATTGTCATTGCGCGGAGTCTCTGGCGACTTGCCCTTAACGATGTCGAGAATCACCTCCTCGGTCAGCTTGTTGTACTTGATGCAATATTCCTCAAGCTCCTTGATGCGCTTCTCGAACTCGGCGGTCTCATGCTCGTCGCCGATCACCTTGATGACCGACCCGCGGGCTGCCATGCGCAATTTAGGGAAAAGATTGCGGATAAGCTGCATGTTGCTATTGTTGACACCGTAGAAACTGACGGGGTCTACATTGTCTATGATTACGATTCTTTCAATCATTCAGGTGTCTGTGTTAAATTAGTCCCTCGTTGCAGAGGAAGATGTCTCGCGCGCGTTCCTTATTATCTTATTATATTATGATGCCGGGTCGTCAATATCCGGAGTCTCCCTCTTTTATTTTATTAACTTCCGCAGTTTTGTTTTTGTTTAGCGGAATCGTGTACATAAGTGAAAAACCGCCTGTCACCGCCGAACCGCGCTTGCCGTAACCGGGGATGAACATCGGCTTGCCGACATCGCTCTTGGTTTCGTGGAGGATTGAGTGGTAGATTATCGTCCAGCCGAGCGACCAGCTCTTCAGCACCTTCACCTTGATTCCGAAAGTCACTTCGAGATAACCGGCGGTCGACTTCCTGTCGGCAATCGAGAATTTTCCTTCCTCGCCCCAATAGCTGTCATCGACTGTCACATTGTCGACGTTCCACTTGAAATTCGTAAACCCGTATCTCAGGCCCATCTGCAACTTGTAGTCCGGATTGGAGTTATAGAAAAAGTTGTATGACGCACCGATTTTGACGTAGGGCGACACCGGGACTCTGAACGTGAAGTTCGAACCGTCGGGAGTGTCATTGCAATTGTCGACACCGATTGCCAGAAACGGGAAATAGCGGTTGTGGAGACTCACCTCCGCCCACACGTCGCCAAGACCGTAATGTTGTCCGAATGCACGCATGATGGGATTCCACAGATTGACACCACCGACCACCTCATGGAGAAGCGGATATTCCATCTTCGGAGGCGCGGGCAACAGCAGCGAGTCGACAACCTCGGTGCCTGTCACCGTATCGACAAGAATCTTACGGCCCTGAGCGTCGATCTGCTCCACGACATGTGTGCGGTCGAGACGCTTCTGGCGCTCTGAATCGGGGATTGTCTTGGGCACATCGGGAGTGACAGGGGTCACACGCCGCTGTGCCGACACCTCGGTCGCGGCCAATGCCAGAACGACCGCCACGGCCACCCGTAGCGCAGACGCGAAGCACGAAAATATATGTTTAAAACTATACATCTTGATTGTTAGCCTCTTAAACTTTACTCCTGTCCTCTCATTCTTCCTCTTCCTCCGCCGTGCGGAAATAAATCTGGATTGTCTCGTGGTCGATGTTGGTTATAAGCGAGTCGGTCACTGCCACAGAGTCAATGAGATGAGTCGTATAGCTATAAGACGTAATACGGTAGTGATACATCGCCCCGCAGTCTTCCGACGCGAAATATGGCGTGGCCACATAGTCGAAACGCAGCGTGTCGATTAGCCACGGAAAGTCAAGAGCCTTCTGTTTATATTGAAAATAGAACTCCGTCGACGGCTTGGTGGAACGGAAAGGGAGATAGAGCTGCGACACACGCGACCCCGGTCCGAGAAGCAGGGTGTCGTTCGGAGCATCGACCCCGCCGACAGCCACCGAGTCGGGAGTGATCTGCTGTTTGGTCGACATCGAGTAGAAACCTGCGAGCGGCAATGAATTCTGGTTTTCCGTACAACCAACATTGCTACACGAACTCACAGCAGCCCAGATACAGCCCCCGACGGCAACTATGTTAAAAAGCGCTTTCAAAAACTTACTTAAAACTTAAAACTTTTACACATCGTACTTAGTCCTTAATACTTCGTACTTAATACTTCGTACTTAATACTTCGTACTTAACACTTTGTACTTTGTACTTAAAACCGTCCCCACTTGACAATCTCGTCAAGCTCCTTGCGCTTCTTGGCGGGAACTTCGACTCCCTCAGCCGGATAGCCGAGCGGAATAATAGCGACCGGCTCTACGCCTTCGGGCAGACCGAAAGCCTCGGCAATCGCCTTGGGATCGAAATTGCAGACCCAGCAAGTCCCGAGACCGAGCGAGGTGGCGGCCAGACAGAGATGCTCGACGGCTATCGAGACATCGACATCAGTGTGATCCTTGCCGTCGCAGCCTCGGTGCCAAGCCTCGTCATGGATGCCGCATGCGACGATAAATTCCGAAGCGGTGCGTATCCACTCGCGGTCATAGCTGCTCAGGATAGCCGCGCGCTGCTCGTCGGAATCAGCCACAAGGAATTTCCACGGCTGACGGTTGCAGGCCGACGGCGCGAGGCGCACGATGTCAAGTATGGTAAGCACAGTGTCGCGCTCAACCTTGCGGTCGGAATAGGCGCGGCATGAATAGCGCTGCTCGCAAAGGCGATATAATTGGGGATATGCGTTTGATTTCATGAGAATATATGTAATTCTGTATTTTTTTGAATGTTTGATTAAAGCCGAGACACACGGTCTTTGCGGCGACTCACCGTCGTGTCAGAGTTCGCTCTTGATTTCATAGTGATTGCGCCCCGGGGCGTTACGGACAATCAGCTCGCCGATAAACCCAGTCAGAAACAGCATCGTGCCTAATATCATCATCGTCAGAGCGAGATAGAAATAGGGAGAATCCGTGACAAGGATGTAGGGATTGCCGTGATACATATCCCAGAGCTTGCCGAAACCGACCACCATGACGGCGATAAAGCCGACTATGAACATGAGCGAGCCCAGAAGACCGAAGAAGTGCATCGGCTTAGCCCCGAACTTCCCGGTGAACCATAAGGTTGCAAGGTCGAGATAGCCGTTGACAAAACGGTCGAGGCCAAACTTCGTCGTTCCGTATTTACGCGCCTGATGATGGACCTCCTTCTCCCCGATGCGATTGAAACCTGCATTCTTGGCGAGATAGGGAATATAGCGGTGCATGTCGCCGTAGACCTCGATATGCTTCACCACCTCAAGGCGGTAAGCCTTCAGACCGCAGTTGAAGTCGTGCAGATTCTTTATGCCGCTCACCTTGCGTGCGGTCGCGTTGAATAGCTTGGTGGGGATTGTCTTCGACAGCGGGTCGTAGCGCTTGCGCTTCCATCCCGACACGAGGTCGTAGCCGTCGCGCATAATCATCCTGTAAAGCTCGGGGATTTCGTCGGGCGAATCCTGAAGGTCGGCGTCCATCGTGATTACCACGTCGCCTTTCGCAGCCTTGAAGCCGGTGTTGAGAGCCGGCGACTTGCCATAGTTGCGTCTGAACGAAATCCCGTGCATTCCCGGATTCTTGGCGCAAAGCTTCTCTATCACCTTCCAAGAGTCGTCGGTGCTTCCGTCGTCGACAAAAATCACTTCGTATGTGAAGTCGTGGTCAGCCATGACACGTTCAATCCATGCCGCAAGCTCCGGAAGCGACTCGGCTTCATTGTAAAGGGGTATGACCACTGATATATCCATAGTGGGGTGGGGTTATTGTGATTTGTAGTAGTGAATGTGTCGTTTTCAAAAGAAATATCCTTCGTCACAACAGCCGGCTATTCGTCCGCACCGTCGATCCGTCCGCGGCGCTGGCGCTGCAGCTTGTGGCGCAGGGCAATGAGAGCGCTGATGACAATCGAAAGAATCGAGCCGCTGACAATCGCCGCCATGATAATCTCGCTCACGATCGCGATCGGCGAGGGGATGAAATTGGCCTCTATCATCTGGGCGGCTATCCCGCCGGCCTCTTCGAGCGCCGTCCCGGGCGAGTTCTTGCCAAGCTCTATCAGCCCCTGAAGCTGCCCCATGATGAAATCAGGCTCGATCCACTTCATGTAGACCACAAGCAGAGCACCCGAAATGAGGATTCCGCAGACAAACACCACCACTCCGAGCATCCACATCATCGGGAAAGTGGCACACTCCTGAAGCTCCTTGTCATAACGTCGGATGAACACATAGATCACCGCAGGCACACAGACCACCATCACAAGCGACAAAAGGCCGAGCAACGGAAGAGCGGAGGCGAAAATGGAGCTGAAAAACATCAGCGACAGGTAAAGGCCGAAAATGAAGCCGAAATCGGCACCACGGCGATAGGGAGAGGTTATTATATTCTGATTTGCTGTCATGGGAATTAGAAATGAACCGGGGCGCTCCCGGAAACACCCGCCGGGGACAAAACAGGCCGTCCCGACAAGCTCCGAAGTCGCTCACGACTTGCAAAGTTAGGTATTTTTTGGCACTTTTTCAAGAAAGTTGTAACTTTGTACTTCAATGAAATCAATTCGCATACCACATCTCTTCCACTGTCTGCTGATACTGCTCGCATCCTGCATGATGGGCGGATGCCGTATCAGCTACAAACTCAACGGTGCAGCCATCGACTACACCGTCTACAAGACCATCTACGTATCAAACTTCCCCATCCGCGCTGCGCTCGTCTATCCGCCTCTACAGCAGACGTTTGAAAACGAGCTGCTCGACTATATCTCGCGCAACACCCGTCTGCGCACCGTCGACACTCCCAACGCCGACCTGCAGCTCGAAGGCGAGATCACAGGCTACAACCTCTCCCCTCAGGCTGTCACCGAAAACGCATACGCCTCACGCACCCGCCTGACCATTCAGGTCAAGATCCGCTACATCGACAACAAGGCCGAAGGCAAGGACATCGACCAGACGTTCAGCGCCTACCGCGACTTCGACAGCTCCGAAATGCTCACCGACGTGCAGGACCAGCTCTGCAACGAAATCTCCAAAGAACTTGTCGACCTGATCTTCAACGCCACTCTCGGCGACTGGTAACACCCGCCACCAGCACTTAATACTTGATACTTGTCACTTAATACTTGACACCTAACCCCCTTCATCCTTTTCCAAGAGCCATGAACGAACCGCTAAGCCATTATCTCCGCACCCTTTCCGACCCGGAAATACCGGTCGGGCTTTCCGACGTGGAACGGCTGATGAAGGAATATCCGTTTTTCACCCTTCCGGCTCTCACCCTCATGCAGCGCGAAGGCAGCGCTCTTCCGGCCGAAACCCGCAGCCGGCTGCTCGGACAGATAGCGCTCAACGCTCCCGACCCCGCAGCTTTCGCCGCGCTCTCCGACAGCCGTCGCGACACGTGGCTAAACTTCTATCCGCCCGAAAAGAAAGCACCGGTGACGACCGAGAATGCCATCGACACCTTCCTCAACACCTACGGACACTCATCGCCCGAAGAAGACAGACTGCTCGAACGTCTCATCTTCAACCCGACCGCCGACTACTCAGCGGTTCTCGAACGCGAAGAGCCACTCCCTACCCCCTCAGCCAATCCAACCGACCCTCAGGCCGCTCTCATCGACAGCTTCATCATGAAACAGCAGGGAGCATCGACCGCAGCCACGTCAGCCGAGGATGACACCAAGGCTTCCACGCCTCCCTCCGAAAGCCCCGAACCCGCCGGCAACGACACTCCCCCCGGGCCTGTCCCTCCCGCTGCTCAGCCAACCGGCATCAAGCCCCCTTCAGACATCGCCGTCAACAGCGGACAGACAGCCTCTCCGCCGCCGGCCGCCACTTCGTCCGACCACCCGACAGCCGTCCACGAAACCGCCTCGGACACCTCTCTAAGTGAAAGTCTTGCAAAAATCTACATCCGCCGTCGCCGTTACGACAAGGCTTTTGAAATTATTCACGGTTTGAGCTTGAATAATCCAAAAAAAAGTGTTTACTTTGCAGACCAATTGCGTTTTCTGCGTAAATTGATGCTCAATTCGAGCTTAAGCGAACAAAATAAACCATCAAATTAACTATGTATATTTTATTGATTATCCTGACGCTCATCTGCGCAGTGCTCCTGATTTGCGTAGTGCTCGTTCAGAAGTCCAAAGGCGGAGGCCTTTCGTCATCGTTTGCAGGTTCAAACCAGATCATGGGTGTGCGCCGCACCAACAGCTTCATCGAGAAACTCACATGGGGTCTCGCCGGAGCCATCTGCCTCCTCTCCATTCTTGCAACATTCTCTATGCCCAAGGCCATCAACGCCAATTCGTCACGCGTAAACGCCGCTCCCGCCGAGCAGGTTATTCCCGGTGATTTCAACACTGCAGCTCCTGAAGCCGCTCCCGCAGCGACTCCCGCTCCCGCTGCCACTGAAACTCCCGCCGAAGCTCCCGCACAGGCATCTGACTCTGAGACTCCCACCGAATAATCAACCCACAGCCGGATTCCTATCCACACCGAAGGGTTAATCTCATACACATAGCCTGCTCTGACACATCAACAACGTCGGCGCAGGCTTTAGTTGTTGATATAAGTAGCTCCGGGATGCCCCGGATGCCCCTCTCCGACAACCAAAACCTCATACCGTCACAAAATACATTGCAATCGGCATGAAAGATTTTTTCCAGCTCCTGATGAGGTTCGTGCCACCCTACAGGAAGTATCTTTTTCTCAATATATTATTCAATTTCCTCGCCGCCTTTCTGACCCTTTTTTCTTTCGCCCTCATAATCCCGATTCTGGAGATGCTATTCAAGGTGAAAGAAGCCTCTTATGAATTCATGCCGCTCGGCTCTGCCTCGCTGAAAGACGTGGCAATCAACAACTTCTACTGGCTCACACAGGAGTGCATAGTCAACTGGGGACCGGTCGGGACACTTGTCCTGCTTTCGGTCATGCTCGTCATCATGACCGCCCTCAAGACCGGGGCGACCTACGCGAGCCTATATTACGTGATTCCGATGCGTGCGGGAATCGTCCGCGACATCCGCAACTTCGTCTACGATAAAATCGTCTCGCTGCCGATAGCCTATTTCACCTCCGAGCGCAAAGGCGACGTGATGGCACGTATGACAGGCGACGTCGCCGAGATTGAAAACTCCATCATGTCGTCGCTCGACATGCTCTTCAAAAATCCCGTGATGATCATCGTGTGCCTCTCAGGCATGATCATGATTTCATGGCAGCTCACCATCTTCGTGCTTGTCCTTCTCCCGATAGCCGGAACAGTCATGGGGCGCGTCGGCAAAAGGCTGAAACGCAAGTCGCTTCAGGGACAGCAGCAGTGGGGCACAATCATGAGCTACATCGAGGAAACCCTCGGCGGTCTGCGCATCATCAAGGCTTTCAATGCCGAAGACAAGGTAAAGCAGCGTTTCCGCGACGGCAACCAGCGATTTTTCAACATCACCGCATCAGTGCAGCGCCGCCAGTCACTCGCCCACCCAATGAGCGAGCTGCTCGGCACAATCACCGTGGCCATTGTCCTCAGCTTCGGCGGCATGCTGATTCTCTCGGGCAAGACAAGCCTGACCGCGCCTGAATTCATATATTACATGGTGATTTTCTACAGCATCATCAATCCCGCAAAGGACCTGTCGAAAGCTGTCTACAGCATTCAGAAGGGTCTCGCGGCGATGGAGCGTGTCGATGCCATCCTTGCCGCCACAAATCCCATCACCGACCCTGTCGCGCCTAAGGAAATCAAGAACCTCAAGGGACATATCACCTACCGCGACGTGACCTTCGGCTACGATCCTGAAAGCCCCGTGGTCAGAAAAATCGACCTTGACATCCCGGCCGGAAGCACCGTGGCGCTCGTCGGACAGAGCGGAAGCGGCAAATCGACCCTCGCCGACCTTCTACCCCGCTTCTACGACATCGACCGTGGCAGCATCACGGTCGACGGATGTGACATCCGAGACCTCCGCGTCCACGAACTGCGAAGCTACATGGGCAATGTCAATCAGGAAGCGATACTCTTCAACGACACTATTTTCAACAACATATCCTTCGGTGTCAAGAACGCCACAAGAGAGCAGGTCATCGAGGCGGCCAAAATCGCCAATGCCCACGAATTCATCCTCGCCACCGAGCAGGGCTACGACACCAACATCGGTGACCGAGGCTGCCGTCTGTCGGGCGGTCAGCGCCAGCGCCTCTCCATTGCCAGAGCAATCCTCAAGAACCCCCCGATACTCATTCTCGACGAGGCGACCTCGGCTCTCGACAGCGAAAGCGAGAAGTCTGTACAGGAGGCACTCGAACGCCTCATGAAAGACCGCACAACGCTCGTCATCGCCCACCGCCTGTCGACCATCCGCAACGCCGACCTCATCTGCGTGCTCCACGAAGGAGAGATTGTCGAGCGCGGCACTCACGACGAGCTTTTCGCTCTCAACGGCTACTATACCCGACTTGTCGAAATGCAGTCGATGAACTGACATTCCGTCAATGAAACATCTGCAAAATAGCACCCAAACGACAGCATTTCTTGACAATTTGTTTGAAATTCAATAAAAAGTGTGTATATTTGCCATAAATTGTCAATCTAAGCATCTTCATTGTTTGAGCACAGAACATAAGGAATAATGGAAAAAATAGACAACTTAGACCGCAAGATATTAGAAATCGTCATGCGCAACGCGCGCATTGCCTCGAAAGATGTCGCTCAGGAATGCGGAGTCTCACGAGCGGCCATCCATCAGCGCATCCAGCGCATGATAGACCTCAATGTCATCACCGGCTCAGGATATCTCGTCGACCCTAAAGTCCTTGGCTATCGGACATGCACATATATCGGAGTCAACCTCGAACGCGGAGCTATGTACCGCGAGGTCGTCCCCCAGCTCGAAAAAGTCCCCGAAGTCGTCGAATGTCACTATACGACAGGTCCTTACTCGATGCTTATCAAGCTTTTCGCCCGCGACAACGAGCATCTGATGGAGCTTCTCAACGACAAAATCCAGATGATTCCCGGAGTCGTGGGAACCGAGACCCTCATATCGCTCGACCACAGTATCAGCCGGGTGCTCCCGGTAACTTACGACGACTGAGCCGTCGGTCATCCGGCCATCCACACGACAAAGCGCCGGAGTCCTCCGTCCCCTCTTCTTCCCTTAAATTTTCCTACCTGACAGCATGAGACACATTATTCCCCTCTTTGCCTTGACCGTCGCGCTCGGAGCGACGGCCGAGCGGATTTGCATTGACAATGACTGGCGTTTCGCCTTCGGCCACACCGACCCCGCGCGGGACTACGGATCAGGCACTGAATATTTCAACTACCTTACAAAAGCTGCATCGGTCCACAACATAGGTCCTTATGCCATGAAGTTCAACGACTCGACATGGACCGAAGTCGACCTCCCGCATGACTTTGTGGCCGACCTGCCATTTGCACGCGAGGCAAGCCACAGCCACGGCTACAAGACCGTCGGCTACAAATATCCCGAAACTTCCGTCGGGTGGTATCGCAAGGTACTTCCCGTGGCCGCCGAGGACTCCGTGATGCGTCTGTCGCTCGTTTTCGACGGAATATTCCGCGACAGCCGGGTGTGGTTCAACGGCTTCTATCTCGGAGGCGAACCGAGCGGCTACACACAGCAGACCTACGACATCACACCTTATGTCAACTGGGGCGGCGACAATGTGATTGCCGTCGGTTCGGATGCCACTCTCGAAGAAGGATGGTTCTATGAAGGCGGAGGCATCTACCGCCACGCATGGCTCGACCGCAAAGCACCCCGCCACATAGCCGACAACTCCATCGCGACATCCTTTGTCGACGGCCCGAATTCGGCTGTCACCGTCAGCGGGCGCATAGCCAACCGCCTCTACGGAGTCGATCCCGCCGACAATGAGACTTGGACCCTTAACGCCGTCCTCATCGACCCGCAGGGGAATAAGGCTGCTGAAAAAACAATCGACATCACCGGCCAGCTGCGCCGGATGATTGACCGCGACCGCAACCACCCCTCGGTGATAATGTGGAGCGTCGGCAATGAGGAGTGGGGTGTCGAATGGGATGAGAAAGGCCGTCGCATCGTCAGTGAGCTGCGCGACGTCTGCCACCGTCTCGACCCTACGCGCCCTATGACCGTGGCCACAAGCGGAGGCCCGATGCCGATAATTCCGGCCGATGTGGCGGGCTACAACTACATAATGCAGAACCCTGTCGAAAAATACCGCGCCGAATATCCGGCCCGCTGCGCCTACGGCTCGGAAGAGACATCGGGCTGCGGGACTCGCGGTGTCTATTTCGACGACCGTGAAAACGGACGAATGGCCTCGCTCAACCGCATTCCCGACAGTCGCGACAGCTGTCTCAACCGCATCGAGCGCGGATGGCGCTTCTATGCCGACCGCCCGTGGCTCGCCGGACTCTTCTATTGGACCGGATTTGACTACCGCGGCGAGCCTAACCCGCTCGAATATCCCGCGACCGGCTCTGAATTCGGTCTGCTCGACTACTGCGGTTTCCCGAAGGACGAGGCTTGGTATCTCAAATCGTGGTGGACCGACGAACCCGTGCTGTACGTCTTCCCCACTGGAATCTCGAAGGACACGAGGGCGAGACCATCGACCTCTGGGTTTACTCCAACATGGATGAAGTCGAACTGATTGTCAACGGCAAGAATCTCGGGCGCAAGACCATGCCCCGCAACGGCCATCTGTCATGGCCGGCCGTCTACCGTCCCGGCTCGGTTGAAGCCCGAGGCTACCGGAACGGCCGCCGGGTAATGACACGCAAGGTCGAGACCACCGGTCAGGCAGTCCGCGCCATCCCTGACTATGCCTATTCCAAAGATGGCATCCAGATCATCAACGTCAGTCTCGTCGACTCCAAAGGCCGCACCGTCCCCACAGCCTGCAACCCCGTCACCATCACCTACGGCAATCCCGGAGCCACCCCCGGACAGGACTGCGGCATACGCCTGCTCGGCGCAGGCAACGGCGACCCGGCTTTCCGTGGCATCGAACGCCCCGCCCCCGGATCAAATCCGGCATCATTCACAATCCCAGCCTTCAACGGCCACGCCCAGTTCATCATCCACAACCCTCACTCCTGTCCCGTCTCAATCACCTTGAGCGACACGACATCAACAGACGACTAATTTATCACCATCTTCTTAATTCGTTATGTCCGAAATCTTCATCAGACGATATTATCAGGAAGAAAATATCATGTATTACCTCCATTTTATCGGAGAAGAAGCTGTGCGTCAGCTCGAAATACATACCGGCAAACGTCTCCGCTACACTACCGAACACCCGTATGACGATGACGGCGGCTTATACGACCAAGATTTCTCCGACGTCGAATGGCCGGCCGACTCATTCATTACCCGCGAGGAATTCGAAACCGAGTGGAATAAATAATCATTAAAATTACGAATAAATGTCTACCTTTGCGGATGGTCACTCTGAATGACCGTCCGCAGCTCTTATTCACCACATCACAAATGACAAACCGACAACTTATCACCATAGTTCTTGCGCTGTTATGGCTCTTGCCGGCCTCTGCATCAGAGCGTACCGGCAGTTCCGCAGCAGACAGCAACACCTCAGCGTCACAGCTACCCGGCAGCACACCCGAAGCCGACCCTGCCATCATCCGCCCCGTCTTTGCAGCCTATACCGCCGAATTCGGGTCAGGCCATCTCGCCGACACCTACCTCAGCCCCATAAAATACACCGGATGGCACGCCGGGCTTGACTACCAGCGCTATCAGGCTATGCGTTTCGACCCCGAACACTGGACCATGCGCCTCCACTTCAACCTCGGGCTCGACAAGACCGACAATCCCGCACGCAACGCCACGATGTGGAGCGCCATGCTCAACGCCGACTGGGGCATGATGCGGAAGTTCCGTCCCTTCACCCCCGACCTCACCCTCGCCGTCGGCGGCTCGACCGGCATCGAGGCCGGATGTCTCTATAACGCACGCAACGGCAACAACCCTGCCTCAGCCAAGGCCGCATGGACCGTCAACCTGACCGGCTACGCCTCATGGCGCACAAAACTGTGGCGGTTGCCGGTGACACTCACATATCAGCCGACCCTCCCCGTCGCAGGAACATTTTTCGCCCCGGACTACGGCGAGCTTTACTATGAAATCTATCTCGGCGACCACAAGGGACTCGCCCACGCCGCATGGTGGGGCAACTATTTCAAGCTCGACAACCAGCTGACCGCCGACCTCCACCTCGGATCGACCAACCTGCGCCTCGGCTACCACGGCGCAATCTTCTCGTCGAAAATCAATCATGTGGTGACCCACATCTTCACCCACGCCTTCACCGTAGGTGTGAGCGGCGAGTGGATTTCGGTCAATCCGCGAAAGGGCATTCCCGCCAAATGCCGGATGATAAACGCCTTATATTAATCTGAATCCGTCACCCCTGTCACACGCAAAACAATGACCCGACTCATAAACGCACTATCAGCTCTCTCACTGCTTGCAATCACCATCCTCTCAGCTTCGTGTCACCCCATCGAGGAGTATGCCGACGATCCGCAAGGCAATTTCGAAGCCCTCTGGACCATCATCGACGAACACTACTGTTTCCTTGACGAAAAAGGCATTGACTGGGATGCCGTCCATGACACATACGCCTGCCGGATAGGCCCGGAGATGACACGCGAGGAACTCTTCATCGTCTGCGCCGACATGCTCGACGAGCTGAAAGACGGCCACGTCAATCTCTCAGCGCCCTTCAACACCTCCTACTACCGCAAATGGTGGAGCGACTATCCGCAGAATTTCTCCGAACGGCTCATCGAAGAGTCGTATTTCAACTTCAACTACCGTCAGACGGGAGGCATGAAGTTCGGCATACTCTCAGAAAACATCGGCTACATCTACTATTCGTCGTTCTCCAACCCCGTCGGCGAAGGCAACCTCGACAATGTGCTTTATTTCCTGAAAAACACTCAGGGACTGATTATCGACGTGCGCGACAACGGCGGCGGCAACCTGACCAACGTCGAGACCCTCGTCAGCCGTTTCATCACGCGTCCCACAGTCGTCGGATATATCTCCCACAAGACAGGGCCCGGCCACAACGACTTCTCCGAACCGTTTGAAATCGAATACAAGCCCGCTGCCGAGGGACGCATCCGCTGGGGAAAACCGGTCATCGTGCTCGCAAACCGCTCGACCTTCTCGGCTGCCAACAATTTCGTGTCAGTCATGAAGCTGCTCCCCGGAGTACGAGTTGTCGGAGCTACCACAGGCGGAGGATCGGGCATGCCCTACTCATCAGAGCTTCCGTGTGGTTGGTCAGTGCGCTTCTCGGCCTGTTCGATGCTCGACGCAGAGCGCCGTAGCACCGAATACGGCGTCGAACCCACCGAAGGCTGCGCAGTCGACATGAATCCGCTCGAAGCCCTCTCAGGCAAAGACACCATACTCGAATTTGCCATCGCCCTCCTCCAGAATCCATAACTTTACCCATTCATCAATTCTTTAGAGGAGTATCGATATACAATGTTGATACTCCGTGTTTAGTTCAAAGTAAACTTTATCGGAATTCTGCTTGTTAATTCAACAGAAATCCGTTATCTTTGCATAGTTTCTATCCCTCCTTCAACCCGATCGGAAATGGCTGAATTTTATCTTTGCCCTGTCGATGACATCGATAACCAGAAATATGATTTCTATCTGCTCTACATTGACGGACGAAATTTCTTTGAGGACTTTGTGAAGTCACTCAGACAGAAATCCGAACTTGATGAGATGGATACAATCATGGCCCTTATGGATAAGGTCGACAACAACAATCTGCCGACATCAAAATACAGGCATATAACCGGTGGGAAATATGACAGAAAAGATGTGTGGGAGTTCAAGTCAAAACATCTGAGAATCTATACTCTTAAAATCCCGCCGGACTACTATATAGTCCTTGGCGGCTATAAGAAGGGGCAGGAAAAAGACATTGCCAAGATATTCAGACATTTTAATAATATTCCTGATGAAATTCCAATCAGGGATGATGACGAAAACGACAATGAAGCTCAACAAGAACAGAAATAAATATGATTCGCCCGCTTACTGGACGCAACTCATCCAGCTTTCGCTCCAAGATAACATCAGACATTATCTTGAAGAAAAACATCTGACGCAATCTGAGTTTGCTGAACGGCTTGGAGTGTCGAAAGGCTACATTTCCCAAATACTTAACGGCGATTTTGACCATAAACTCTCCAAACTCACCCAGCTGGCTCTTGCCTGCGAGATGGTGCCGCGCATAGAATTCGTCCCGAAGCAGCACAGCCGCGAAGTCGCCTACGAAAGCTATATCCGCCCTGCCGACTGGAAACATTGCACCACCTATACCCGAAAGCTGAACTTTCACACCGTCCGGCCTCAAAATGCGAAATACACAGAACTTCCCGGATCTAAAACTCTCCGTTCTGCCGTCATATTTGATGGAGGAAACAACTGGACAGAATCTCAATCTCCGATAACCATAGATAAGATTGCCTGATGATACGCTTCAATATGTCAAAGATAGCAATAAATCAATTTGCTATATTAAAGGACAGTTGTCAGGGAAAGGCCATCACACTTTCCACGGAACTGTCATTTCAGTATTCCGCTGAAACGCGTCAGATTTCTTGTGAGGTAGGCTATCGTTTTACCACAGACGAGGAATTATTCCTGATATTGAAATCGCAGTGTGATTTCGCGATTCATCCTGACGATTGGGCGACCTTTGAAAAAGAGGACGGACTCCACATTCCAAAATCTGTCATGGAACTGCTGGCAGTGCATACCATCGGGACATCCCGGGGTATCCTTTTCTGCAAGACAGAGGGCACACCCTTTAATTCCCTGATGATTCCGCCTATCAATGTCGCCGGAATGATGAAGGATGAGGATGAAAATGTAGCGCCTCATCAATAGTCTGACCGGGATTTCCAATCCTGCTGTTGGGATTCTTACGTTTTTTGCGTACATTTGTATAGAGATAAAGCCGGGTGAATAAAAAACAGGTAATGATATATAGGGATTGCTCCTGTTTTTTCAACCGTCTTAAAATTTAATCAACTTACAATCTCCTGCAAATGCAACAGTTCGTTCATCTCCACGTACACAGCCAGTATTCCCTCCTTGACGGACAGGCTTCGGTCACGGGTCTTGTCGATAAGGCAATGGACCTCGGCATGCCCGGTTTCGCGCTGACCGACCACGGCAACATGTTCGGCATCAAGGAATATTTCAACTATGTCAACAAGGTCAAAGGCAAATACAAAGGCAAGCTCGCCGACCTCAAAAAGAGAATAGAGGAAGCCCCCGAAGGCGAAGCCGACAAGCTCCGCGCCGAACTTGCCCCCGAGATGGAGAAAATTGAACGCAAACTCGCATTCAAACCCATATTCGGCTGCGAGATGTATGTGGCCAAAGGCTCTCTGACCGACCGCTCCGACAAGACCGACAAAGGCCGTCACCTCGTGGTCATAGCCAAGAACCTGAAAGGCTACAAGAACCTAATCAAAATCGTCTCGCAGGCACATACCCACGGCTTCTATCACCACCCGCGAACCGACAAGGAAGCCCTTACCGCCCACCGCGAGGGGCTGATCGTATGCTCCGCCTGTCTCGGCGGAGAAATCCCCCGCCTCATAGCCGAAGGCAACACCGCCGAGGCCGAGAAGCAGGTCGTATGGTTCAAGGAGACCTTCGGCGATGACTACTACATCGAGCTGCAGCGCCACAAAACCGACCGTCCCGGTGCGAACCGTGAGACATACGTAGAGCAGGAAAAAGTTAACCCCGTGCTCATCGAGCTTGCACGCAAGCATGGAATCAAGATCATAGCCACCAACGACTCCCACTTCATCAACGCCGAGGATGCCGAGGCCCACGACCGCCTCATCTGCATCTCGACCAACAACTATGTTGCCGATCCCGAGCGCATGCGCTACACCAAGCAGGAGTGGTTCAAGTCGCAGGACGAAATGGCGGCCGTGTTCCCCGACCTCCCCGAAGCGCTTGAAAACACCCTTGAGATCCTCGACAAAATCGAGGTCTATTCAATCGACCACGCGCCGATCATGCCCTTCTTCGAGATTCCGGCCGACTTCGGCACGGAGGAGGAATACCGCACACGCATCACCGAGCAGCAGCTCTTTAACGAATTCACACAGGACGAGAACGGCAATGTAGTCCTCTCGCCTGAAGCCGCACAGAAGAAAATCGAGAAACTCGGAGGCTACGACAAGCTCTACCGCATCAAATTCGAGGCCGACTATCTCTCGAAACTTGCCTATGAAGGCGCGGAGCGCCGCTACGGCTCTCCGCTGACCCCGGAACTGGAGGAACGCATACGCTTCGAGCTCTACATAATGAAGACGATGGGTTTCCCCGGCTACTTCCTCATCGTGCAGGACTTCATCAACGTAGCCCGCAAGGAGCTCGGAGTGAGCGTAGGCCCGGGTCGTGGTTCGGCGGCCGGAAGCGTCGTGGCCTACTGTCTCGGCATCACGCAGGTCGACCCGATCAAATATGACCTCCTTTTCGAACGTTTCCTTAACCCCGACCGTATCTCGCTCCCCGATATCGACGTGGACTTCGACGACGACGGCCGTGCCGACGTGCTTCACTACGTCACGGAGAAATATGGTGAAGACAACGTGGCCCATATCATCACCTTCGGCACCATGGCCGCGAAATCAGCCATCAAGGACGTGGCCCGCGTCGAGCAGCTGCCTCTCGCCGAGAGCAACCGCATAGCCAACCTCGTCCCCAAGCGCATGCCTGACGGTCCTGACGGCAAAACCCTCAAGACCAACCTGAAGAACTGTTACCAGTATGTGCCCGAATTCGCAGCCGAGCTGAACTCTAACAACTATCTCATCCGCGAGACACTCGAATATGCTCGCCGTCTCGAAGGCAACGTCCGCAACACTGGCGTCCATGCCTGCGGTGTCATCATCTGCCGCGACCCGATTTCCGACTGGGTACCCGTCGCCACAGCTGTCGACAAGAGCGTCGATTCGAAGGATAACGACAAGATGATAGTTACTCAGTATGAAGGATCTATCATCGAGGACACCGGACTCATCAAGATGGACTTCCTCGGGCTTAAAACTCTGTCAATCATCAAGGAAGCCGTCTCAAACATAAAGCAGACCTGCGGAATAGACGTCGACATCGACTCCATCGACATAAACGACCCGAAAACCTACGAGCTTTACAGCCAAGGCAACACCGTCGGTACGTTCCAGTTCGAATCGGCCGGCATGCAGAAATATCTGCGCGAACTCCAGCCGTCGACCTTCGAGGATCTCATAGCCATGAACGCCCTCTACCGTCCCGGCCCGATGGACTATATCCCCGACTTCATCGCCCGAAAACACGGACGCAGCCCCATTACCTACGATATTCCCATCATGGAGAAATATCTCAAGGACACCTACGGGGTGACCGTCTATCAGGAACAGGTCATGCTCCTGTCGCGTCTGCTCGCCAACTTCACGCGCGGTCAGAGCGACACACTGCGTAAGGCGATGGGTAAGAAGCTCATCGACAAGATGAACGAGCTTAAAGGGCTCTTCCTCAAGGGCGGACAGGCCAACGGCCACGACCCGAAGGTGCTTGAAAAAATATGGGCCGACTGGGAAAAATTCGCATCCTACGCGTTCAACAAGTCACACGCCACATGCTATTCATGGGTAGCCTTCCAGACGGCATGGCTCAAAGCCAACTATCCGTCGGAGTACATGGCGGCCGTCCTCACGCGCAACCGTTCCGACATCAACAAGCTCACCGGCTTCATGGATGAATGCAAGCGCATGAAAATCCCCGTGCTCGGCCCGGACATCAATGAAAGTTTCGTCGAATTCGGTGTCAACTCCCACGGTGACATCCGTTTCGGTCTCGCGGCCATCAAGGGTGTGGGCGAAAACGTGGTCAAAGCCATCATCGCCGAGCGCAAGGAGAACGGCCCGTTTGAGTCGATCTATGATTTCGTAGAGCGTGTCCCCTCGTCGGCTGTCAACCGCCGCATCTTCGAGAATCTCGTCTATGCCGGCGCATTCGACAGTTTCGAAGGCGTGAAACGCGAGGATTTCTTCTATGAAAACCCTCGTGGCGAAGTGTTTACTGAAACTCTTGTCCGCTACGGACAAGCATTCCAGAACGACAAGCACAACTCGGCCATGTCGCTCTTCGGCGATGACGCTGAGATGAGCACCGCAGGTCGTCCCCCCGTAGTTCCGCAGAAGGAATGGGCCTCGGCAGTGAAGCTTGAACGCGAACGCGAACTTGTCGGGATGTATCTGTCGGCACATCCCCTCGACCCTTATTTCATGGAGCTGACCTACGGCACATGCACCGTCAAGGGCTACAATGAATTCGACCCGGTCGAAGGCGTGGAACTCACGTTCGGAGGCATGGTGGTCGACTTCACCAGCCGTCCCGCCCGCAACGGCGGCCAGTTCGGCATACTCAAAATCGAGGACTACACCGGCAGCGCCGAGTTCATGCTCTTTGAACAGACCTACATCAACTTCCACAACTACGGAGTCCCGGGCACGCCCATCCTCATCACCGGACGCTATGAGAAGCGCTTCTCCTCGTCGCCGCTGCGCTTCAACATCATGAACATCCGTCTGCTCAACGATGTGAAAGGCAAGCTCGTACACTCTATCACAATCGACCTGCCGTCCGACAAGATAACCAAACATATCAAAGAACTGATCGAGGAGGAAATCAAGCGCGAGCCTGATGCCAACGGCGAACTGACATTCCGCATCTTCGACCCCTCGATCAACCGCTCGCTCCACCTGCGCTCCAACCGCCGCATCCCCATCTCCCGCAAGCTCATCGACACCCTGACCGAAGAGGACATAAACTTCACCATAAATGACTGACGCAGCACAGCCCTGCCATGCCATTCAAATTAACAAGAATTTATAAACAGGACTCGCATACGCAGGTGTTTGTTTCAGGAAAATTACGTACATTTGTAGCACTGAAAACAATCAGATACATAATCTAAACTAAACGACTAACTATCATGACATTCACTGATCAGAACGTACACGACATCATTGCTTCAGGCAAACCGGTGGTAATCGATTTTTGGGCAACATGGTGCGGCCCCTGCCAGCGCATGACCCCCATCGTTGAAGAACTCGCTGAAGAATATAAAGATACAGTTGTCATCGGCAAGTATAACATCGAGGAGGAAAACGACCTTGCAGCACAGTATCGCATCATGTCAATCCCCACCATCCTCTTCTTCAAGAACGGTGAGCAGATCCGCGACCTCCGTCTTGCCGGCGCTCAGCCCAAAGAAAATCTCGAAAAGCAAATCAAGAAGCTTCTTGAACTTTAATATCTGCTCCGGGACTCTCTAAGAGGCAAGTATCCAAGACATCAAAAACCAAGGGACAAGCGATTTTCCAATCGCTTGTCCCTTGGTTTTTGTATTATCGCACATTTCCGTGGGGTAAGGCTATGTAACTTTGCAGTGTCGCTCAATATCCAAAGTCATTCCCCATCAAGACACTCCGCCATGAATACACAAAACGCCATTGTCACAGTCTCTGCAAACTTCCGCACTCACAAACCCCATTTCTCCCGCTCAAAATCAGCGAAAGAAAGGTGGACAAAACCTGTTTCAAAGGCTTTCTACGAAAAACTGCGGCTTCGCTGCGAGCAGATTTTCGAAGAAATGCGCTATGGCAGCGGATGGGTGATGAACTTCATGCCGGCCGTCGACAGATATATCTCGACAGGAGAGACTCCGGGAATGTGTGACGAGGGCATACGGATAGTTTTCATCTGTCTGCGTCATGAAATAGACATGGCGCTTGAACGCTCTGCAAAAGCCCGCAAACGGGCCGCAGAACGACGCGAGGGGAAGGAGGCTGCGCAGACTGCCACCCCAGCCGATGAGCCTCATAAGAAGGAAAAAGGTACACTTCCGACAGATACGGCCGATGCGGTCACACCCGATTGTAAGGCCGAGACCTTCAGCCCGACAACCGAGCCGGTCAGTGAAATCAGAATTCAGAGAAACAATAGGGAAGAGTCGAGCTGACGGACGGGAAAATCATGATACGGTTCTTCCCGGCAAGCATAACTTCAACAGGCCCACCGGCAAGTTTCTCATATTCAAGCAGAGCCTGACGGCATGCCCCGCAAGGTGAAATCGGATCGGGAAGCTCGTTGCCGTCAGTCCCGCGGGCAGCTATGGCAATGGACGTGAAGCGGGCTTCAGGATAGGTGGCATGGGCATAGAAAGCCGCCGTGCGTTCGGCACACAGTCCAGACGGATATGCGGCGTTTTCCTGATTAGAGCCGGTGACAATCTCACCGTTTGAGAGCAGGATGGCCGCTCCTACACTGAATTTACTGTAAGGGGCATAGCTGCGATAGGTTGCCTTGCTTGCAAGCGTCACAAGCTGCTGCTGTTGCGGAGTCAGTTCATCGAATCCGGCTTCAACCACGGGAATGGTTATATCAAAAGTCTTCATAGAAATAAGGAATTTTCAGTTGTCAAATGTATCAAATAAATTCCGGCAGCCGTCCTGAAGCAGATCGAGCACAAGCTCGAAACCTTCCGAACCTTCATAATAGGGGTCAGGCACATGGTCGTAGCGGGAAGTGTCGGTAAAAAAAGCCGCCATAGGCACTATTTTCCTCTCGGCCTCCACCGACGGCGCTACACGCCGCAGATTGGAGACGTTTGAAGCGTCCATAGCCACTATCATATCGAAATCAAGGAAATCTTCGGTATCGACCTGACGGGCGCGATGGGTCAGCTCCAGACCTCGCTGACGGGCATGCACCCTCATGCGCCGGTCGGGAAGATCGCCGATGTGGTAGGCGCCCGTTCCGGCTGAGTCAATCACCCAGCCGTCCTGACGACCCTTGCTCTCCACAATGTCGCGCATTATACCTTCGGCCGCAGGCGAACGGCAGATATTGCCGAGGCAAACGAAAAGCACTCTGAAGGGTTTTCCTTCTTGACGGGCCGACAGGATGTCGCAGATACGCCGGCGGGCGGGATTATCGTTGTTCATATGTATATATTGACAAATAAATCACACATATTGTATAAATCAATTTCTCAGAGTTACTTACAAAAGTAATAATAAAAACGGTCAGTGTGGCATATAAGTTGAAAAAAGCATCTCCACAGAGCCTTTTTAACAGCTTTGCAGAGATGCTTTCGTTTATAACTACACTATCGGGAGATGTATCCTTCAGTGAAGACGGGTCTTCACTGTCAGTTCTCCAGATCTTTCGGAATGGCCACGATACGGAGCTTGTTGTCGCGGATGAACGAGATGATGTTGTCGCGTTCGGTACTCGGGTCTACGTCGGCCTCAATGCGCTTGAGAGCATTGAAAACAGAAGTGCCGGTCTGATAGATGTGACGGTAGCACTTGGCAATGTCATCAATGCGCTCCTCGCTTACGCCCTGCATCCGCAGGATGGTAGCGTTGACACCGAAATAGGCAGTCGGGTTATGAGCCATGATGCAGAAGGGAGGCACATTGCCGGTGATGCGGCATCCGCCCTTTATAAGCACCCAGTCACCGACGCGCGAGTTCTCGTGGATCACAACGCTCGATGAGAGGATTGAACATTCACCGATTTCAACGTCGCCCGCTATGGAGACATTATTGCCGATCACATCGCGACCCTTGAGATGGGAATCGTGTCCGACATGTGAGTTGGCCATGAGGAACGATCCGGTCCCGATGAGAGTGCCGCCTTCGGAAGCGATGCCACGGTTAATGATAACGTTTTCACGAATCACCACGTTGTCGCCGACGTAGCAATAGGTGAAACCGCCTTTCCAGCGGAAATCCTGCGGGTCAGCGCCGACAATAGCACCCTGATAGATTTTACAGTTCTTGCCGATGCGCGAACCACGGATTATGCTTGCAAAAGGCATAACCACGGTGTTGTCGCCGATCTCGACATCCTTGTCGATGTAGGCGAAAGGATGGATAGTGACATTCTCGCCGAGTTTGGCCGAGGGGTCGATGTGAGCTTTGTCGCTAATCATGTTATTATATGTTTGAGGTTGGAGCTATTGCACTTGTTTATCGTCCTCCGCCGAGGTTCTGATAAAGATTGATTATCGAACGTGCGGCGGTCAGGTTGGTTGTGATCTGGGCAGTCTGTGCGCTGAGCAGGTTTTTCTGGGCAGTGAGCACTTCGAGATAGGTTGTCGAACCGTCGAAGAGGAGAAGCTCGTTGGTGATTTCGACAGCCTTTCCAAGGTTCTCGACCTGAAGGGCGAGCCACTGCTGCTTCTTGACGCTCTTCTCATAGACGGTCATGGCATCGCTGACATCGGCAGCGGCACTCATGAGAGTATATTCGAAGTTGTTGAGGGCCTGCTGCTGCTGAGCCTTGGCGGCTTCAAGACGGGCAATGTTCTGTCCGCGCGAGAAGATGGGGGCTGTCAGGCTGCCTGCAAGCTGGATGAACCAGTCACCGGGATTCTTGACAAAACCTCCGAGAAGGTTGGTAAATCCGCCGTTTGCAGTGATGTTGATGCTGGGATAGAAAGCGGCGCGGGCCGATGCGGTCGAGTAGTAGGCCGAAGCGAGAGCCATTTCAGATGCACGCACGTCGGGGCGCACAGCGAGTTCGGCCATCGGGATGGCGGTACGGTTCATGACAGGCACATTGATCGAGGCATCGGGCGATACAGTCCATTTCCGGGGCATCTCGTTGAGAAGAAGCGACATGGTGTTGTTGGCTTCGTGGAGCGAAAGCTCGATGTCGGTTATCGAAGCCTCGATGCTGTAGTATTGCGCAAGGCTCTGGACCACTGCGTCCTCGCGCAGACGGCCTGCCTCTTTAAGATTGCGCATCACATTGACGCTCTCTTTCCAGAGTTCGGAAGTCTCGCGTGAAAGTTTGAGCTGGGCTTCAAGAGCCGAGATCGAATAGTAGCACTGGGCCACGCCGGCGATAATCTGCGAGCGGACAGCCTGTTCGTAGGCTCTCGACTGAAGCTCGGCCATCTCGGCGCCACGCTTGGTGTTGAGAATCTTGCCGAAGATGTCGACTTCCCAGTTGACAGCGAGCGGGAGCTGATAGGTCCAGCTGAAATCATTGTCGGCATATTTCGCACCCGCACCGTTGGGTGTGAAGGCGAGCGAGGGGAGATAGCTCAGACGAGCGCCCTTGAGCTGTGCGTGGGCGATGTCGACGTTGAGCTTGGCGTTGCGGAGATCCTTGTTGTTGTCCAAGGCACGCTGGATAAGGTCGACAAGAGCGGGATCAGTGAAGACGGCACGCCACGAGAGATTGCCGAAAGCCGTTGAATCGTCCTGAATCTGAAGAGCCTCGGCATACTCCTTCACGAGCTGACTGTCGATGTCCTTGACATCATATTTTTTGTAAATCCCGCAGCCACTGAGCGCGGTAACGCTCAGCGAGGCTGCAAGGACAAGTGAAAAATTCTTGATTTTCATTGAGTATGGTGTTAACTGTGATGAAAAACAGTTGGAGAATTTGATTAGTGAGAGGGAGTGTACTGCTCGATTTCGTTCTCGATACCTTCATTGTCGGTGTCTTCCCACTTGAGCGGAGTGATCTTTTCCTGAATCTTCTGGAAAATCACGAAGAGGGCGGGCACGATGAGCACCTGAAGAATCATACCGATGAGCATACCGCCGATCGAACCTGTACCGAGGGCACGGTTACCGTTGGCGCCCGCACCGGTCGCGAACATCATCGGGAGAAGACCGATAATCATTGCAAGCGATGTCATGAGGATAGGACGCAGACGCGCTGAGGCACCCTGAATCGCAGCATTGACAATCGACATGCCCGTGCGGCGGCGCTCGACAGCGAACTCAACGATAAGGATGGCGTTCTTGGCGAGAAGACCGATGAGCATGATGAGGGCAATCTGCAGGTAGATGTTGTTGGTGATGCCGAATATCTGAGCAAAGATGAAAGTACCCATGAGGCCGAAGGGAATAGAGAAGATAACGGCGAAGGGAAGGATGTAGCTTTCATACTGTGCGGACAGAAGGAGGTAGACGAAGAGTAGACAGAGACCGAAGATGACGGCAGTCGTTGAGCCGGCACCGGTCGAAGCTTCCTCACGTGTCATACCGGAATATTCGTAGCCGAATCCGGCAGGGAGTGTCTCGGCGGCAACACGTTCGATTGCTTCAAGACACTGGCCTGACGAATAGCCCGGAGCAGGCTGGCCGGTCACAGAAATCGACTGGAACATGTTGAATCGGTTGAGAAGGTCAGGACCGTAGACCTTGGTGAGAGTCACGAAGTTTGACAGCGATGCCATCTGGTTGCCGTTGCGCACCTTGATCGAGGCAAGGGTCTCGGGGCTTACACGCGATTCGGGGGTAGCCTGCATCATAACACGGTAAATCTTACCGAAACGGTTGAAGTTTGACACATACATACCGCCATAGTAGCCCTGAAGCGTCGAAAGAATGTCTTTCGGCGACAGACCGGCCTGCTTGGCTTTTGCAGCGTCGATGTCGACCATGTATTGCGGGAAGGTCGGGTTGAATGTCGTGTAGGCCGCCTGAACTTCCGGCTGCTGGTTGAGCTTGGCAAGGAAGCCCTGAACCACGGTGAAGAAAGCGTTGACATCACCGCCGGTGCGGTCCTGCATCTTGATTTCAAAACCGTTGGTCATAGAGTAGCCCGAAATCATCGGGGGAGCGAAAATCATCACACGTCCGTCCTTGATGACCGAAGTCAGTCCGTAGAGCTTCATGAGGATTGCATCAGATGTCTGGTCGGCACGCTTGCGGTCTTCCCAGTTCTTGAGCTTGAGGATGAAAGTACCGTAGGTGGCACCCTGACCAGCCATGAAGCTATAGCCGGAAATCTTTTGGCGATACTCGATTTCAGGAATCTGAGCAAGAAGCCCGTCGATTTTATCGAGCACTTCGTCAGTGCGTTCCTGAGATGTTCCCGGGGGCATGTCAAGCATACAGAAGAGCGTACCGGTATCCTCGTTGGGCACGAGGGTCGAGGTTGTGATGCTCATGAGCCATACAAGAATAGCAACAACGCCGGCCACAATTCCAAACGAAGTGATCTTGTGGTGGATGAAGAAAGAGGTAAACTTGTTGTAGACTTTCAGGATGCGGCCGAAGCCGATTTCAAATCCTTTGTGGAAACGCTTGCTGAAGATGCCGAGGACTGCGATGACTGCGCAGACAGAAGCGATTGCAAGCTGGAGGGGCTTGTGGATGTTGTACCATCCGAGCACCATGAACGTGATTGTGGCGACAAGGAAAGCAAAAGTGATCAGCGGGGGGAGATTGAGAGAGAAACGGCGCTTGGTCTCCTTGACAACGGCTTCGCCGGCTGCGCTGTAAGCCTTGCCCATGCGTTCCTTGAGCGACGAATTGTCATCGTGGCCTTTCAGGAAGACGGCACAGAGCGCGGGAGAAAGGGTCAAGGCGTTCAATGCGGACAGACCGATCGCGATTGCCATTGTCAGACCGAACTGACGGTAGAACACACCTGTCGTACCCGACATGAATGACACGGGAATGAACACGAGCATCATGACGAGGGTAATCGAGATGATTGCACCGCCGATTTCACCCATCGCGTCAATCGAAGCCTTACGCGCGCTCTTGTAGCCAACGTCGAGCTTGGCATGGACCGCCTCGACGACCACAATCGCGTCGTCGACCACAATCGCAATCGCAAGGACGAGAGCAGAGAGGGTGATGAGGTTGATGGAGAATCCGATAAGATTCATGAAGAAGAATGTACCGACAAGGGCCACGGGAATGGCAATGGCGGGGATGATGGTCGAACGGATGTCCTGAAGGAAGACATATACGACGAAGAACACAAGGATGAATGCCTCGATGAGGGTCTTGATAACCTCATGGATAGAGGCATCGAGGAAGTCGTTGTTGTTCATCGGGACAGCGATGGCGAGACCGGCAGGAAGTTCCTTCTTCATGTTGTCGACCACCTTGAGACAGTCGTTGATGATCTGTGTCGCGTTAGAACCTGCGGTCTGGAAGATGATACAGCTCGTAGAAGCGAAGCCGTTGAGAGAGTTTGAGAAGCCGTATGTCACACGTCCGAGTTCGATTTCGGCAACGTCGCCGAGACGGAGCACCTCGCCGGTCGGTTTTGCGGAAACGACGATGTTCTCAAATTCCTCGGGGGTTGTGAGACGGCCTTTGTATTTCATCGTGTACTGGAAGCTCTGGTCACCCTGTTCGCCGAAGGCACCGGGGGCAGCCTCGATGTTCTGCTCGGCAAGAGCATAGGAGATGTCGGTGGGGACAAGACCATACTGAGCCATCACCTCGGGCTTGAGCCAGATACGCATGGAGTAGTCAGCGCCGAATGACATAACGTCGCCCACACCTGACACACGCTGCAACTGCGGAATCATGTTGATTTTCGCGTAGTTGTCGAGGAACTCCTGAGTGTAGTTGCCGGACTTGTCGTAGAGTGCCACCATGAGAAGCATTGAGCTCTGACGCTTCTGAGTGAGCACACCCACCTGAGTAACTTCGGCAGGAAGGAGGTTCTGTGCTTTTGCGACACGGTTCTGAACGTCGACGGCAGCCATGTCGGGGTTGAAGCCCTGTTCGAAATATACGGTAATGTCGGCCGAACCGGTATTAGTTGCGGTAGACTCCATGTAGGTCATGCCTTCAGCACCGTTGATCGACTCTTCGAGAGGGGCAATCACAGAGTTAAGCACCGCCTGAGCATTCGCACCTGTGTATGTAGTGGAAACCCTGATGGTCGGAGGCGCAATGTCGGGGAACTGGGTTACCGGCAACGAAAAGAGTCCGATCAGACCGAGAAGTACGATGAAGATCGAAATCACCGTCGACAGCACCGGTCTGTTGATGAATCTATCTAATTTCATTGAATTTACTTAAAAATGATATACTGTGTTTCCGTTAAACTTATTTCGCAGCGGGAGCGGCCTGTGCCGGTGCTTCACCTGCCTGAGGTGCTTCCTTTGGAGCGACGGGATTGATGACCATTCCGTCAGAAAGCTTAGAGCCAACGCCTTCGACAGCGATGCGCTGACCGGGCTGGAGACCTGAGGTGACAACGAAGGTCTTGCCGTCATTGTTGGCCTCGATAGTGATAGGAGTGGAAACAATCTTGTTTGAGTCGTTGACAACGTAGGCGAAACGACGGTCCTGAAGTTCGAAGGTAGCCTTCTGGGGAATCACTATTACGTCCTGCTTGTCGTCAGGGAGTATGATCTGACCTGTGCCTCCGCTGCGGAGGATTCCGCTGGGGTTCTTGAAGAGGGCGCGGACGCTCGAAGAACCTGTCGAGTTGTCGATGACACCGGAGACTGTGGCAACCTTGCCGGAGATGGGATAGAGAGTTCCGTCGCTAAGTCGGAGCTGTACTTCGGGCATGTCCTTGATGGCAGCGTCGATTGACTGCTTGCCTTCACCCGAAAGCTTAAGGAGGTCTTTTTCGGTGAGTGAGAAATAGGCATAGACTTCAGAGTTGTCGCTGACAGTTGTCAGAGGCTGGGCTGAAGACGGAGACGCGAGTGAGCCTTCACGGTTGGGGATAGTGCCGACAACGCCGTCGCTGGGAGCAGTCACGACTGTGTAGGCAAGATTTTTCTGGGCAGAGGCGAGAGCGGCCTTGGCGTTGGCGAGCTGAGCCTGTGCCTGCGCGAGAGAATTCTGTGAGAGCTGATACTCGTATTCGCTGATGATGTTCTTGTCGAAAAGAGTCTTTTTGCTGTCGGCGGTCATCTTTGCGGTGTTGACAGCTGTCTGGGCGTTGTTGACGGCAGCGCGGGCCTGATCGACGGCAGCCTGAAATGTCACCTGATCAAGAGTGAAGAGCACCTGTCCCTTGCGCACGTGCTGACCTTCATCAACATGAACCTTTGTGATGAATCCTGTTACCTGCGGACGGATATCAATGTCGGTCTTACCCTTTATGGTTGCAGGGAAGGTCGACTGCAGAGCAGCTGTCTGAGGAGCGATTGTGATAGTAGCGATTTCGGGGGCCGGCATCTGCATCTGCTGCTGGTTCTTCGAACATGAAGGCAGCAAAGCCACGGCTGCGAGCATCATACCGATGCCGCTTTTCGATAACGCGATGGATTTCATTGTCATTCTTTTCTTAACTTTGATAATATACCTATTTTAATAATTTTTCGAAATTTAACGTGCAAAGTTACCAATTATTTAAGCACTAATAGACAAAGGGAATAATAAAGATTGTAAAATTGGCAAAAACTCCCTCATTATTTCCTTTTTTGACCAATAGAGTATTAGGAATTTTATTGAATAATTTTACACATCGAGGCTCATGCAAGAGTCTTTTTTCTAAGATTCGGCAGGAAGGCAGCCACGATGCCGAGAAGGGGCATATAGGCACAGAAATTATAGACGGCCTCAATTCCGTAGCGGTCAGCGAAGTCGCCGAGCACAGCAGAGGCAATGCCTCCGACACCGAAAGCGAATCCGAAGAAGAGGCCGGAAATCATGCCGAGCTTTGTCGGGAGGAGTTCCTGAGCATAAAGCAATATTGCGGGGAAGGCCGACGAGAGCATGAAGCCGGCACAGAAACTGAGCATGACTGTTGGTGCGAGGCCGACGTGGGGCATGAGAAGCGAGAAGGGGGCTGTCCCGAGAATCGAGGCCCAGATGACGGCCTTGCGGCCATAACGGTCTCCAACAGGGCCTCCGATTAGCGTGCCTACGGCTGTCGAGACTACGAATACAAAGAGGAATATCTGAGAAAGGGAGACGGAAACTCCGAATTTGTCAATGAGATAGAAGGTGTAGTAGCTCGAAAGGCTTGCCATGTAGATGTATTTCGAGAATATGAGGACGATTATGACACCGATTGTAAATATGGTGTGGCTGCGCGAGAGCGGGAGTACGGCATGACGCTCCGTGCGGACCTCACTATTGCGAAGCTCGCGGAGATAGTTGCCATACCACCGGCAGATCGGTCGCATGGCCCAGAAACAGAGGAAAGCAAAAATCAGGAAAAAGGCGACATAGCGGCGGTCGTGAGGCGCAACGATGAGTGCGACGAGCAACGGACCGATAGAGCCACCGAAGTTTCCGCCGACCTGAAAGACAGACTGCGCGAAGCCTCGGCGCTGACGTCCGGCAAGAGATGTTATGCGCGATGCCTCGGGATGAAGCGTTGCCGAACCGAGTCCGACCATGAAGACGGCGACAAGTATGCCGGTCAGAGTCGTGCAGAAGGCGAAGAGGAGGATTCCGACAGCTGTGGAGCACATTCCCATAGGCAGACTGAACGCGAATGGTCTGCGGTCGAAAGCATAGCCAACAACGGGCTGAAATATTGATGCCGCAAGCTGATAAACGAGCGTTATAAGGCCGATTTCAGCAAAATTAATGCCAAGATCAGCCTTGAGCATTGGATAGACCGCTGTGATGACCGACTGGAGAAGGTCGTTGAGACAGTGGGCGGCACTCAGCGCAAGCAACACATGGAATGTGGGCATTTTTGTCAAGCCCTTCAGTTTCTGAAAAAAATTAGCCATAAGACATATATAATTCTACTGTTTTCTATCTACAATGATATTTCAGAAAGATAAAAAAAGCCGGAGCCTAAGATGCAAATCGCATCTCAGACTCCGGTCGTTAGAAGGGGCGGTTATCTACTTTCCCACTTTCGCAGTATCATCGACGTGGTGAGGTTTAACTTCTCTGTTCGGAATGGGAAGAGGTGGAACCCTCACGCTATGGCCACCTTAGTGTCTTCGGTCAGGAACGGTGTCCTGCCTTGTAAGGTTAGAAAGAGGCGTGGAAGCGAAGTGAAGCTACATGAGTAACCTTCT
>ERZ777011.1170-NODE-1170-length-30558-cov-19.749828_pt1 | contig 30558 bp, 29 predicted proteins | sample MGYA00374964_ERZ777011 | MGnify/ENA primary metagenome ERZ777011 (study PRJEB29310, sample SAMD00008975) | mouse gut metagenome | study: EMG produced TPA metagenomics assembly of the Metagenome analysis of fecal microbiota from mouse which was promoted... | reverse complement strand
TGGGCACTGACATTGAATAGCTGTTATCCGATTATGGTTTCAGCTATTTTTTGTACATAACCTCTGGCTTTAATCACATTAGGAATACACATAACAACGGAATGATGCACCAGAGCATTAAGCGCATAATTGCATCTGTAACTATTATTTTGAATACCATTCATCAATTAAACCTCCTATTTCCATGAAACAATCAATCGTCCACATCTTTCTTTTCATTATCATCTCATCCTTCTGTTTCAATGCTGAAGCAAGAGGCAAGTGGCAGCAAATAGGGCTCGATTTCAATGCCGGAATAATACACACACATGCAAATGCACCACAACTTAACAGCCACAACAAAGTGACATCTTCATCAAGCATTGATGGATGTTTCGGATTTGGAATTACTGTCTACAATGTGTATGCCGACATCGTATACAAGCCTCGTAAATATTCAAAAGATATAAGCGTGAAAAAATGGAACGACACTCGCGAACTGCTTGCGCATATCGGCTACCGTATACCAATACAAAAGTTTTATGTAACACCGCTTATCGGTTTTATCAGAACTCAATTTGGAAAAACCGACGGAAGCGACTGGACTATCAATTCAAATGGCATCCACAATAGTTTTCATACCCATACAACAAAAGTTGAATTTGATGCTGGAGCCAAAGTTGGCTATAAAATATGGCAATACGACACTATGGATCTTGATTTGAACATCACAGGTACATTCCACGAAGCAATGATCGGATTCGGTATCACTATATAATTGTCAAAATACAACAACCCAAATCCTTTTATAATCTCATTAGAAACACTCTACCCACTGATGCAACTGAACATGCAACAGTGGGTAGAGTGTTTCTGATGACTACATTTTCATATCTGGCTTAGTATTGAGGGGTCTTTGATTTTATCGTCCTCCGCAAACAACAGAATCTTCGATATGATTTCTGCTGTCTTCGGGTCCTCGTCAAGAAACGGAAGAAATATTCTTCCACGACTTTGAGAGTGAACCGGAAGCACGGCTATATGCGCACCACCCTCCTTATGGATCACGCCGCTACCAAGATGTACATTATAGTTACCAAGCTTCCCACTGACTTTTGCAAAGTTGCCGGCAACCTTGACATTTGAAATTCCGAACATAGGCATAGCATGCTCTACTATCACACGACGCATCTCAATGGTAGAATGACTTGCCTCAGGATCTACTCCGCCGGCATGAGCTATACTCACAGCAAGATCAACATCGCGCATTATCTCTGAGAACACAACTGGAAGCACATCGGCAATCTTTTTATCCTTGAAACTTCTGCGATCATAGAAAGCAACATACTCCAATGTCGGAGCTTCAATATCGGACGGAGAGAACCAATCTGCCAGAGCATACATCACAGCAGTAACATCGCCATGGAAACAGACTTTCTGCAAACCGTTTTCATAATCAACAGTCCACTGCCGCTTTTTCAGTATGCCCACTGCGCGTGCAGGCATAATCTGATTTCCGGAATAGCGCATTGACACAGATTTTTCCTTTTCCTCCTCAGTAGGTACATAAAGTTCTCGGAACACCTGCTTAAACGGCTGTCGCCACTGTCGGTCAAACAAGGCTGACTGATATTCACTCCACACGCCTGCCATAAAGAAGTCATGAGGATGCGCGATACGTACCATATCTCCACCTAAGATTTCCACCACCTCTCCATGAGCCGACACAAGAGAGTGCCCGTCATCACCCGGGAAACCGAACACACCTCCATCCTTTACCAAAACCAGACGAGAGAACAACTTCCATATCACCGGATTCTCACTCAATTGAGAAATCTCTTCACCTGTAAACCAGGAAGACTCCACCATAGCTTTCTCAAGCAGACTTCTGCCTCGCACATGCTGCTCCTTAAGCTGCTTGTGGACCTCCCTCATACGTTCGATATATTTATCCTTTTTCAAGCGTGACGGTATGCTCTGCAAGCGTTTACCCTTGCTCTCCAACATAATTTCAGGCATATCCTCTCCAATGGAGATATATGCTGTGACACCGTCAACCACCTGTGGAGAAAGATATTCTGCCGCTTCCTTCACAAGATCAGCCTCCATGCTCCATGTTAGTCGTGTGGAATCACCGAATCCTGCTGTACGTGCAAGATTGTCAAGAGCGAGCTTCACAGCCCTTGATTCACTTGCCTGACGCTGAGCCCCAAACTGTTTGCTCTCTTTCAGGAACTTGTTGAGGAATGCATAACGTTGCCTCAAATCCTTGATACGGTTGCGTCCAAGAGGAATCAAACCATAAGCCACCACAAGATCCTTGTTGCGCTTATCTGTGATTTCCTTCATCACATCCTTTGCTTTCAGAATGCCAAGCACCGCATCGGACAACTTACGTGCCCTGGTATGACGATTGCCTTCCGCAATATATTTGGCGGCATCATACACTATCTCGAAACGCTTCTTGCCAAGCTGCCTGTATATTTCATGGAACCAAACAGTATCAAATGCACCATCTGAGAAATCCTCCGGAGCCACAGATGTGTAACGTGATATGTGGGATTTCACATTGTTGTCAAGATTTTCACCTGTATGAGCAAGAAAATAGTAAGCCGCACTTGTAAGACCCTTCCATCCGATAGCCTGCTCCACCATTTCAAGCCAGCGTGGCGAAAACATAGCAGCCTCGACAAGACGCTCATCACTGATGCCTGCCTCCTCTGCCTTTTTCTTCAATTGCAAGGGTGTGTCCTCCTCCGTCGGACAACATACTCGCAACAACCTACTGAACATGCTTCGTTTGCTGTCTCCAATTGAATATAGATTGTTAGTCGGTTTGTCTTTGCCAAGCCCAACGAGTATCTTTATCAGATAGTCAATACCGGTTATGACATTTATTTCCTTGGCAAGCTCCGACACCACTGTCGGGGTGTCACCTCGTTTAAGCTCTATTTCAAGGATGCGGTCCACTGCCGTATTAACGAGCGTGCACTCTTCCGGTAAGAGCAGAGGCTTTTCCTTCTCGGCAGCATAACGCTTAGGAGCAAGCGGCAGATGACATGTAAGCCCATCCACCATATTTGGCGAGTCCTCCCGTCCGATCATCTCACGCCAGAAATCATTATCACTCATTAAGCCGAGCCCCCATAGCTTGACATACTCCATCGGCTTCAATGGATTAAACGCCTTTTTATATCCAATCTTACGATATATTTCATATCGCGATTTGAATGATTTTACAAACAGGTCATCGGGACATTGATTCCATATATATTCGAGCTGTTCATACAAAGGTCTGACAGGCCATATATCATAGATAGCATAATGTTTTTCATATTCCCAATATGAATTTCCGCGCTTATATTTATGGACCAATTCATCAGCGGAAACATGAAGCGCAATTTCCGACATCACATCCGCCGCGATCCTCCACGTGGATTCGCTATGTCCGAACTCATCATACAGGCACTGACGCACCTCACAGGCAAGCCCATAAAATGGATTTTCACATATATCCTTCATTGCATCAAGATGAAACGCACTGCCCAAAATCCTTTTCAGGGCAGGAAAAAACAATTCATCACAACTATTGGTATTTATCGTAGAGAGCTGAAGTCGAAGCATATCCACAGGATTCCCTATTTCATGCTCGTAAAATTCCCGCCACATATCAGGTTTGGCAAGAGCCTGAAGATTGCGGCCGTAAGGCTTTATCCTGACACTATTTCCAAGCCGCTTTGTCTCTCCGTAGGTGTCCGTAAATTCATAATCAGCATTCTCCTCGATAATACTGATAATTTTTCGCATCAGAGTCTCAGCACGGTCTTTATCCTCGAAAACCAACACTTTCCCAACTGTTGAATCACCAGTGACATTATCCAGCTCCAGACATAGCTCTTCATCAGGATTATACAATCCGAATCCATTCCCCTCATTGTAACTCTCTTCATTGCTGCCGGAAGAAGCAATGATACTGTCAATGAGTATTCTTTCCTTTGATGACGGACGAGATATTGACTCAACTACCGGGAGCAATGACTCCACAAGCAATTTACGTTCGCCTTTGTCACACCAGTTCTTTATGATATCAAGTCCGGCAAGGCGTCGTTCGGCAGACTTGTCGGAAAGCAGTCTACGGACCGATGCTACTGCCTCATTATCGGGCAACACTCCAAGGATACCAATGATAGCGATACGCATCCCGGAGGCTTTGAGGCGCAAATGACTCTCCATGGCAAGATAGTCGTCAGCCGTAAGTCTTCCCTCCTTGCTAAGTGTCGCCACTATATCGCATGCCACAATACGCGCTTCAGAGCCACGATCGGACATGGCATTTACAACAAACTCTATCTGAGTGCGTGTAGTTGGGTTTATAAGCATATATTTCATAAACCGGGCACGGTCATACGCATCCATAGTGTCAATATATGCGAGAGCCCGCTCTATATATTCCGGCGTATCGATCAATAGGGCGATCTTGCATATCTTGGTTGCCACTTCTCCTCGTGACAATTCTACACACATCCATGGGAATACATAGGGATCAAATGTCTCTTTTGATGATTTCATCGACTCAATTAGTCCGACAAAAATATCAAAATCACGTTTGGCATCTTCTACGGACTGGAAAAATTTCTCCAACGGAGGCACCGGGTTCTCCTTAGGATTCCCATACCACCCGATATGAAACTCCTGGTCATTAAGATACAATGGCATCGCTCCTGCAATTATGCCATGATCACACCAACGAGCATGCAGTGCTGACGATACAAGCTCCCTTGACATTGAGGGAAACTGTATGCACTGGAGCATAAGCATCGCCGCCTCTACACGATATGCCGGAGCTGAGGCTATAAGTGATTTTACAGGCTCAACAATATTCTCAACATTGTAAAAAGCAATAGCCCAAAGTCCGAGATACACTTCCATTGGATCGTTGCTCATCACCGCTTTAGTGGCTTCCTCAGGCTCGGTCACATATCGGAATACACGCTCTACAAATTTGTCAGTGATACGCTCCGGAGCCTCTATCTCTCCGAGCCCAGTGGAAACGGCAAGACCGCGCTTCACAGCCGCAAATCGCTGTAGATTGTTATCCCTGATCACCCTGAGCATATATATGAAACTTTCGGTGCGGCCCTCATCCATAGTCTCGATTATTGCCTGACGAAGCCCCTCCTGCAAACGAGCGGCAAGAAGCAATCTCCCTTCCGTTTCAAGGAGCTCCATGTTGCCACTTTTGGCAATAGCTCTGAAATGCGCAAAAGTCAAGCGATTGGAATTGTTTTCCGAAGTCATGGCATCCTTGACGTAGTCGATGCATTCACGATCGCCGGCATCAATCATCGAAGCAAGCCAAGGAAATATATTCAACTTATCGGATAATTCCTGTGACTCTTCGTATGTACGCCCGCAACGTAATATATGGGCTGTGGAAAATCCTGTAGCACGCAGCATCACAAAGCTATCTATCACGGATTTTAGATTGCGTCTCACATGGACTTCTGTACGAGGACAACGTATAGAGCGTCGGACATATCCTATCGTATAGGGCGACTCCGACTCTATCCTCATATACCGTTGAAGCAAATCAGACCATTCTCTGCCAATAAGATACTCAGCTACAGGCTTAAGCTTGCCATCAAAGAGTTCTGCAACATTTGAAATGCCATGCTCTTCAGCATACTTTTCCACCATGGCTTCAAAATTGGCATCACCATGATATTCATAATTAAGTTCAAGCAGATAACAGTTGATGATTTCACGTGCCTCACAAGTCAGCCCCTTAGCTTTATCCAATCCTTCGACAAGCTTATCGACATAAGCTCCGCAAAGATCGTTGACAATTTCGTACCAGGATATTTTCATGAGATATATTTATTTAAGGATTAATCATTTTTTCACTACATTCGTCCCGCAAGCAACGTCAGACGCACTACCGACAGGCAATCACCCTCCATTACTTCAACAGGAGTGCATATGTCCCCTAACGGACACCCATTAAGAAACATTCTGAAAATACCGTCCTCATAGCATTGCAAGGCGTTAGCCACAGCCCTGTCGGCATCAGCCTGTCGATTGTCATATACTATTCCGAATGCCACACGTCCTGTCTCTGCAAGATCGCTTATGCTCTGTTCATCAAGAACCTTATCGGCATTATCAATATCTATGTCAGGGTCTTCAGGAGATGATGCCACCCTCTTGTTGAAAGCCGCCACACAAGCGCGCACAGTAGCTTCAATAAGAGCCCCTACCGATGCCGGACATCCGTCAATCTCTACAGCAACAGGCTCAATTGTCTGCCTTGTTCGTCCAGGCTTTTTCTGTTCAAAAAATATTTTCATCTATTATTCAACTCTGGCTTATGGTTACATTTTAGATTCATGGCATGAAACAATAGCCACACTCAGGCAAGCTACTGTTTCAGTATAAAATTCGGATCCGTCTACTGTACGGATGTACTGCAAAATTAATAATATTTTACAAAATAATATCATTAACTACTATGTTTCTGAACACTGATATACCTACTTGTATAAATGCAGGTCCAACTGTCAATTCCAATCCAATAATCAAGTGTTTTTTCTAAAAGCGGAACATGAATACCGGAAAAAATCGTATTTTTGCACTATCGTTATAACACTAAACAAACTATTATTGACAATGCTGGACTTTGCAGCAATAGATTTTGAGACAGCCAACGGACGACGCTCAAGCGTATGCAGTGTTGGCATTGTTATAGTTCGTAACGGACAGATTGTTGATGAATTTTACAGCCTCATACAGCCTGCCCCCAACTACTATACTTATTGGACTACTGAAATCCATGGACTTACACGCCTTGACACTGACGGACAACCTGACTTCCCTCAGGTATGGGCGCAAATCGAAGATAAAATAAAAGGATTGCCACTTGTGGCTCACAACCGTCCCTTTGATGAAAGCTGCCTTAAAGCTGTATTTGAAGAATATGGCATGGAATATCCTGGCTATGAATTTCATTGCACACTTGCCGCATCACGCCGCACGCTCAAGCTCCCAAGCCATCAGCTCCATCTTGTGGCAGCCGAATGCGGATACGAAATGGAAAACCATCATAATGCGCTCGCCGACGCAGAAGCCTGTGCAGCAATCGCACTAAAGATATTGTAACTCTACAATAACCGGTTGTCTGTATTCACACATGCGCAACCGACTGAATCAGACAGCCATTCAACAACGCGCAGGAGACTTTTCTGACGTTTTCTTCGGCTTTTCCAGAGATTTTTCTTAACTTTGCGACTTGAATTACTCATGATCAATGACAGCAATCGCTACAAAGACACGCGAACGCCTTCTTGACGTGGCACGCCAGCTCTTCGCCAGCAATGGTGTGGAGCGTACCACCATGAACGACATCGCCACAGCCTCTGACAAAGGGAGACGCACCATATACACCTACTTTAAAAACAAAAAGGAGATATATGATGCCGTCATAGAACGCGAAGCAGATGCCATAGTCAAAAGGTTTCGTGACATAGTATACTCCGACCTTGAACCTGTGGAGATGCTCCGGGCATATATACGTGCCCGATTCGATGTTGTAGACGAAACGATCAAGGCTTCAGCTACAAGCCAGCTCATATCTTACCTGACCCTTGACTATAAGAGGCTTGAAAGAATCCGCCGTCTTGCTGTCGAGAAAGAGCGAGGTCTGTACAAAGCAATGATCGACAAAGGCATCGAACGCGGTGTGTTCGACCCGCATCAAGGCTCCATTATTCCGGCTATACATCAGATGCTGTTCCAAGGAGTGGATTACTGCCACCTGCGTGGAGACTACAAGGACATAGGCACTGACCCTGCCTCTTTCCGGGAGGACACGATAGAATTCATCACCAAGACCCTCGTAATCCGGCACGATTAATCAATTCTAATTAACACAATACTTAAAACTATTCTTGATATGAAATTACTTGAAGGAAAAGTCGCACTAATCACCGGTGCCTCACGCGGTATCGGAAAAGGCATCGCACTTAAATTTGCCTCAGAGGGCGCAGATATAGCTTTCACCGACCTATTCGACGATGAAAACATGGCTAACACCGTAAAGGAGATCGAGGCTCTCGGTGTACGTGCTAAGGGTTATGCATCCAATGCTGCTGACTTCGCTCAGACCGAGGAAGTCGTTTCTAAAGTGAAAGAAGATTTCGGACACATCGACGTGCTTGTAAACAATGCAGGAATCACCAAGGACGGCCTTATGCTTAAGATGAGCGAGGCTCAATGGGACGCTGTGATCGCTGTGAACCTCAAGAGCGCGTTCAACTACATCCACGCCATCGTGCCCATAATGATGCGTCAGCGTCAAGGATCTATCATCAACATGGCTTCTGTGGTAGGCGTACACGGCAACGCAGGTCAGGCAAACTATGCTGCATCCAAGGCAGGTCTTATCGCCCTTGCCAAGAGCATCGCCCAGGAGGTGGGCTCACGCGGCATCCGCGCCAATGCCATCGCCCCAGGCTTCATTGAGACAGCCATGACTGCGGCTCTCTCCGACGAAGTTCGCAAGGAATGGGCACAGAAGATCCCCCTGCGTCGTGCAGGCCAGGTTGAGGATATCGCCAATGTCGCAACCTTCCTCGCTTCCGACATGTCAAGCTACGTGTCAGGACAGGTGATCGAAGTGGACGGCGGCATGAATATGTAATCCACACCAGTTACTGAATGCTGACTTACAACACCCATCGTCCGCGTCTCGCCTTGCCCGAATATGGCCGTGCCGTGCAACGTATGGTCGACCACTGTCTGACCATAGAGGATCGTGAAGAGCGCACACGTTGCGCCTACTCGATCATCAGTACCATGTCGCGCGTGCAACCCAAGGTGAAAGAACAGGAGGATTGGAAGCAGATACTCTGGGATCATCTGGCATACATGAGCGGATATAAGCTCGACATAGATTATCCAGTCGAAGTGTCCGCACCCGACAAATACTCGTCACAGCCCGACAAGGTGCCTTATCCACGCCGCCACATACGTTACCGTCATTACGGCAAGGATATAGAGCTTATCATAGCAAAAGCTATCGAGATGCCTGAAGGACGCGAAAGGGACGAGCTCGTGATGCTCGTGGCAAACCATATGAAGAAACTGCTTCTCGCCGTCAACAAAGACAGCGTAGATGACACAAAGATCTTCAAGGACCTCGCCGAGTATTCCCATGGCATGCTCAGGATCGACCCGGAGAACATGCGCCTGCATGAATTCAAAATCATAGCACCACCTGCAACTGGCAAGAAAAAGAAGAAACGCTGATGATACTGCGCACTGATATAACCGAAGCCGGAGTGTTCAATAAACCTCACGGCATAAAAGGAGAAATATCCGCCACTCTCGACTATGACACAGACCTCTCGGAGGTGAAATGCATAGTAATAGAGATCGAGGGTATTTTCGTGCCGTTTTTCATAGTGTCAGTGCGTCCAAAGACGGCTGAAACCTGCCTTCTCACCATCGATGGCATCGACTCGGAAGAGAAAGCCCGCACACTCACAGGGCGGGCGTTCTACCTGCTTAACAGTGATCTTCCTGTCGATGATCCTGATGGCGAGGAGGGGTTTTATGCCTCTGATCTGGTGGGATATACAGTAACCGATTCCGAACTCGGCACAATAGGCGAAATAACCGACTACAACGATTCCACCGACAACCTGCTTTTTATAGTAACAACTCCCGACGAAAAAGAGGTATACATCCCTGTGGCTGATGACTTTATAAATGAAATCGACCAGGACACACACACGCTCCATACCACTCTTCCGCAAGGAATAGTAGATCTGAACAATTAACCCAATAAAGCTCCACCCATCATGAAAGAATTTGATGAAAAAGAGGCTGTAAAGGCGATGCGTCAGGCACTCCCCTCAGAAGCATCATCCCGATGCAATGATGACGAACTACTCAACATCATCGACATAATATGGGACTGGTACGAGGATCAGGGGCTGCTCGACATAGATGCCGAAGCTGACGATGACGATGTGAATGTCGATGCCCTCGTAGCACATGTGCGAAAAATGATCGCCAAAGACAAACTCTCCCCCATTCACCCCGACGAGATAGAACCAATCGTCGCTGCTGAACTCCAGTACGAACAATCTCTCATATGAAAAGACTCCTTTCACTACTCACGCTCGCAATCCTCGTGATCCAGTCCACGACTGCCGGACCTAAGGACAAATACACTGACCCCTACAAAGGATATGAGGAGTCAGCATTCATGGATATGGATCTTGAGCAGAACATCATAACACCCGCTGTAGCATCAGGCGAGCATCAGGCCATAAGCCGATATATGAAAAATATAGGCCAGCAGCTTGCAAACAAAGGTTACATCGTCGACATAATGCGTGATGATGAAGTAGTGGTAGTAACTCTCCCAACCGATGAGCTGTTCCAGCCCAACGACACATTGCTCTCTCCGGCAGCCCCTGCAAAATTCGGTCCGATAATATCCATACTACGTGACCCCGAGATGTTCAAGCTGGTATATGCCGTGCACACTGACAACACCGGGTCGTCACAATACAATATGTATCTCTCCCACGAGCGCAACAATTCGGTCTACGACTGGCTCCTCGGACAAGTGAGCGAGGACCTTATCGTCATTCCCTACGAGATGGGTGACACAGATCCCATCAAGCCAAATGATTCACGTGCCGGACGCGCTGCCAACCGACGTGTTGAGTTCTTTCTCATCCCCGGTCCAAAAATGATTACACTCGCACATAAAAAGCAATTAAAATAAGAATATCATAGAGCAATGGCTAAAGAACTTAAAGACCTCACCAAGCGTAGCGAGAACTACTCGCAGTGGTATAATGACCTCGTGGTAAAAGCTGACCTCGCTGAGCAGTCAGCAGTGAGAGGTTGCATGGTAATAAAGCCATATGGCTATGCCATATGGGAGAAAATGCAGCAGGAACTTGACCGCATGTTCAAGGAGACCGGTCATCAGAATGCATATTTCCCGCTACTGATCCCCAAGTCATTCCTATCCAGGGAAGCCGACCATGTGGAAGGTTTCGCAAAAGAGTGTGCCGTCGTGACTCACTACCGTCTCAAAAATGCCGAGGACGGAAGCGGTGTAGTTGTCGATCCTGCTGCACGTCTTGAAGAAGAACTCATCATACGTCCGACATCTGAAACCATCATCTGGAACACATACCGCAACTGGATACACTCCTATCGCGATCTGCCTATACTCATCAACCAGTGGGCAAACGTGATGCGCTGGGAGATGCGTACACGCATGTTCCTCCGCACGGCAGAATTCCTTTGGCAAGAAGGACACACAGCCCATGCTACCGAACAGGAAGCATGGGAAGAAGCCCGCAGAATGCTTGATATCTATGCAGAATTTGCTGAAAAATACATGGCTGTGCCTGTAATCAAGGGTGTCAAGAGCGCGAACGAGCGTTTTGCCGGAGCTATCGAGACACTTTGTATCGAAGCTATGATGCAGGACGGAAAAGCCCTTCAGGCAGGAACATCACACTTCCTTGGTCAGAACTTCGCCAAAGCGTTTGATGTCACATATGTCAACAAAAACAATCAGCCTGAATATGTATGGGCAACATCATGGGGTGTATCGACCCGACTCATGGGCGCACTCATCATGACCCATTCCGACGACAACGGTCTCGTGCTCCCTCCTCACCTCGCCCCGATACAGGTAGTGATAGTACCCATCTATAAGAATGATGACCAGAAGTCGGTAATCGCTGATGCAGTAGCCCCAATTGTCAAAGAACTTCGCGCCATGGGTGTAAGCGTCAAGTTTGATGATGCCGACAACAAACGCCCAGGCTTCAAATTTGCCGACTACGAACTTAAGGGTGTGCCCGTACGACTCGCCATAGGTGCCCGCGACATCGAGAACGGCACTGTAGAAGTAATGCGTCGCGACACACTCGAAAAGCACGAGACATCTCTTGAAGGAATTGCGCAATACTGCAAAGATCTCCTTGAAGATATACAGAACAACATATTCAAAAAAGCACTCGACCATCGCGCCTCACTCACACGCACTGTCGACTCCTACGAAGAGTTCAAGGAAGAGATCGAAAAGGGCGGCTTCATACTTGCCCATTGGGACGGAACCACCGAGACCGAAGAGAAGATCAAGGAGGAAACAAAGGCAACCATCCGTTGCATACCATTCGAGGGCGACAAGACCCCGGGAGTATGCATGGTTACCGGAAAGCCCTCGGCTCAGCGTGTAATATTCGCACGTAATTACTAATATACCACGACATTCCGACATGGATAACAAGGCATTTAACTCACGTTTAGCCAAAACGATCAATCGTGATCCTGAGGAGACCGCGACGCTCATTGACGCGTTGGGCAAACTCATGGCTGAAATCGGAACTGGACTCGATTCGGTTGCTGTGCCTGGATTCGGCACATTCATAACCGTAAAGAATGATGAAAACGTGATCACCGACACTGAGTCAGGTCGTCGCACCATAGTCCCCCCGAGCATAAAGATGCACTTCCAGCCAAGTGTCGTACTGCGTAAAAAACTCTCACGATGAACCGTAAAATACCATTCCACGAACTGGCATCCCTATTAGCTGCCAACTGCAACATTTCGTCGGAGGAGGCTGAAGAATTCATCAAAAGTTTCTTTGATCTCACCACGCAGGCTCTCAGTGAGGGGGAATCACTCAGAATCAAAGGCATAGGAGCTTTTGAACTTTCAGATGACAAAGATGACCCTATCATCTTTACGCCTGACGAATCAATTGCCGAAACCATAAACGCACCTTTCGCTCTTTTTGAGCCGGAAGAGATATGTGACAACATATCGGAAGAAGCTCTTGCTGAAATCATGGAGGACGGAACCAAGGGTGCAATTTCCCAATCCGAGTCTGAGCCACAGGCTGAAAGCACCACCGAACCACTTGAAGAAACAATGGTGGAAGCAACTGAGATTGACAATCCTGTAGAGGACCCGTCAAGCAAACCTGAGGAAGAGACTGAAACCACTATCGAAGCAGAAGCGGAAACTATAACGGATGAACCATTAGTACCCGAAACCACTGATGAGCCAGAACCGAAACACGAAACTGAATCAGAAATAGCTCCCAATGTTGTGGCTGAAGATACAAATGAGGTCGCAGCAGCAACAACGGAAACGGCTGTAGCAACCAAATCGGAAGCTGTCACTGTGACAAAACCTGAAACCACAATAACTGTAGGCGCAACAGAAAAACCGACATATCCCACTCAGGTTATCACTCCCTTCCCGGAGGAAGAGCCTGAAGAGTATATCGAACCTGCACGTGGAAAATCAGGAGGAAGTTTCGGATGGGGATTCCTGGTAGGCATACTCGTAGGACTCGCCATCGGTGCCTGCGGAGTGTATTTGGCAATCGACTATCTGGTTCCCACAAATACACCGTCTGAAAATGTCGAGGAAGTTGCCGCTGACGATATCGCATCCGAAGAAGAGGTCCAGGCATTGATCGCCGAAGCGGAAGCAGTCCTGAGCGATACCATAGCTGCTGCTCCGATAGTAAGCCCCGAGCAGGCTCAGATTATAGCAGAAGCAAATCCGCAGGCAAATGAAACCCTAAGCGAACCTGCACCTCAAAAAGAAGATGTAGAACAAAAAAAGGAACCGGCTCCTCAACCACAAAATAAGATTGTTAAAGATAAAGTTCGTTCCGGATATCTTCTACATGATATGGCAAAGAAACACTATGGCAACAAATGTTTCTGGGTATATATCTACGAAGAGAACAAGTCAAAAATCACAAATCCCAACCGTGTGAGTCCAGGACTTGAGCTTGTGATCCCGGCTGCTGAAAAATACGGCATCAATGCATCCAGCTCTGCCAGTGTCAATGCCGCAAATGCCAAGGCAAGCAAGATTCTGACAAAATATCCGCGATAGGATTTACACTTTATCACATATGGCAATGATTCATTAAGCTATTTTAATTAAAAATGCCATCTTCAGCACCAGTCTGAAGATGGCATTTTTTGTAAAATTAACACACCTTTTTCACACTTTGTTTGTTATAATATATAATTTTGTATTACAAATAAAGATAATATACAACTCAAAAATACCATAACTATTACACCTCGTATTATGAGCGAAACGGTTAATATAAGAGAGCTCAACGACCTCGTTGCAGGCAAGAGCAACTTTATCAGTCTGGTCACACAAGGAATGGACCAGACTATCGTAGGTCAGAAACATCTCGTAGACTCCCTGCTCATCGCCCTCCTGTCCAACGGACATGTACTTCTTGAGGGTGTGCCCGGTCTTGCCAAAACTCTTGCCATCAAGACCCTCGCACAAGTCATCGATGCAAAATACAGCCGTATACAGTTTACTCCTGACCTCCTCCCTGCCGATGTGACCGGCACCATGATCTACAGTATACAGAAAGAGCAATTCCAGATAAAGAAAGGCCCGATATTCGCCAACTTCGTGCTTGCTGACGAGATCAATCGAGCTCCGGCGAAAGTGCAGAGCGCGCTGCTCGAAGCCATGCAGGAACGTCAGGTAACCATAGGTGATGACACCTTCCAGCTTGATGAACCGTTCCTGGTTATGGCTACCCAGAACCCTATCGAACAGGAAGGCACCTATCCCCTGCCTGAAGCCCAGGTTGACCGTTTTCTTCTCAAAGTCATTATAGGCTATCCCACCAAAGAGGAGGAAAAGATAATCATCCGCCAGAACATCAGCGGCGAACGCAAAAAGGTGATGCCTTTGCTTCATCCATCTGAAATCACCGAAGTACAGAAGATCGTACAGAAGATCTACCTCGACGAGAAGATCGAGAGGTATATAGTCGACATAGTGTTCGCTACACGTAATCCTCAGGACTACGGTCTGAAGGATCTTGCCGGAATGATCAGTTTCGGAGCCTCTCCCCGAGCCTCGATAGGTCTTGCACGAGCATCACGCGCTTATGCATTCCTCCGTGGCAGAGGCTATGTGATACCCGAAGATGTTAGGGCTGTGTGTCATGATGTGCTCCGCCATCGTATCGGTCTCACTTACGAAGCCGAGGCCAACAACATTACCACTGACCAGATCATCTCCGAGATACTTGACAAGGTTGAAGTGCCCTAATTGAGTAATGTGTAATATCGCAGACTGATGGAAGCAAACGAACTGCTAAAGAAAGTAAGGAAAATCGACATAAAGACTCGTGGTCTCTCCCAGAATATATTTGCGGGAGAGTACCACACGGCCTTTAAGGGAAGAGGTATGACGTTTGCCGAGGTCAGGGAATACCAGTATGGTGACGATGTACGCGACATTGACTGGAATGTCACTGCTCGCCATAACCGCCCATACATCAAGGTATATGAGGAGGAACGCGAGCTTACTGTGATGCTTCTAATCGACGTGTCACGAAGCCGTCTCTTCGGAGCTGTCGGAGAGGACAAGCGTGAGATGATTGCCGAGATTGCTGCGACAATAGCCTACTCTGCCATCACCAACAATGATAAGATCGGCGTAATTTTCTTTTCCGACAAAATCGAGAAGTTCATCCCACCCAAGAAGGGAAAGAAACACATCCTGTTGATCATACGTGAACTTATCGACTTCACACCTGAAAACCCAGGCACCGACATCGGTGTGGCTCTTCGCTATATGACCGATGCCCTCAAGAAAAGATGTACGACATTCCTCATCTCTGACTTCATCGACAAACACGACTACACACGCCAGCTACAGGTGGCATCCAACAAGCACGATATCATAGCCATACAGGTCTATGACAAGCGTGACACCACACTTCCCGATATTGGGCTCATGCGTGTGACAGACCTCGAAAACGGTAAGACAGGATGGATCGACACCTCTTCAAAGTCAACACGTAAAGCCTACAGCAAATGGTGGTACGAGCGTCAGCAGGCTATGACCGAAGCTCTAAGCAAAAGCCGCGTAGACCTCGCATCCATTGCTACCGATGAGGATTTCGCCCGCGCCTTAATGGCTCTCTTCAAGAACCGTGGCGTCAGATAATGACGCCGCGCATCGTAAGATTAACGTTCAAAAGTATGATCCGACACATACGCATATTATTTGCCATCCTCGCATTGTCGATAACATCGGCAGCAACGGTATCAGCGCAGACTTCTCTGAAGGTTTCGCTTGACTCTGCTTACCTTCTTATGGGCAAAGCCACACCGATGCATGTCGAACTGATAACATCATCCTCAACCCAAGGGCAGCTTCTTGTCCCCAAGGACACCATTTGCGACAAGGTAGAGATACTCAAAGCTCTCAAAGCCGACACCTCCGATATAGGCAACGGCCGTATACAGATCAATCAGGAACTGCTGCTGCAATCGTTCGACTCAGGCACCTACGTACTCAATCCTATACGTTATGTACAGGGCAACGAGACAGTGGCATCCAACCGACTTGTATTAAAAGTGATGCCGGTTCCCATAGATACCCTCACTACCATACATGACTACGCTGATGTCGAAAACGTAGACCGCAAGTTTATAGATTATCTTCCGGATTTCCTGGTAGATTACGGACTGTGGATACTTGCTCTCATAATCATCCTCGGCGCAGGTTACTACCTGTTCAGACGTATGTCACGCAACAAGGGTGAGACAAAGGAGAAAGCCATAGTAATCCCCCCTTACGAACTTGCATTGCAGGAACTTGACTCACTTCGTTCCGACAAGCTATGTGAACAGGGGCGTGAACGTGAATTCTACACCCGACTCACCGACATTCTGCGTCAATATCTCCAGGGTCGCTTCGGCATAAATGCCATGGAGATGACATCGACACAGATACGCCATATGCTGCAAGCCAATGATGAGACACGACTGAGCAAACGCAATATGGAACAGGTGCTTGAGACAGCCGACTTCGTGAAGTTCGCCAAGGTTCGACCTCTTCCCGAGGACAACACTCGCTCCTTCAATTCGGCAATGCAATTTGTCGAGGACACCAAACCTCTACCACCGGTCAATCAGGATAAATCCGACAGCCCGGCAGCTCCGGCAGAAAAAACATCAACATCTGAAACTGAAAAATAAATAAATATGCAACTGGCTCATCCACATTACCTATGGCTGCTACTTGTGTTAGTGCCGCTTATAGCGTGGTACATCTATAAGCACCGCTCGTTGCATCCGTCACTCGCGATATCATCTACGAAGCCATTCGCCAAGCTTCGCACACCGCTGCGTGCATGGCTTATCCACCTTGTATTCCTGCTCCAGCTCGCGACAATCGCATGCGTCATAGTGATCCTAGCACGACCCCAGACTCGTGACTCATGGAACACATCGAGTGTAGAAGGCACAGATATTGTCCTTGCCCTAGATATCTCCACATCAATGCTAGCACGCGATTTCAAGCCCGACCGTTTCGAGGCGGCCAAAGAAGTAGCAGCTAAGTTCGTGTCAGGAAGAGAGGGTGACAACATCGGACTTGTTATATTTGCCGCAGAAAGCTTCACTTCACTGCCGATGACCACCGACCGATCAATGATTGCCAACTACATCAACGACATAAAGATGGGGATGCTTCAGGACGGCACAGCTATCGGTGACGGACTTGCCACATCCATAAATCGAATCAAGGAGGGGAAAGCCAAATCAAAAAGCATCATACTCCTCACCGACGGTTCCAACAACACCGGTAATGTCGCACCAATAACAGCGTCAGAGATAGCCAAGCAACTTGGCATCAAGGTATACACAATAGGAATTGGCACAAACGGCACAGCTCCTTACCCACAGGAGAATGAATTCGGACGCATCGTATACACCCCGCTCCCGGTCGTGATCGACGAGGCAACCCTCAAGACCATCGCAGAGAACACCGGTGGCAAATATTTCCGTGCAACAGGCAATAATGTGCTCAAGGATATATTTGCCGAAATAGACAGACTTGAAAAGACTAAAATGGATCTACGTAATTTCTCGTCCACCGAGGATGACTATATGCCTTGGGCGATTGCCGCACTCAGTCTTTTCGGTCTTGCAGTATTATTGCGTTACACTCTCCTTCGCACAATTCCCTAAGCTCTATTTTAGGTATGATTACATTTGCCTATCCCCATCTGTTATATCTCCTGTTACTGCTGCCAGTAGTTGCAGGCCTATATCTGTGGTCACGTATCGCACGCAAGCGTAAGCTGCGTCGATTCGGAAATCCCGAGACTCTCGCTCATCTCATGCCTGAGGTGTCACGCTATATGCCATGGGTAAAACTCATATTCTCTTTACTCATTATTGCAGTGCTCGTGATAATGCTCGCCCGCCCGCGAGCTACATCAGGACTCGATGCCGATGTAGCCGAGACCGAGACATCGCGAGGCATAGAAGTGATGGTGTGTCTTGACGTCTCCAACTCAATGCTTGCCTCATCCACCGACGATGAGGCAGGAGTGAGCCGTCTGCAACGAGCAAAGTTCATCCTCGAAAAACTGATCGACAAGATGACCAACGACAAGGTAGGACTTATAGTCTTTGCCGGAGACGCCTATACGCAGCTTCCCATCACATCCGACTATATCTCTGCAAAAATGTTTGTCAACTCCATCACCACTGACATGGTGCCCACCCAAGGAACTGCCATAGGAGCAGCACTTGAAATGGCAATGAACTCATTCACTCCTACCGAAGATATGGGTAAGGCAATCGTCCTGCTGACCGATGCGGAGAACTTCGAGGACAATGCCGTTGACGCAGCCAAGCGAGCTTCGGGAGCAGGCATACAGGTGGACGTGATCGGACTCGGCACATCCCGCGGAGCACGCATCCCATTAGGCAATGGCAGGTACATGATCAATCCAATGACCGGTGAAGAGGTTGTGACCCGCCATGATGAATCGACAGGTGCCGAGATAGCCAAAGCCGGGGACGGCATATACGTCAACGGCGCATCCACTTCGGCGATAAATGCTGTCGACACAAAGATGGACGAACTTAAACAGGCTGAATTCGAACGAAAATCGTTCTCGCCTCAGAGTGAACAATTCCCAATAGTAGCCTGGATAGCACTGCTACTTCTTGTAGCCGACATATTCGTGGTTACACGCAAGATCTCCTGGCTCAAAAAATATCGTTTCTTCACCAAAGAGGAAGGAGGCGAAAAATGAAAAGACTACATATCTTAATATTGGCTTCCATATTTGTTATGCCTGCCGTAAGCCTACATGCTGAGGACAATTCAACCCGCATGGAGCGCAATCTAATAGTCGAAGGCAACAAACTGTACCACGACAAGAAGTATGCGGATGCAGAAGTCGCATACCGGAAGGCTCTTGAAATTGATGCTATGAATGAGATAGCCCAGTTCAACCTTGCAGCTTCCCTGCTTCGTCAGGGGACATCGACCGGAGAGAACGAAAAGCAGGCATCACAGATACTCGGCAAGCTCGCGAGCGATGCCGAAAATATGTCTGTAGCTGAAAAAGCGTTTTACAACCTTGGCAACATCGCATTCAACGGTCAGGACTATGCCAAAAGTATCGAACTTTACAAGAATGCCCTTAGACGCAATCCTGACAATGATCAGGCTCGTGAGAATCTTCGCTTAGCTCAGAAACGACTCGAAGAACAGCAGAATCAGGACCAGAATCAGGACCAGAATCAGGACCAAAACAAAGACCAGAACAAGGATCAGAACAAGGACGAAAATAAAGAACAGAACAAAGACCAGAATAAGGATCAGAACCAAGATCAAAAGGATCAAAATCAAGACCAGAACAAGGACCAAGACCAAAACAAAGATCAGCAACAGCCTCAGCAGGACCAGCAACAGCAGCCTCAGCAACAACGCCAGCAGTCCGGTATAAGCAAAGAGAATGCCGAAAAAATTCTCAAGGCTATGGAAAATGAGGAAAATGCCACCCGCCAACGCGTCAATGCAGAACGGCAGAAGAATGGCGCTCCCGGTCGACGTCAGGTCACCAACCCATGGTAACATAAGCCTTGTCAGTCAGGCTATATTCAGGTCAATCCAATATCCGCAAATGAAACGTTTCTCCATACTATTTATAATATTAGCCATATTCACCGTCTCAATAGCAGCCGGAAATGTGAGCTTCACTGTCAAAGCCCCCGGAAGAATATATGAGGGTGACAAATTTCCTGTGACATTCCGTCTCACCAACGCCGACGGCTCCGACCTAAAAGTATCTGCAATCGACGGATGCACACTGCTGTTCGGTCCATCCACATCACAGTCTCAGAGCTACAGTGTGGTGAACGGACGCGCCGAGTCATCGTCAGCCATAGAATACACCTACTATTACAGGGCTGACAAGGCAGGACAGTTCACCATACCTGCCGCATCAGTGCTCGCTGACGGCAAAAGGCTTACCACTGCACCTGCCAACTTCACCGTTCATGAACGTGCAGAGCGCGATACTCCAGGCTCACAACGCCCGGTGGCAGTGGACGACGTAGACACCCAGACAGCAGGGCGCAAGGTGAATGCCGACGACGTGTTTGTCCGTATCATACTGTCACGCAACTCAGCATATGAACAAGAGGCTATCGGATGTACCATCAAACTGTACACCAAATACTCCATATCCTCATTCATGCCTACCCGCCAGCCATCATTTGACGGATTTCTCATTCAGGAACTTGATGTACAGCCAGCTCTCAATGAAATTGAGAATTACCGCGGACAGGACTACATGACTGCAATCCTCAAACATTGTATCATATTTCCGCAGAAGAGCGGCAAGCTCACCATCAATTCGGGCAACTATGACATCTCCGTCATACAGTATGACAATGTCAATATGGGAATGTTCCAGGTACGCCAGCCACGAGAGACCAAAATCAAGGTCAGCTCCAACACCGGTTCAATCGACATCCAGCCCCTACCCTCTCCAAAGCCCGAAGGCTTCAACGGAGCCGTAGGCGAATTCAAGGTGGAATCCCGTCTTGTCGGGAATTCATTCCGCACCAATGACCCTGCCACCCTATTCTACACCATCTCCGGAACAGGCAACATCAAGTACCTCAAGGAGCCTCAGATAGATTTCCCGACCGAATTTGAACAGTACACTCCAAAGAGTGACATCCAAACAAGCGTCAGCGGCAACGAGGTTTCAGGCACAATGACTGTAGAATACACCTTTGTACCGCAGAGTGTGGGGGAATTCACTATCGGAAGCGACAAATTCGTTTACTTTGATCCAGCCAAGCGGGACTATGTGACCCTCAGCACTCCCACTTATCCGATCAAGGTAGCCAAAGGACTTTCCACCCCTGCTCCAACCGAGGACCAGAAAGCCATAGAAAACAAAAATTCCGACATCCGACACATCTATCTTGGCGACAAGAATCCATCAAAAAGCCACTCAATAGTAGTGACAACTACAGGCTACTGGATGCTCTATCTCGGACTGCTCATTGCAGCTGCTGCCATAATCATTGCCAACCGGACGCGTGCACGCCGTAATGCAGACGTAACTCGCATGCGCACAGCCAAGGCTAACAAGGTAGCGACCAAACGTCTCAAACTTGCCGGCAAATATCTCTCGGCAGGGGACAATGACAAGTTCTATGAAGAGATGCTCCATGCATTATGGGGATATCTATCCGACAAACTTTCCATACCCCTGTCACAGCTCAATCGTCAGAACATAGTGGAAAGACTCTCCGAAAAAGAATATTCCGAGGAAACCATATCGTCGATAGTCAACGTTCTTGACGAATGCGAGATGGCACGTTACACACCTGACAGCTCCACCCGCATGGATTCAATATATGAGGAAGGAGCAAAAGCAATCAACAATCTTGAAAAACGATGAAAAAACTTCTGTTCGCCATATTAATGCTGCTCGGCACTTTTGCTGCAAGCAGCGCCGAATCACCACTGATATCTCAGGCAGATTCAGCCTACAATGCCGATAACTTCCGCCTGGCTGCCGACATCTATCTTAATGTAATCCAAGAGGAAGGACCGTCAGCCAAACTTTACTACAATCTCGGCAACTCATATTACCGACTTGGCGAGATGGGCAATGCCATCCTTTCCTACGAACGTGCCCTGCGCCTTGACCCTGCCGACGAGGATGCACGCAACAATCTTGCATTCGTCAACGCCAGGATCACCGACCGCCCAGGCGAACGAGGCACATTTCTCGGAAACGCACTTGACGCCATGTCGGCTTATGCTCATTCCAACGTATGGGCATGGATGGCATTCACATGTTTCATACTCACACTTGTTGCCCTTATGGCATACCTCTTCTCTCAGGTAGTAAAGATCAGAAAGATAGGATTCTTTGGAGGGATATTCACATTCATAGCCACCTGTGTATGCCTCTTTTTCTCATTCAGGGCAGCAGCAATAGCCACTGACAGCAATGCGGCGATCATCACTGTGCCATCGACCATACTAAGCACCACTCCGAGAGTGCCACAGGACCGAAACCAGGAAGCTATGCTGCTCCATGAAGGCACCAAGGTGACCATCCTTGACTCGGTACGCTCCACAACCGACTCCATCCATTCACTATGGTATGACGTAGAGGTTGACAACGCTCATCGCGCATGGATCAATGCTAATGCTGTGCAGAAAATTTGAAATTCAACAGATTACCATAAAAGATGTTTAAAAACATCTTTTATTTCTCAACAAAATATTTGCTTTTGTCATTTTATAGTCATAACTTAGTGACGTGTTAATAAAACAACACACTAAAACTAAACTTTTATAAATACATATTTACTCACCCCCCCAAACCGATACTAAATCATGACAAAAACCATCACTTTCAACGACCTGCGCCGCATCAAGGACAGTCTGCCCGATGGATCGATCCGCCAGATTGCTGACCGGCTGAATGTCACTCCCCAGACTGTGCGCAACTATTTCGGCGGCACCAATTACGAGTTTGGAAAGAACTGTGGAGTCCACATAGAGCCAGGACCTGACGGAGGCATCGTGGTACTTGACGATACCACAATCTACGATATGGCTGTGGAGATTCTTCAGGGCCTAAATAAAGAGGCGTAACCCATACTGCGGGAAATCACGTCTCTTCTTTTTTCATTACACGGGAGGACAAAAAGTAATGGTCAAAACCAACTTTTTGCCCTCCTGTCCGTTAAATCTATTGTATCGATAATTATTAACAGAATGCTCTCAGACCGACTCATCACCGTAGCCATACACACTTATGAGCGTGCCCACCGCCTCAAATCCATCCTCGAAAGGGAAGGCATATCCGTCACGCTCCAGAATGTGAATCTGACCAACCCCTCGATATCATCAGGCGTGAGAGTGCGCATTAAAGAATGCGACCTGCCACAAGCCCTAAGAATTATCGAGAACATAGAGATCCTGACTCAGTCCTATTCTGTTGAATCAGGCGACAGTCAGAAAGGCACGATACTGGTGCCTGTGGATTATTCCGAGAATTCACTCAAAGCAGCACTTGTGGCATTCCGTATGGCATCGGCTCTGAACACAAATATCCATATATTGCACTCCTATATCGGACCGTCATTCTCAGGACAGGCAGTTATGCAGCTATCCGATTCACTAACATTCGACAATTACACCGATCCTACAGGAGAGATCGAAGCGGACAAGAGCATAGCAGGCATAGCCAACAAGTCGATGAAAAATTTTGAGGAGAAACTGCGCGACAAAATACGTTCCGGCGTGATACCTGGAGTGCCGTTCTCAACAGAAACCACCGAAGGTCTTCCTGAAGAAGCTGTTGACGACTACCTGTCGGCCCACAAGAACATACTTACTGTCATGGGGACACACGGAGCCGACAACCACAACAGAAACATTGTAGGAAGCGTCACAGCCGAGGTGCTCGACAGCTGCCGAACCTCAGTCCTCACAATCCCTGAAAACTGCACATGGGCATCATCAGGAATGCCTGTACACACGGTGTTCTTCACCACACTATCCCAAGAGGACATACTTGCGCTCGACACCTTATACCGACTGTTTCCCGAATGCACACTCAATATCACATTGGTGGCACTCCCTCCAAGCCGATTCTCCAAGCCACAGCCCGATGATCTTGACCGTCTGCTGAAATATTGCCGCAACAATTATCCGGCATTCTCTTTCAAGGCATCCCCACTTTCCCTCGCCAATCCGGTAGAGGATTTCGAGATGATAACAACAGCTCACCAGGTAGACATGATAGCAGTCGGAAGCCGAAGAAAAAACATATTCTCACGCCTGTTCAACCCAACACTTGCCCACAGGCTACTGTTTCATGCCGATATCCCGCTGATGTCCATACCTGTAAAAGGATAAGAGATTTAATATTGATTCTTCATCCATTTTTTCGTAACTTTGCCGGAAAGTTTCAACTATTGACAACAATCAACTGACAACCCCATGAGCGACCAGCGTTACAACCTGCGTGGAGTATCCGCATCCAAAGAAGATGTACACAACGCCATAAAAAATGTCGACAAAGGCATTTTCCCCCAAGCTTTCTGCAAAATAATACCCGATATCCTCGGGGGAGATCCTGAATGGTGCAACATCATGCATGCTGACGGAGCCGGCACCAAATCATCACTCGCTTATGCCTATTGGCGAGAGACCGGCGACTTGAGTGTATGGAAAGGAATAGCCCAGGATGCTATCGTAATGAACACCGACGACCTTCTCTGTGTGGGTGCCACCGACAATATTCTCGTGTCATCGACAATAGGACGAAATAAGAACCTCATTCCAGGAGAGGTCATATCAGCCATCATCAACGGCACTGAGGATCTCCTTGCTCAGCTCCGGGAAATGGGTGTGGGCATATATTCCACCGGAGGAGAGACTGCCGATGTCGGCGATCTCGTGCGCACTATCATCGTCGATTCGACAGTGACATGCCGTATGCGCCGCGCCGATGTAATCAACAATGCAAACATCAAAGACGGTGATGTGATAGTAGGTCTCGCTTCATTCGGGCAAGCCACATACGAAGACCGATATAACGGAGGTATGGGAAGCAACGGACTCACATCAGCGCGTCATGATGTTTTCGCAAAATATCTTGCTGAAAAATATCCGGAAACTTTCGATGCCGCAGTTCCCGATGAACTCGTCTATTCCGGATCAAAGCACCTGTCAGATCCAGTGCCAGGCACCACGCTTACAGCCGGACAGCTTGTCCTCTCCCCTACCCGGACATATGCACCTGTCATAAAAAAACTCCTCACAGAGATGCGTCCAGCCATAGACGGCATGATACACTGCACAGGAGGAGCCCAGACCAAAGTGATGCACTTTGTCAACAACAAACATGTAATAAAGGATAATCTCTTCCCAATTCCCCCGCTCTTCGACCTCATACAGAAAGAGAGCGGCACACCATGGAGCGAAATGTTCAAAGTGTTCAACATGGGACATCGAATGGAAATCTATGTGACACCCGAACATGCTCAGGAAGTCATTGACATCTCCAGAAGCTTCAACATTGATGCCCGCATAGTCGGACGCGTTGAGGACGCTCAGTCCAACCGTCTCACTATCACAACCGAAGCCGGGACCTTCGAGTACTAACCCATAGGACGGCAGCATGAAACACATATGACATGCTGCCGCCCCCCTACTCTCTTCTCTACACAATGAAACGATCCCTCACCATCCTACCGACAATTGCAACAGCTCTGATACTCATATGTGGTGCCATCTCATGCCACAACGGCAAACAGTGGCAAAAAAAGCAAGAAACAACTTTCCACAAGATACCAGACACCCTTCATGTAGTCACACTCTACAGCCCTGCATCCTATTTCATATACAAAGGGCAAGAAATGGGCTATGACTACGAACTGATCACGGCAATTGCTATAGACCGCGGACTGACCCTGAAAGTCAATATCGCCCCTTCGCTATCCCGAGCCATCGAGATGCTTGATTCAGGCAAGGTCGACCTTATCGCATATGAGGTTCCCATCACAGCCGAGTATAAAGAGAAAGTCGTAGCCTGCGGCCCTGAGAACATCACTACCCAGGTGCTTGTACAGCCCAAACTCGGTGAAGAGGAACTGATAACAGATGTCACGGATCTTGTAGGCAAAGATGTGTATGTCGAGGCTGACTCAAAATATGAGGCCCGAATGAACAATCTCAACCAGGAACTTGGAGGAGGCATCCGTATACATCCTGTAAGCAGGGATACAATGATCACTGAGGATCTCATAGCCATGGTAAGTGAAGGCAAGATACCGTTGACAGTAGTGGACAGTGATATCGCCCTAATCAATAAGACTTACTACAATGATCTCGATATCAACATGCCTTTGAGCTTCGAACAGAGATCAGGATGGGCTGTAGCTCCCGACAAAAAATGGCTCGGTGACAGCATTGATGCATGGCTTAACACAGATGTCAACCGAGGAGAGCAGGCGCGCCTTCTGAAACGGTATTTTGAATTAAGCAAGAATGAATCCGGCACAAAATTCGTATCCACAGCCGGAAGGGTCTCCCCTTTCGACCATCTGTTCAAACGTTATGCAAACAAATACAATTGGGACTGGAAGCTACTCGCATCACAGGCATATGTGGAAAGTAAATTCGACTCCACAGCCGTATCATGGGCGGGCGCGCGTGGACTCATGCAGATAATGCCACGCACAGCAAAGGGATACGGACAGACTGCCAAAAGCGTTATGAAGAATGATGTGGCAGTTGAGACATCACTGAAATTGCTCAATGACCTTGACAAACAGCTCACCAAACGTGTTCCGGATGAACAGGAGAGAAAAAAGTTTGTCATAGCATCCTACAACTCAGGCCTCGCCCACGTGCTTGATGCAATAGCACTCGCCGACAAATACGGACTCGACCCTCAGAAATGGGACGATAATGTCGCAAAGGCGATACTATGGAAATCCAATCCACGCTACTATAAAGATCCGGTAGTCAAATTCGGATACTCGCGAGGCAGAGAGACTTTCGACTATGTCAACCGCGTATATTCATATTATGCCAAATCAAAAGTTCACGGTTAGAAGAAATTAATTAATCTCCAATAATTAAAAATACATATCTAATGAAAAAACGTTTAATTCCGGTGGCTCTTGTAGCCGCAATCTCAATCCCAGTGTTCACATCCTGTATCGGAAGTTTCGCTCTCACTAACAAGCTTCTTTCATGGAACAGATCAATCGGCAGCAAGATTGTCAATGAACTCGTATTCATCGGTTTCTGGATCCTCCCTGTATATGAGGTTTCCGCACTTGCCGACGTACTTGTGATCAACTCGATTGAATTCTGGAGCGGCTCCAATCCTATGGCATCAGGCAAAAAAGTCATTGACGGTCAGGACGGCCGCTATATCGTGGAATGTGACGGCAAAGGCTACACCATCACTTCTGAGAACGACGGATCCGAAGTGCGTCTTGATTTCGACATGGCACAACAGACATGGTCAGTAGCCATGCCTTCAGGCGAAAGCATGGAATTCATGACATTTGTCGATGACAGCCACGTGAAGATGCCTACTGCCGATGGAAAAGGTATAGTAGTGGAGCTCTCAGACGACGGACTGCTCGCATATCGTGCTCAGACTGACAACTCATTGTGGGCAGCCCGATAATCCGCAATATACCACGCTATCAGCCCACCATGGTGGTGCTGATAGCTATTCTTTATCTCACCCTCTTTCCACAGCCTTTAGGCGACGAAGGTATACATATGTTTGAGGGTGCAGACAAAGTGGTACACTTCATAATGTTCGGAGGCCTCACAGGGACATTCTTATTTGATCGTTGGCGCATGGAACGCCCACTAAGCATGGGAGCAGCTCTCTTAGTGGCACTAATTTCAACCATTATCGGTGCCGCTGTCGAATACCTGCAATATGCCATGCAATTGGGACGCACGGGAAACGACTTATTCGACGCGCTTGCCAACACGCTTGGAGCCTTCACAGCTGTCCCAGCGTGCCGATGGCTACATTGGATCAACGTCGTAATAGACAATCGCACCTGACAACCGTCCGGCATTAGTCATCTCTATCCTCACATCATTAAGCAACTGCTTTACTTTAGAGATCGAGGCATTCGTCTCGACCTTAAGCATTATGCGGCGTATGTATAGAGTCTGTACTCTCGCCACGGTCGGTTCTTCAGGTCCTGATATACGATTGCCGAGCAGGGTCCTCAGTTTTGAAGCAAGGTCATTGGCTATCGATCCCACCGCCACAGGATCTTTATGCTTTATATATATATATATCACGCGCACAAACGGAGGATAATTGAATCTGCGACGCTCATCTATCTCATTGGCATAGAATCCGTGATAATCGTGAGAGAGCAGAAACCTAAATAATGGATGGGACGGACTATAGGTCTGAATAGCGACCTTACCTTCCGAATTCTTCCTGCCAGCGCGTCCTGCCACTTGTTCTATCATATTAAAAGCCCTTTCAGCCGAACGGAAATCAGGGAAATTGATTATCGCGTCAGCATTAACCACACCCACCACACTGACATTCCCGAAGTCAAGCCCTTTTGTCACCATCTGTGTACCCACAAGAATCTGCGACTTACCACGAGAGAAATCATCTATAATATTCTCGTAACTGTCCTTATTCCTCGTGGTATCAAGGTCAAGACGTGCAATGGCAACTCCAGGGAAACAGGAATCAACCTCCTCCTCGATACGTTCTGTGCCATAACCAAGCACTTCAATTCCTGGCTCCTTGCAGGCTGGGCATACATCAGGAACAGCATAAGGAGAGCCGCAATAATGACATAGCAGTTTGTCGATACGTCGATGATAAGTGAGCGATACGTCACAATGATCGCACTTTGGCACGAAGCCACACATCTTGCAACGTGCCACCGGAGCATAACCACGTCTGTTAAGGAAAAGTATCGACTGCATACCACGTCCCAATGCACCGGAAACCTCCTCGCGCAACTCATCAGAGAATATCCCTTTGACCTCACCTTTCTTTCTGGCAAGTGTCATATCGACAAGACGCATTTCCGGCAACTGTCCCCCCTCGTATCTTTCCAACAACTCCACAAGCCCATATCTTCCATTCACAGCTTTCCAGTATGTCTCCACCGAAGGGGTAGCACTACCTAAAAGTGTCTTTGCCCCATGCATAGAGGCAAGCACCACAGCGGCATCCCTGGCATTATATCTTGGAGCCGGGTCCTGTTGCTTATAGGCAGATTCATGCTCCTCATCCACTATGACAAGCCCCAGAGAACCGAATGGCAGGAACACTGATGATCTCGCACCGATAACCACACACGGAGACGGATCATCAAGAAGCCTGTTCCATATCTCCACGCGTTCATTATCGGAAAATCGGGAATGGTATATCAGCACCTTGTCGCCAAATACCCTCTGCAACCGAGATGTCAACTGAGTTGTCAAAGCGATCTCGGGCACAAGATACAGGGCCTGTCGGCCATGACGCATCACATAATCAATAAGATGGATATAAAGTTCGGTCTTACCGCTCGACGTAACTCCATGAAGGAGTGTTATATCCTTGTCAAGCCATGATTTATGCACCTTGTCAAGAGCGGCACCCTGAGTATCGGTTAGTTTAGGAAGCCCCCCTCCGGACACACCAAAATAGGAAAACCGGCTCACCTTGCGAGTATAAACTTCCACTATCCCCTTTTTTGCCATAGCGGCTATTACAGTAGAAGTCGCCCCCGAACGCTCCATCAGAGCGGTGCGAGTCACCTCATTCAGCTCGGCAAGACCCTGCCTCATGAATCCTGACAGTTCTATGAGAGCAAGAAGTGCGGACTCCTGTTTAGAACCTTTCTTCACCGCATCGAATGCGGCATGTAGCGCATCACTGTCACCACGAGCAGCCGAAAGCCTGACATAAGTCTCTTTACGAGCATGGTATCGTTCCACAAGATTCTCTGAGACCATCACGGCATTACGTGCAAGGAGAGAATTCACAACAGGACCGACAGTAGTGATTCCGGTTTTTCGTGCGAGCGAGTCAAGCGACACTCGTTTTTCTCCAGTAGCAAGTAATCCTTCAAGCAGAGCAAGCTCCCTGGTGGAAAGCCTGTCATTCTCATCCTCCTCAAATCCAGGGACAGGAGAAATGAACGTCTCACTCTCTATCTTAAGTCCGACGGGGACAGCCGCCTTGTACACCTCTCCAGGTGTACAAAGATAATAATCAGCAACCCAATTCCAGAATTTCAGTTGCGGATGGCGCACTATCGGACGGTCATCGATACGCATTGCAATCTCCTTGACTTCATAACCTTTTGGCTCAAGCGGAGTCAACGCACTGACAATCCCGGTATAGGATTTTCTTCTGCCGAAAGGCACTATAACCCTATGCCCCACTCCCAATGAATTCTCCATTTCGGCAGGCACACGATACGTAAAAGTCCCTGCAATCGGGACCGGCAAGAGGATTTCGGCATATAACATACCCCAAATTTAGTAAAAATCCTCCATAAATGAAAATAAAGTCGATTTCTAAAAATGCAGAACACAAAAAAGACAAAAGCATCAAATGAAACCGATGAATACAGTCCTTTTTGATGCTTTTGTCCTAATTTTCTATATTTTCA
>ERZ777011.1164-NODE-1164-length-30727-cov-19.483535_pt1 | contig 30727 bp, 42 predicted proteins | sample MGYA00374964_ERZ777011 | MGnify/ENA primary metagenome ERZ777011 (study PRJEB29310, sample SAMD00008975) | mouse gut metagenome | study: EMG produced TPA metagenomics assembly of the Metagenome analysis of fecal microbiota from mouse which was promoted... | reverse complement strand
ATGGCATACGGGGCAAAGACATACACGCTTCGGGAGGAATCCACGGAAAGCGGCAAAAGGTATTTTATCAGCTTTAAGGACGGGCAGGGGGGAACACCACGAACTGGAAGTATCTGAACAATTATTCATTGAATTTCGGCAGATGGAGCGCAGGAACAGGAACCTTCAGCAATGGAACCAGCGGCACAGGGAGTTTAACGAGGTGTGGGACGAAACGCTTTACAGACGTGCTTTGAGAGTGCCAAAAACGCTTGACGAAAGCATGATTGAGAAAGAACGGAATGAACTGTTTTACAAAGCGGTTGCCCGACTGCCAGAGATACAAAGGCGGCGTTTCCTGCTCTATTACGAGTATGATTTTAACTTTTACCAAATCGGGGAAATGGAGCATTGCACCGCTTCCGCTGTCCAGAAATCTGTATCGGTTGCAAGGGAGAAAGTTAAGGCAGAAATGAGGAAGTATCTCCAACCTTGACTGTTACCGCCCGAAAGGAGGAATCCCATGCAGAAGCTTCAGACGGTCAACGCCGACACGCTCCTCTATGAGCCGCTTGAAAAACCGTTCTTTGTGGTGGACGGTCTGATACCCACTGGCTTAACCCTGTTCTGCGGCTCACAGAAAATCGGCAAGAGCTGGCTTATGCTAAAGCTCTGTCTATGCGTGTCGCAGGGAATCCCCTTATGGGATATGCCGACACAGGAGGGCGATGTGCTTTACCTCTGCCTTGAGGACACGTTCTGCCGCATACAGGACAGGCTGTTCCGCTTGACGGACGAAGCGAGCGGGCGGCTCCACTTTGCGGTGGCAAGCGATAAGCTGTCAGACGGTCTTATCGTGCAGTTGGAGGATTATCTGAAAGAATATCCCGACAGCAGGCTCATTGTGATTGACACCTTGCAGAAAGTCCGTACCGCATCCAAAGACAACGCCTACGCAAGCGACTACGGGGACATCTCCCTCATCAAAGACTTTGCCGACAGGCACTCTCTTGCGGTTATCGTCGTACACCACATCCGAAAGCAGAATGACAGCGACGTGTTCAACAAAGTGTCTGGCACGACGGGATTGACGGGGAGTGCGGACGCTACCTTTGTACTGGAACAGGAAAGCCGTGCTTCCAATGCCGCAAAGCTGTATGTGACGGGCGGCAGGGGGTATCCCAAAAACATCGTCACCATCGTCACCTTTTGGGAGATTACCCGCCGAATAAAGGAAGATTGACTATGCCCTATGCAATCCTGCGTTTCCAGAAACGCAAGGCAGGCGGCGTTGCGGCTTGCGAACGCCACAACGAGCGGAAGAAAGAAGCCTATAAAAGCAATCCAGACATTGACGTGGGACGCTCCAAAGACAATTCCCTTTAAAGCGTTTTTTAATTTATCATACTTTTCTCTGATTGGTATAAATAATTCTTCTTTTTTCATAAAATAAAATTCCTTTCCTGTATCAGCGTTTTATTGCATTATACACGTTATCCGCGATATCTACATGTCGTAAAATGATGCCACTATGATAGTAAAATGTGATTGTGTTTATAATAGTAAAAACTGCCATCATGCCATCAAAAACTGCTGCCATACATGATAGTAAAAAATACTATCTGAAATTTCTTTCAACTTAAAATGGAGAAAGTCGGTTGAAATTTTACAGTCATTTTATGCTGCATTGAAAATGCCACTAAAACATCAGTTGACTTTTTTAACTGAAAATACAGAAATTAGTCGATTTTTTAAGTCAGCTTTTGCCATATGGACTTATTTTTTCAACCCACTTTCTGCCTGTTCCCGCAAATTTTAAATTAAATCTTTAATAAAACCATTGCTTGACTTTCCACATTCACAGTGCTATACTCTTAGCTAATTCAAAACAAAAAGGCTTTGACGAGGAATAGTAAATATCAGGGATATTACAGAGAGAAGATGGTTGGTGCGAATCTTCATTGAGCTGGTATGGAAGCAGCCTCTGAGCCGTGAACCGAACAGATATGTCTTAGTAGGCTTCAACGGAGTTCCCCCGTTAACACAGGAAGCAATATCGGAGTAATCCCGTATTGACAGAGTGCAGAGTAATCTGAAATTAGGTGGTAACACGGACAGGTAAGTTCGCCCTAAGTTGAAAACATTCAACTTAGGGCTTTTTGTTTTGAAAAAAGTCTGAAAGGAGAACAGAGAAAAAATGACACCAAACCAATTACGAGAATCCTATATCGGATACATGAAAAAAATAGGCGCCAGCCAGGTTCCTTCCGCAAGCCTATTGCCGGAAAATGACCCTTCAACACTGTTTACGGGAAGCGGAATGCAGCCGATGGTTCCCTATTTGCTGGGTGAAAAACACCCAATAGGGAATGAGATAACGGATATCCAGAAATGTTTACGGACAGTGGATATTGATGAAGTGGGAGACATGTCGCACCTGACTTTTTTTGAAATGACAGGCCGCTGGGAATTTGGCGCAAATGAAGATAATTATAAGAAGAAGCAGATTGACGCCATATGGGATTGGCAGATAAATGAACTGGGAATTGACCCCCACAGGCTGTATATCAGTGCGTTTAAAGGAAGTGAAGAACTGCATATTGAAAGGGATACGGAGACAATCCGGCTCTGGTCGGAGAAGTTCAAGGCTGTCGGTATTGAGCCTGTTGTAGAAGAAGAACCGTACAAATATGGGACTTCCAGAGGAGGCAGGATATTTTTATACGGTGAAAAAGAAAACTGGTGGAGCCGGGCGGGAAGTCCTTTGGATATGCCTGTCGGGGAACCGGGAGGACCGGATAGCGAAATGTTTTACGATTTTGAACCGGATGGGGATTCCCTGGACCATCCTGCTTCAGACAGCGAGCGGTTTTTGGAAATCGGCAACAATGTGTTTATGTGTTACAAAAAAGAAAAAGACGGGTTTGTAAAAATGAAAAACCCCAATATAGATTACGGCGGCGGACTTGAACGGGTTGCAACGGCGTTAAACGGCAGCAGAGACATCTACAACACTGCATTTTTCCTGAATGCAAAACAGAAATTAGTTGAGTTAAGCGGCAAAAAATACACCGACGATTTAAAGTCGTTTAGAATTATATTAGACCACGTGCGGGCTGCTGCATTTTTGATTAGCGACGGTGCGGAGCCTGCCAATAATGACGTCGGATATGTAACCCGCAGACTGTTAAGAAGGGCAATTCGTGCAGGTCGAAAAATCGGGATACAGGGAATCTTTGCGGGGGAACTGGCCGAGGTTTTTATTGACGAAGCAACGGCATATAACGATTTAATTGCAAATAAGAAAAAAGTTTTGGATGTCATAAACAAGGAAGAAAATTTATTCCGCAAAACCTTACAGCAGGGAGAAACAGAAATCGGCAAGCATCTTAAAAGCAAAGGAAGAGTTACGGGAGCAGAGGCATTTTATTTTTATGAAACATACGGTTTTCCGCTTGAGCTGACAGAAGAGTTTCTTGCTGAGAACGGATACCGTATTGAGGAAAAAGAGTCATTTACGGATGCTGCAAAGAGGCACGCCGAAATGAGCCGGACGGCGTCTGCCGGAAAATTCAAAGGCGGTCTGGCTGACCAATCGGCCAAGACCACGGCGCTCCATACGGCAGCACATCTGCTGCTTGCAGGTTTGCGGAAGGTTCTTGGCGAACATGTTATGCAAAAAGGAAGTAATATCACTGCGGAGAGATTGCGGTTTGATTTTAACCATGACGAAAAACTTACGCCATTGCAATTATCGGAGGTGGAAAAGTTTGTAAATGATGCTATTGCTTCCAAAGCGGCTGTTTCTTTTTCACAACTGCCGAAAACCGAGGCAAAAGAAAACGGTGTCAGCGGAAACTTTTGGGACAGGTATCCGGATATCGTAAAGGTATATACAATCCGGGATGCCGAAGGAAAAATTTGGAGCAGGGAAGTATGCGGCGGTCCCCATGTAGAAAATACGGAATGTTTAGGAAGATTCCGGATTGTAAAAGAACAATCTTCTTCTGCCGGTGTCCGAAGAATTAAAGCCGTGATTGATAAATAAAATTATTTTTTAAATAGCTTGTATGTGGTATACTATTTTATACATTATCAGAAAGGTACGGGTATCAGGATGAATGAATTTGAAACAGCGGTAAAGCTGAGGGACGCCATCAACCGGGTTTTTATTGGAAAAGAGGATGTTGTGGAGGATTTGCTGGTCTGCCTGCTTGCAGGCGGGCATGTCCTTTTGGAGGACGTGCCGGGCGTCGGTAAAACCACTCTGGCGGCCGTTCTCGCCAAAAGCATGGACTGCAGCTTCGGCAGGATTCAGTTTACGCCGGATACCCTGCCCGGCGATGTGTCCGGCGTTTCCATATACAACATGAAAACAGGGGAATTTGAATACCGCGCGGGCGTGGTGATGAACCAGATACTGCTTGCGGATGAAATCAACCGGACATCCCCGAAAACGCAGGCAAGTCTTCTGGAAGCGATGGCGGAAGGACAGGTGACCGTGGACGGCATTGTCCATGCGCTTCCTGAGCCTTTTATGGTAATTGCCACCCAGAACCCGATAGAATTTCTGGGAACTTATCCCCTGCTTGAGGCGCAGATGGACCGGTTTATGATGCGGCTTTCCATCGGTTATCCCTCGAAGGAGCAGGAAATCCGGCTGGCTGCCGCTTTCCTTAACGGCAATACGCCGGACAAGGCAGAAACCGTATGCAGCTCAAAAGAAATTCTTGCCATAAAAGAGAAGGTTTCCCATATTACCGTAAAAGAATCCATCCTTGGCTACATAGAAGATATCATTGAACTGACCAGAAAAGAAGAGCGCTTTGCGCTGGGTGCAAGTCCCAGGGCAATGCTGGCGCTTATGCGTGCTTCCCAGAGCAGGGCCTTCTTGCAGGGCAGGGATTTTGTGAAACCCGATGACATAAAAGACGTTGCCATGCAGGTGCTTTTGCACAGACTTGTTCTGTCGCCCGAAGCAAGAATCCGCCGGGAAGATGCGGCAGCCATCTTGAAAAGCCTTTTGCTATCGGTAAAAATACCTGTTTAACCGAATTGTTTTATGTGCAAAAAATATGTCCCTTTTACCTTTTGTGTTGATGGAATCAGGCATTGGCAATTTTGCCAATCACGACTTGAAGCCAAAGATTAGATATATTATAATCAGAATAGCAAACTAGAAAATGTAAGTTAAAAGGAAGAAAAATATAATGATTGCATATTTAACGAGCCATATAGGCGGTTCATACATAAAGGATGGAACAAGAATACCCACGCGTTTAAACACAGAGAACGGTTTATTAGACAGTTTGCAAAAACACTGGAAAGACAACTCAAAAGTTTTGATAATAAGTGCAGATGCCGACGATGAAGAAAAAAATGACAGTATAATGAAAATTTTTACCGCATCGTTTCCAATGAGCGGATTGTCAATCAGTCAAATGTACATATGTGATAATAGAAATGAAAATCTTGTGAACGAAATTTCTGGTTATGATGTACTTATACTTGCCGGCGGGCATGTTCCAACGCAAAATAAATTTTTTGAAAAAATCCGTTTAAAGGAACATATTAGTGATTTTGATGGAATTATAATTGGTATTAGCGCCGGAACAATGAACTGTGCAGAGGTTGTATACGCGCAGCCTGAGTTGGCGGGTGAAAGCCTTGATAAAGAATATAAGAGATTTTTATTTGGGTTGGGAATAACAAAATTAATGGTTTTACCGCATTATCAGGATATAAAAGATGATTTATTAGATGGACAACGCTTGTTTGAAGATATTACATATCCGGACAGTTATGGTAGAGAATTTTATGCGTTGGAAGACGGAAGTTATTTTACAGTTGAAGGCAAAGCAACTACTTTATTTGGGGCGGCATACCTTATCAAAGATGGAAATATAAAACAGATTTGCGAAAAGGATAAAAGAATATGTATGACGTAAATCTCTTTCCCTTACCTTTTCCCTTATCAGAGTTCGTAATAGCCCATGAGAAGATATAATGCAAGGGAAACTTTAAGGGAAAGCTCACCTTTAAAAATTTTCAAATCACAATTGGGAGTTGTGATGGAGGTAAGCAAATGACATCAGAAGAAGCAAAAGCAAGAATTGCCATTCATGCTGGAAATGCAGCAGGATTTACGGCTGGTTATGTATATGCTTTAAGGTATGGCTTCGGCAATAATTTGGAAGATGTTCAACAAAAATTTGATGACATCTTTATGTGCCTGAAGGTTTTGAAAAAATCTTCTTGCCTTTTGGACAAAGAGTTGATTAGAGATTTAAATCAGATACTATGGCAAAGCATTTTATACATGAATAAACAATTATCGAATTATCGTGCAATAGGTGTATTTGCAGAAGTTTTATCAGAAATACTGATTGACTTTTGGGGAGATACACAAGAACCTTTTGCAGCCTTCGATAATTATAAAGAGAATTATGATGACATAATTTCGCAAGGAGATAGAAAAATAACGAATAACGAATCCTCAGTTGCGGAAGTAATTAAAATTAAGTATGAATTACAACCACTGAGGATTCAAGCGGAGTGGAGAATAGAATGTAACAACTTTACAGAATATGATATGGCTGTTCATGGAAAACACAATTGTTATGAACTGCATGAAGATTTATTGCAACTGTTGAATGAGAGAGCAAATTTAATTATAGATTTGGGATGGTATCCAAGTTATGATGAAAATGGGAACTATCTTTTACTGCTTATTAAAAATTATGACTGGGACTCTCCTTTAGAAAAAGTTGTTTCAAAATCAAAAAGCGAAATCATAGCATATATTGAAAAATGGGTAGATTGGGGATTTTGGGGGAAATACGATGAATAAATCAATTGCAAAATCAATTCCAGTTTATGGAAAAGAGTAAAATGAATTGGAAATGGTGTAATCAGCAATATTTGTTATCAGATGTTAATTTTGGAAGAACAGACTACAAAGATTTTGAAGTGATTTAATTCCCCCGAATTCGAGGGAATTAAAATTACCACAGTTCAAGACTGTCTTCCGCATCTACCCACATCTGCATATTTCCTTCAAGATACAATAAATCCATTGGTATGCCGATGGATTGCGTATATCAAGCAAGAAACATCAAATCACAATTTAAGGAAACATCTTATGAGAACAGGAATTATTATATGTGGTTTAAACGGCACTGGAAAGAGTACACTGGGAAAGGCTCTTGCTGAGAAGTTGCATTTCTATTTTATAGATAATGAAGATTTGTATTTTCCTAAAACAAACCCTACCTACATTTATGCCGCTCCACGTACTCGTGAAGAGGTTGAAAAACTTCTATTCAATAAGATTGAAAAACATGAAAATTTTGTTTTTGCGTCGGTAAAGGGTGATTATGGAGAAACTATTTATCCTTTTTTTCAATATGCTGTATTGATTAATGTTCCCGAAGATATTCGAATAGAACGAGTTAAAAATCGTTCTTTTCAGAAATTTGGTAATAGAATGTTATTTGGCGGGGATTTATATGAACAGGAAGAACGATTTTTTGATTTAGTCAAATCCAGAGCTGAGGATACCGTTGAAAAATGGATACAGTCTTTAAACTGTCCTATCATAAGAATTGACGGAACAAAACCCGTTGAAGAAAATATAAATCTTATTATTAAACGGATACAAAGCTAAATCGGAGATTTGGGGATTAGAAAAATTACAACGGACAATGTGAAACCGAGGTATATATTATGAATGTGATTTTAGATAAAATTAAAAGCATTATGGAACAGAACAAGGAACAATATTTGCCGCAGGTAAAATCCAGCGATTTGGAAGAAAACGGGGCGGTCTACTTTATGAATAGCAAGGATGGAACCGAATTTGAATGGTACGTCAATGATAAGCTGCCGCCTTTTATGATGTTTTATGATGATGATGCCAAAATGGGAGCTGTAAAGCTCCTGCTTTATCGGGATGGAGCGGTGGAGGTGTTTGTTTATGACAATGCCGGAAAGAATATATGTAAAGAAGTGCGCACCCGTATCGAGTGCGGAGAGGAAGAATTATTGGATTTGGCTGTGCTTTTGAGGCATCAGGCAGAGGACAGCAGTAAATGGAACGCAAATATTGAAAGTCTCTGCACCGATACACTTGTCAGCGACGAAATGAGGAATAGTTTTTTAAATCATGAAAGTCGGTATGATGAAATCAAAAAAATACGCACACTCATGAATCAAGGCGCACTTGTTTCCAGGAGAATTGTAGAGGAAGGCTGGAAAGTCGGCTTTATGTACAGATGTGAGCCAAATAATCCGGCAGACAGCGGATGGATATTTTTGGCAGGAAATGAAGACGAAAGCTATAATTCGGATGTGAAAAACATTGTGTTGATGCCGCTCGGCAAAGTGTGTCATGAACTGGACAGGGATGTTTATAAATATTTGACTGCCCCGGTAGGAACGGAATTTATTCGTATATCGGAAACGGCGTTTGAAGTTGATATGAAAAATAAAGCCATTTTCCTTGCGAAAAGATAAGTGTGACAAAAGCAAATAAACATGACTGGTCAGGCCGAAAAAATGATATTTACGGAAAGAGACAGAACAGGAAATTCCGTTTTATAGAACTGTTTGATTGTTGAAGATTATGTGATTTGAATAAAAATTAAAAAAGGAGAACAGCACATGTTAGAATTTAAGTATGATACCCAGCTTTTAATCGAGGGTGAGGATTTGGATGAAGACGTCATCAGCGATTACTTTACGGAGAACTTTAAAGGGGATTGCCTGCTGGCGGTAGGGGATGAAGAACTGATAAAAATACATTTCCATACGAACGAGCCGTGGAAAGTATTGGAGTACTGCGCTTCCCTTGGTGAAATTTACGATATTGTAATAGAGGATATGGACAGACAGTCAAGGGGATTGAAAGGCTGATTATAAATAGTTTCCGCATTTGGCATTGCGGCAGTCCCGGCGTGCATTTGATTCCATAAAGGACCGTGTAAAAACGCCGGCCCTTGGATGCTGTATTTCAGCATCCTATGTGCCGCTGCGTTTTTACTCGAGCGAAAGCGCGTCCTGTTGGAACAAATGCACGCCGGGGCTACCGCAATGCCAAATGCGGAAACGCGGTTCATTGTAAAATAAGATGCGACAAGGGAAATATACTCTAAAGCATCTTATTTTTAACAGAAAATAAGAGAGTGCTACAAGAGAATTAAAAAACTCTTGTGGGCACTCTTTTTTTATTTCACCAAAACTAGAAAGGAGATAAAAGGGCATGAGGAAAGGAAATAGACGGCTGAACTTCACGGACCGCCAGACCATTGAGAGGATGCACGCAGCAGGGGTAAAGGTTTCTGCCATTGCGGATGAAGTGGGAGTGCATAGGGCAACTATCTACAATGAATTGAAACGAGGTGGGGAGCCTTACCGGGCAGAGGTAGCACAGAAAGCATTATAGGCCAGGCGGCAGCAGGGCAGGAAGCGAGGAACTTAACATGGACAAGAATATGGATTGGATTTATAGGACGGTGACAATGGACACGGACCTGGAAAAGACCCTGGAAGCGGTGGAAAAGGCCCTGGGCTTTAAATTATTCGTCTGGCAGAAAACATATATAGAACGTGGATATTTCAGACGGTACGGGGCAACCACAGCCGAGATTTTACGGGAACTGTTAAATGTATCGGAAGCCCCATTGGATTATACAAGAAAACCATCAAGCAGGATGCAAAGTATTTACCGGGAGGAATTAAAAGAGATAAAGAAAAAACTGGATGCCGCCGGAATCACCACACGTCCCGTTTTCTTTACCAGAAATGATAAAGAGCGGTACTTAATGAAGAAAGCAAGGCAGCAGGATAAAGAAGATGTATAGCACCACCCAGGGCGGCCAACACCGCCCGGCAACTAAAACGGCCATGCTGACCATGGGCGGCGTGAGGGTCCAAAGCCCCTACAAACTGTTGATGGGTTGCACTGGTGCAAAAAGTACCTACCAGGGGAAGCGTACACGCCTATTCTTCCCAGGTAGGCCGGGAACTAGAAAACCATGCCACGCCCCGGTGAAGTTATCCGGCGTTTAAAAGGTTGTACGATAACACCCGGTATATTGCAAGCTGTCATCCTATAAAGCCGTAGGGCGTGATGCGGACGGATGGCCGCTTGCGGTATGCGAAATCCAAAAAAGGGAAGCAGATGGACAGAAAATATAATTTTCCAATAAAGAAGTGCCCAGGATGCGGCGGCACCATGTTCACGGTAAGGCAGAGGATAAGCGGCAACGGGGAATATTATGTGGACATGGCAACGGGAGAGATTGAAAGCACGGAACTACATAGCGGATTGACATATAGGAACACTGGAAAATATGCCGTCTGTACAGATTGCGGAAAAAGGCTTTTCAAGATAGATGACAGCCTTAACGTGATAGAATAGCCGCTTCCTTGGGCCAATAACAGAAAGCGAGGGTTTAAGCATGAAAATCATGTTAAAAAGGGACACCGATTTGAAAGACCTTGAAACAAAGGTAAATGAAAACCTGGCCGCCCTGGAAGCAGACGGGGCGGAGATAATGGGAATTGAGCATGGAACGGAAACCTTGCCCGTCATCCGTGGAAAGGAGATTGCAGACTATAGGACTTCTTACACGGTGATGATTGTCTACGAACCGTCCAGGCCGGGGGCGTTGAAATGAACGCCGGGTTGACATTGGGAAGCCTTTTTGACGGGATAGCCGGGTTTCCCCTGGCAGCAGGGCGGCACGGCATCAAGACCGTATGGACAAGCGAGATAGAGCCGAACTGTATAGACATAGCAGGGCGGCATTTCCCGGATGCCGTGAACCTGGGGGACATTACCGGGATAAAAGGCGGAGAAATCCCCGTGGTGGATATTATCAGTTTCGGAAGCCCTTGCCAGGATTTAAGCGTGGCCGGGAAGCAGACGGGGCTTGGCGGTTCCCGTTCCGGCCTATTCATGGAAGCCGTGCGGATTATACGGGAAATGAGGGAAAAGACAGATGGAGAATATCCAAAGTATATCATATGGGAAAATGTGGCCGGGGCTTTTTCAAGCAATAAGGGAGAGGATTTCCGCCGGGTCCTGGAAGAAATCACAGAAGCCAGTATTCCAATGCCTACAAGTGGGAAATGGGCATCCGCCGGATTGGTTGGAATTGAGGAACCAGGGGGGGGATTTGCGGACAGTCGCATGGCGGCAGCTTGACGCACAGTTTTGGGGAGTTCCCCAACGTAGAAAAAGAATCTACCTTGTCACAGATTTTAGAAATGGACGTGCCGGACAAATACTTTTTGAGTGCGAAAGCGTGTTGGGGTATTCTGTCACGGGCCGAGAAGAGGGAAAAGGAAGTTCCGACAATCCTAAAGATAGCCCTATTGGAGAGGATAGCGGAGGACTGGCAGAGGAACCAGGCGGACAAATGAAACTGGATTTCGGCAGGACGGCGGATAGGATTTACATAAACGCCAAGAAGAGCGTAACCCTTATGGGGAGGGCAGGGGGCGGAGGTGGAAAGACCGGCCTTTACTTGCTTCCCGTCTATACCATAGCCGGAAACGTCATTGGCCGGGATGCAAAGCACGGCGGAAACCAATTAGGGATAAACCAGGACGTTGCCCCAACGCTTACAAGCACGGACCGGCACGCCGTAGCCTATACACAAAGCGGTTATGCGGAGTTCAAGGAGGGCGTGGGGACCATAAAAAAGAGCCGTGGGGCAGCAGGGGGAGGAAGTGAAACCCTTGCCGTGATAATTGAGCGGATTGCCGCAGCGGTAAAGTACCGGGTTCGCCGCCTTACGCCGCTTGAATGTGAACGCCTGGACGGGTTCCCGGACTATTGGACAAGGTACGGGGCATCCGGCAGGGAAATGTCAGACAATGCCCGTTACATGGCCCTGGGAAACAGTATTGCGGTCCCGTGTGCAGAGCGTGTATTTATCGGCATAATCAAAGCGGAAAGAGAGGGTGGAAACCATGGTGGTACGGGAGTTCCTGGAATTGATATGCAATTCGGACAATCTGATGATTGTACGGGATGCGGAAAGCGAAGCAGGGCAGGAAACCATATACAAAGGGTATAAGGCATTGCTGACACATGACCCCGTAGCGGATGCCATTCTGGATGCCCAGGTGAAACGGTTTAGGGCATCCCCGGAAATCCGGCATAAGGAATGGAAAGACCGGGGACTGATGCCGCCAATGGAGCCGGAGAAAACGCCGGATTTCCGCTTTTCTGATTTGCAGATGACCCTATATTACAAAATCATCATTTAGGAGGAATGAAAGATGGCGGAAATGAAAGTAAAGGTGGAAATAACCGACTGGCCGGAGTTCAAGGAAAAGATTGCCAGGATAAAAAAGGTTATGCAGCGGCGTGCCTGGATAAACGGCCAGAGGGCCAGGAAAGCGAGGAAAAGAGGATGGACAGATTAAAGGCGGCGGAAGCAAATTATAAAAGCTATACGCCTATCAATGGAGTGGTGGAGCCGGATTTTCTGGAATATCTCAAAGAAACATTCCGAAAGTGGCAGCAGTACCACAAAGAGGGCGTGACGTTGGGCAGCCGTGAGATTGCGAAGCTGTCAAACATGGTGGCCGGGGCAAGGCTTAATTCCCGTTTTGGGTTTGAGAAACTGGCAAAGCGTTTCACGGATGAAGAGGGGGAAGAGTGGTTCTCCCTGCTGATTTATAAGAACCGGGAAGAACTGGAAATTGATGCAGAGCCTTTATATTGTTTTGCATCCAGGATTCACAGATAGAAAGAGAGGATAAGGGCATGGGATTATTAGATGGATTCACAAGTGACGGCACCGTGGACATGAAGTACATGGAATTTTACAAACTTATGAGGGAAGCGGCAAAGGCGGAGTTAATGGAAAATGCGGCCAGGTGCAACGTGCCCCATGAGTATATCCGGGAAATGCTTACCGGGAAGATGGAAGCCCCGGAGATTCTGCCGGAAACAGAAGTACACCCGGACTATGAGATTGAGAGCATGATTACTTCCGCCAGGCGTTTCTTGCGTATGCTGCCGGATGAAGAGCGGTTGGAAAAGGGCGTGGAAACCTTAAAAAATATCGTGGAACTGGCAGAACGGGAACGGCTTAATGAAATCATCCTGGACAATGCGGAAAAGTTAAAGGCCAGGGAAGCCGCCGGGGAAAAGAGGGTGCCGGAAACATGGAGTTGTGAAACGTGCTTCCACTACAGAAAGGGAAAGAAACTTCCTATCTGCGGAGGGTGCGAGGACGGGAGCAGATACACGCCTATGGATGCCGGGCAGCAGGACCAGGACACGGACGGGGAAAGGGAGGATGGAAGCCATGGCAATGAATGAGTTAAGGGCAGAGGTTGAAGCCGCCGCCCAGGCAGAACTGAACCGGGCAAACGAAAGGTTCCCTTTATTCAATAGCCGCCATGAGGGTTACGCCGTGACCCTGGGGAAGATGGAGGAAGCCAAGGAAGCCCTGGACAATGCGGAATCTTCCCTTGCCGTGTTATGGGACGGCGTAAGAGGGAAAAAGATAGCTTGTTTCCTGGTGGAAGATGCAAAGCCAATGGCAATATACCGCCAGGCCGTGGATGCCGCTTGTGAAATGGTCCAGGTGGCGGCCATGCTGTTGAAATATGAAATGAGCCAGGCGGATGCAGACGGCCAGGCAGAAAGCGAGGGAAAAGACTATGGCGATTTATGCAGTTGATTTTGACAATACACTGGCCGTTACCAGGTTCCCGGAAATCGTGGGACCAAAGGCAAAGGTTGTGGCGGCGGTGAAGATGCTGAAAGCCAACGGCCATAAAATCATCCTCTGGACAAGCAGAGCCGGAAAGGATTTGAAAGATGCCGTGGAATGGTGTACAGAGCAGGGCATTATCTTTGATGCAGTGAATGAGCCATTGCCGGAGCAGATGGACAGATGGGGGAATGACACGAGAAAAGTTTATGCGGATTTCTACATAGACGATAAGGCAATGCCTATTGAAGCCCTGGAAAGCATCATGGACCGGGTTGTGGACATAGTGGAAGAATATAAGTTGCAGCAGTAGGGAGGAATGGGACGGGATGATTAAACGTGTGATTGGTGCGCTGTATGGAATTTTCCTGGAAGAACCATTGGACCGCTTGCATAACTGGCAACGCCGTTTTGAAAAGGAATATCTGAACTATTGCCGGACGGGATGCAGGGATTGCTACAAATGGAATGGCTATTGCCGTAGCCGGAAAGAGGGAACGCCATATAAGAAATTCCGCCGGAAATATCACGATATTGGCAAATAGGAATCAGAAAGCGAGGAACTTAACATGGGAAACGCACTTGCGGTAATATTGGGAGCCGTGGAACGGGAAAAGGCGGTGCCGTTCCTCTTCACTGGAAGCAGGAACCACCGGGGCATCCGCCCGGAACTGGCAGAGGTTAGGGAAGTAAAGGCAATGATGGCGGTCATTGACCGGGAACTGGAAAATTACAAGAGCCTGGCGGAACTGGATTTCCGGGCCGGGTATGTGGCCGGAAGAATCTATGAAAAGGAAGCCGCCGGGTGCATCACGCCGGGGCACAAGCAGGACCTTATAAATATTCTGTATACAAAATATGAAACCATCCGTGGTTTGGAATCCTGGGGTGCCGGATGCGGTTTGTGATTGGCGGAATGAAGTATGACACGGACAAGATGGAACGGGTGGCAGCAGTAAGGAAATGGTATAAAAATGACAGCCCTTTAATGCGTGCGGTATTCCAGGGGCAAGAAGTAGGAAAAACGTATGATTGCGAGTTATGGAAATCTGAAAAAGGGAACTGGCTGTTGACCCATGAGGAAGATTTCCGAAGGACGTATGGTGAAGCGATAGAGGAAGAGGAAGCAAAAGCCCTTTTGATGCGTTACGCAACGGAAACATACGAAAGTATGTTCGGAGAGTTGCCGGAAGCATGAACGGGGAAAACGAAACCCGGTTGCAAGGTGGGGAACACCAAAAGCAACCGGGTTGGAACTTAACAAGGACAGTATAGCACAAGATATGGAGGAAAGAAAGGGTTTTCTTCCATATATAGAAAGAAAGGCGGAAAACATGGAGATTTACATAATTATGGCGGCAGTAGCGGCGGCAATGCTGATTATATCCGGCCTGGCCTTGTTCGGTTTTGCACTGATAAAGAAAGCGTTTGATGGATTTCTGGACTGATTTTTAAAATGGGCGGTGCCCCTTGCCCGTCCTTGTAATGGGTATTAGCATATCGGACACCCTGGGGATTTATAGAAAGATATAAAGGCATAGGTGGTTGATGGTGATAAGAAGAGGGGAGGGAGGGGAGGAAAAGGGAAGTGATGCCCAGGAGCAGGAAAGAGGGTAGGGGCTTGACATATAAAGGTGGGGAACATGAAAAAACTGCATGATGATTACGATTATGAGGAAGCATACCAAAAGCAGTGTGACACCCTGGAAGAGTGGGAGTTGGAAAAGCTGTTAAAGGATGGAAAGGTGGGGTGCCTTTATCGGACTACCACCACCAAGGCGGAGAACATCCAGAACGGAACGGTATTACTGGAAAGCCAGGTATACCCGGCCTTTAAGGATAAAAAGGATATGCCAGTAACGGCAAAGAAGAGGGAAACCAGGCCGTCACAGCGGAACCTAAACGATAAGAACGCAAGACGTTATCTAATACGCCTGGCAAATATCAATTTCGGCAAGGGTGATATTTGGGCCACATTTGGATGGAATGATGATTGTCTGCCTGGTGATGAAGAGAGGGCCAGGAAAGATATAACCAATTTCATAAAGCGGATAAACCGCCGCCGGAAAAAAGACGGGTTGGACAATGCAAAATATATTTATATCCTTGCCTTTGACGGGTACAAACGCCCACACTTCCATATTCTGTTATCCGGGGACGGGATGGACCGGGACGAACTGGAAGAACTATGGGGGAAATGTGACAGACCGAACACCAGGAGGATAAAGCCGGATGATGATTTCCTTATAACCGGGCTTGCCACATACATATCACAGAACCCACACGGGACAAAAAGATGGTGCCCGTCAAAGAACCTTAAAAAGCCGGACAAGCCGACAAGAAGCTATTCAAAGTTTAAAAAGGGCAATGTGGAGCGGATGGCAAGGGACCATGAAGAACTGAAAAGCCAGATGGAAAAAGCATACCCTGGATTTGAATTTCTGGATGCAGAGGTTAAGTACAACGGAATCAATGCGGCGTTCTACATATACGCCCGTATGGTGAAGATTAAGCGAAAGGAGCCTAACAAGAAATGAAGATTGTTTCAGTAATCAATTTAAAAGGTGGGTGTGCCAAGACCACCACAGCCGTTTCCATGGCGGAACTGTTGGCAGAGGGGGACAAGAAAAGAAAGCGGCCTGGCAGCAGGGTATTGTTGTTTGACAATGACAAGCAGGGGAACGCTTCCCGTATGTTTGAGGTATACAACCGGGACCAGGAGGCGGAAGCGTGCCGGATTATGCGGACCGGCCACATGGGGGAAAACAGTATTCGGAGGGTTTCCGGGATTGCGGAGGATGAAAAACTGGATGTAATACCTTGCAACTATTTCATGGAGTTGGCGGAACTTGCCGTAAAAGCAGACCAGGACCATGCACAGCATGACCGTTATAAAACCGCCCTGGGGGAAGTTGCCGGGGAATATGACTATTGCATCATAGACAATCCGCCGGACCTGGGAATGAACGTCATAAACGCCATGGTGGCAACCCATGAAATCATCATTCCCGTGTGCCTGGATGCCTATTCGTTGGACGGCCTGGAAGAACTGGTGGAGCAGATAAACCAGGTTAAGGCGTTGAACCGAAAGGCTAGGATTGCCGGGGTGCTTATTACGGACTATGAGAAGTCGGACACAAGCGAAGCGGCGGAAAGTTGGTTGAGGGCAAAGAGCGGATGCCCTGTTTTCTCACAGAAAATCAGACATTCCACAAAGGCCAAGGATGCCACGTTCTACCACCAGACACCGACACGCTACAGTGTACGCAGCGGAGCCGCCCAGGATTATAAAGCCTTTGTGGCGGAGTATGTGCAGAAATTTGGGAACCTGGCAGCAGGGGAAAGGGGTTAAGGGATGGGATTTAATATTCTGGATGTCGTGAACGCCGCAACCAGGGCGGAAGTAGGGGAAAACAAGGATTACCGGGAAATCAACCTGGACTACCGGGACATTGTTGTGACGGAGCATAATAAATACAGCATGGACGAATTGCAGGAAATAGCCACGGGAATTGAAATGGACGGGTTGCAGCAGCCCCTTGTATTGGGGCGTGTAAATGGGGAATACTGGCTTGTTTCCGGCCACCGCCGCCTGGGAGGTATAAAAATCCTTGTGGCAGAGGGGAAAGAAGAGTTTGAAACCGTCCCTTGCCGCTACAAGGATATGACGGAAATAGAATTTCGGATTGCGCTTTTAATCGGCAACACGTTCAACCGCAAAATGTCGGATTATGACCTTATGACCCAGGCAGCGGACTGGAAAGAGGTATTGACCCAGGCACGGAAAGAAGGCTTGCTTGTCCTGGAAGCAGGGGAGAGGGTCCGGGATTATGTGGCGGCGGTGATGGGGGAGAGCGTGCCAAAGATAAGGACCCTTAACACCATAGACCAGAACGCCACGCCGGAAGTGAAAGAACAGTTCCAGAAAGGCAATATGGGCATCACGGCAGCCATGGAAGCATCCAGGGCAGACGAGGGAACCCAAAAAGAGATTGCAAAGGCTTCCGAGGACAAAGGCGGCATGGGGGCGGAGGAAATAAAGGCCATGGCCGAAGAGAAAAAACACCGCAAGACCAAGGAAGAGGAAACCAGGGAAGCCAATGTGTCAGATACCGACACAACCAAAGAGGAAAAGGAAAACGCCCGGAAACTTCATGCCGTAAAGATGATTGAAAAATATTATACCTGGCTGAATGAAGAGGAAACGGGCATCCTGGAAAGGATGTTGGAGGACCTAAAGCGGCGTAAACGGGAATATGCCATTGAGGAAGAATAGGAGGTTTGGAAAATGAGGATGCAGAACATGAAGAAAGGGGAAACCACGGAGCAGATGGCCCTTTTCGTGTGGGCCGGGAACAATACACACGTCTTGCCGTGCCTTTCCCTTATGTACCACGTCCCAAACGAGGGGAAGAGGACAAACGGGGCGGTATTAAAGGCCATGGGGCTGAAAAGCGGCGTGCCGGATGTGTGTCTGCCCGTGGCAAGCCATAATTTCCACGGCCTTTATCTGGAAATGAAGTATGGCCGGAACAAAGCAACGCCGGAGCAGGAAGCATTTATGGCAGGGTTGCGGCAGCAGGGCTATAAGACAGCGGTATGCCATGGGGCGGAGGAAGCAAAGGCGGAAATCCTGGACTATTTGCAGGAACCTGGGAAGATGCCGCTTGCAAAGTGCCTAAACGCCCCGTGGATTGACGGGAAGTGTGACGGCGTTCCAATGGGGCGTATGTTCTGCCGGGAGCATTGCCGCAAGTGTGAAAGGCACACGCCGACACGGGCAGAAAGCACCATAAACGCCAACATGGCAGCAGTAGACGAATATTTCAAGGTGCCGATAATAAAGACCATTGCAGACCTTTCCGCCGGGAAGCCGCTAAAGAACATGACGTTGGAAGATACGTTGGAAACCATAAACAAGAACCTGGCATTTCTGGTGACGGGTACACAGTTGAGCGTGGAGCAGTCGGCGGCGGTGCTTACCGTTGCCATGGATGCCTATAACCAGGCAAAGAAAGGGGAGGATAAGGCATGAGAAAAAAGACAGACGGCGGCCATGCGATACCAGAAGAGGATTTAAGGGAAATGGAGCAGGAAGAGGGCCGGGAAATGCCGGAGGGCGTGGAGAGCCAGACGGGATATTGCCGCTTTTGCGGCCAGGGCGGCGTTGTCCATACAATGATGGGATGGGGCCGGGATGAAGTAAACGAAGCCGTGACGTGTAGGTGCCAGTGTGAGGAAGCCAAAAAGTATGCAGAAAGTAAGGAACGGGTGCAGAAAGCAAAGAACCGTATTGAAGAACTATTCAGCAGCACGGCGGAAAAGCCCATTGACCAGAGCGTTGTAAATATCATGTTCCGGGCCGTGGATGCCATAGAGGAAAAGGCCATGAAAGGCATCACGATTGACGTAGGGCAGGGCATAAAGGCAAGGGTTTCCAAGATGGCAAAGGAAAGCATAAAGGTGGAGCGTTCCGAAGTGCAGAAAAAGACCTATGAGGAATAGGGGGGGGCAGAGGTTGGAAAGGATGGATGCCGATATTAAGGCAGTAGCCAGAAGTATCATACAAGGCAACGAAAAGCGGAAAAAGAGAATAAAAGCCGGAAAGGCCAGTGCCTTTGACATTATGGCCGCCGCCGTTGTGGAAGATGCCTTGTGTTCTTCTTGCCAGAATATTGAGAGCATCCAGGCCAGGCGGCAGATGCAGAAAAGGATTTATGAGAGCATTGTATATAATACGCCCTATGAATACATAGCGGATGCCTTGTGTGGCCGCCGCCAGTTCTATGAGTATCGGACGGAATTTATAACACGGATTGCCCAGGCAATGGATATGTTGCCGGGTGGGAAAGGAATGGAAGATAGAAATGAACGGAATTAGTTTAAACGGATTCAAGGTGATACACGGAGGGATTGTCTTAAATGCGCTTGCACTGAAAGCCATAAAGATGCGTGATGGAATGGATGCAAGCAACCGTGAGATTGTAGAAAAGCCTATATGGCTTGAAGTCCTGGCAATCAATGAGGATGGGAACATTGTATCTATCCGGGATGAAGCATGGACCTTTCAGTTTGTCCCGGTTGTCACAAAGTAGCCAGGCGGCAGCAGGGCATACAGTAAACGGGTCAGAATATAGGGATGATTTATATTAACATGGGCTTATGGATGGGAATATCTGTAGGCCCTTAATCATGTACAGAGAAAGGATGGTGGCAGCAGTTGAAAGAATATGCAAAGAGTTTCTATCAGTCGGATGCCTGGAAGAAAGCAAGGCAGACAGCAATCAAGCGTGCAAACGGATTGTGCGAGCGGTGCAGAGCCGCCGGGCGTTTCGTTCCCGGTGTGATTGTCCACCACAAGAAGTATATAACGCCTGGCAATATCCATGATGCCAGGGTAACGCTTGCCCTGGACAATCTGGAATTGGTTTGTGAGGATTGCCACAACAAAGAGCATAAGGCGAAGCACGCCGCACGTTACCGATTTGACGGAAACGGGAACCTGCTGCCGCCGCCAGGAGAAAAGGAGAGGGTACGCCCCCCGGTGGGCAGAATTTTGGAGGGGACGGAAGAACCGAGGGAGATACCTCAAAAAAACTCCGCAGGGTCGCACGCATATGAGGGGGGATGAACATGGAGGAAAAGAAAAAATCTTCTTTAAGTAAGTCGAAGAAAACCGACACGCCAAAAAAGGCGGAAAAACTGGATGAAAATAAAGAGAAATCCGACACGAAACCTAAGAGAAGAGTAAACAAAATCACACCGGCCCGGATAAAAAAAGAGATAGATTTTTTAAAGCCAATGTTTGACGGGATAGATGATGAGGACAAGAAAAACCTGGTAAATTCGCTGATAGAGGAAGCGGCATTTCTGAAAGTGGCGTGCTTCCAGGCCAAGGAAGAACTGAAAAAAGAGGGGCTTACAACGGAAACCGTGAACGCTTCCCAGAAGTTTGTAAAGGCCCACCCGTCTGCCACAATTTATGAAAAGTATTCACGCCAGTATACGGCCATAATCCACACGCTTATTGAATATCTGCCGCCAAAGGAGAAAAAGAACATAAGCAGATTGGCGGCGTTGAGGAATGGAAAATAATTATATCTTTCAGTATTGGGATGCAATACAAAACGGCACCGTAACCGTAGGCGAGTGGATAAGGACCATTTACAAAATCCTTGTGGATGGCCTTAAAAGTGGCAAGTGGGATTTTGACGGAGAAAAGGCAGACAAGGCCATAACTTTTATAGAAAACTTTTGCCACCATTCCGAGGGCCGTAACGATTTACTGAAATTAGAATTGTGGCAGAAAGCCATTGTAAGTGCCATATTCGGCATCATGGATAAAAAGACCGGGTATAGGCAGTTTAGGGAGGTTTTCGTTGTTGTTGCCCGTAAGAACGGGAAAACATTATTCGCCGCCGCTATAGCGGCATACATGGCGTATATAGATGGGGAGTATGGGGCAAAGGTTTATTTCCTTGCCCCTAAATTGGACCAGGCGGACCTTGTGTATGATGCGTTTTACCAGATTGTCCAGGCGGATGACGAACTGGAAAGCATCACGAAGAAACGCCGGAGTGACATTTACATCAAGGAATTTAACACAAGCATCAAAAAGATTGCCTTTAATTCCAAAAAATCAGACGGTTTCAATCCGCAGATGGTTGTCAATGATGAAATGGAAGCCTGGCCGGGGGACCAGGGATTGAAGCAGTACGAAGTAATGACTTCCGCCCTGGGGGCAAGGAAGCAGCCGCTTATATTGTCCATATCAACGGCAGGGTACATAAATGACGGGGTATATGACGAACTGATGCGGCGTGCAACGTCATTCCTAAAGGGCAATTCCAAGGAAAGCCGGATTCTGCCTTTCCTCTACATGATTGACAATATAGAGAAATGGGACAGCCTGGAAGAACTGAAAAAGAGCAATCCCAACCTGGGCGTTTCCGTGACAGAGGAATTTTACATTGAGCAGATAGAAATTGCAAGGGCATCCCTTTCAAAGAAAGTGGAGTTCCTTACAAAATACTGTAATATCAAGCAAAATTCCAGTGTGGCATGGCTTGACTATTGGGACGTGATGAAAGCCGTAAACGAGGACATACACCTTACTTTGGAGCAGTTCCGGGGTTGTTATTGCGTGGGTGGCATAGACCTTTCACGCACAACGGACCTTACGGCGGCATCAATCGTTATCTGGAAGAACGGGAAATGGAACGTCATAACAAAATTCTATATGCCCAAGAAACGGTATGAAGTGGCCGTGAATGAAGATAACGTGCCCTACAATCTGCACCGGGAACGGGGGTTCCTGGAAATATCCGGGGAAAACCAGGTGGATTACAAGGACGTTTACAAATGGTTCATAGAACTGGTAAAGGTTTATAAAATCCGTCCTCTGAAAATAGGCTATGACCGATATATGGCAGGGTATTTGATAGACGAACTTAAAATGGCCGGGTTCCAGACGGATGACGTTTACCAGGGCACCAACCTAACGCCTATCCTACACCAATTCGAGGGGGATTTAAAGGACGGAAAGTATAACCTGGGGGACAATACCCTTTTGGCATCCCACCTTTTGAACGTGGCCGTGGAAATCAATATGAATGACAGCCGCATGAAGCCCGTAAAGATTGAAAAGCGGTTAAGGATAGACGGGGCGGTTTCTGTATTTGATGCAATGACAATGGTTTCAAAATACCATAGCGAGATTGGAAAGAAGCTGCTGAACGAAGCGGCATAAGGCGGCGTCCGGCAGCAGGATTTTAAAGTGGGTCAGAATTTCAACACGAATATATTTACAATGGGTCCATGGGCGTGTTCCATGGGCCTATTTTTGAGGAAAGGGGGTAATAGTACGGGAATCATTGCAAACGTGTTTGGAGCCTTTAGGGCGAAGTACAGACCGCTTTTATTGAGCCGTGGGGAATATGTGCCAACGGGGACGTTACGGGATAATGACATTGTGGGAGCCATAGCGGATGCCATAGCAAAGAACGTGGGCAAGCTACAGCCCCAGGTAATCCGAAAGGATGAAAAAGGGCTGACGGTGAAAAATGACTATCTGGCAAGGATTTTGACCTTGCGGCCATGCCCGGAAATGTCAACCTATGATTTCCTTTACCGCATAGCATCCGATTTGGTTTATACTTCCAATTCCTTTTCCGTGATTTTTTACAATGAGGATTTTACAAGGGTAACGAGCATACAACCGATTACAACGAAAAGTTACCGCATTTTTGAGGATGACCGCCACAACGTCCTATTCCGTTTCCGTTGGGATTATGACGGGGAAACGTACACAGTGCCTTACCAGAACGTCATCCACATAAAGGCAAGGTACAACAAAAAGCGGTTCCTGGGAACGTCCCCGGATATTGAGTTAAAACGGAGCCTGGACCTTGTGGAAACATCCGGGGAAATGATTAAGAACATTGTAAACCATTCCAATAGCCTTTCCGGGTATCTGAAATATAGCAACCTTGCAGATGATAAGGAACTAAAGGAAAAGGCCAAGGAGTTCCAGGAATCATATATGAACGCTTCCAACGCCGGGGGAGTTGCGGCACTGGATAGCACATATGAGTTCCACGAAATCAGCACAAAGACCACGCCGTTGCCTACGGCACAGATTACTTTCTTACGTGACAACGTATACCGCTATTACGGCGTGAATGAAAAGGTGCTGACTTCCACCCTTTCAGACCAGGAATGGATTTCATTTTATGAAAATGTGATTGAGCCAATAGCAATCCAGTTGGGTTATGAGTTCACATTTAAACTTCTTACGCCACGGGAAATAGGGTATGGAAACAAGATAGAGTTTACCGCCAACCTTTTGCAGTATGCGACATTGCAGACCAGGGACACAATAGGCGGAAACATGTTTGACCGTGGAGCCATGACAATAAACGAATACCGGGCACTTATGTATTATCCTCCAACGGAGGACGGGGACGTGCGTATGGTTTCGCTGAACTATGTAAAAGCCGGGGACCAGAGCCTTTACCAAGTGGGAAAGGACGGGCAGCAGGGCGGAAATGGGGAACCGCCGCCAGGGCAGCAGGACAGACAACGCCGGGCAATGGAAGCGGCGGCCAATGCTTATTTTACGGCCATGAAAGGGGGTTAGGAGGATGCCGAGGACAAAGAAAAGATTTACGGCGTGCCGGGATGGGGCAAACGCAACCGTGGAACGATTTTATGAGTTTAAAAACTGGGCGGAAACCACCGTGGACCTATATTTCTATGGGGACATTGTTTCAGACTGGTGTGGAGCCTGGCAGGAAGAGGACCAGTACCCGGATGCAATCAAGAATTTCCTTGCGGAAGCCGGGGGAAAGGATTTGAACATATACATCAATTCCGGCGGCGGTTCCGTATTCGCCGGGATTGCCATTTACAATATGCTGAAAAGATACCAGGGAAAGAAAACCGTCCATGTGGATGCCTTGGCCGGGTCCATTGCTTCCGTCATTGCCTTTGCGGACAGCGATATGCCAACCATACCGTCAAACGCTTATCTGATGATTCACAAGCCATGGGCAGGGTGCGAGGGGAACGCCACGGAACTTAGAAAGATGGCGGAAAAACTGGATGCCGTGGAAAGCGGCATTATGAACATTTATGCAGAACATCTGGCGGAGGGTGTGGACATAGAAACGGTGAAAGGGATGGTGGAAGCAGAAACATGGCTGAACGGAACCCAGGCGGCGGAGTATTTCCGGGTAAAGGTGGGGGAGGAAAACACCATTGCCGCAGCGGTGCAGGATTACACGAAACTGTATTGCCATAATACGCCAGGGGAGATTTTAAAGCCGGAGAGTGCAGCAGGGCAGCAGGACACCGGGGAGCAGGACAGACGGAAAGAGATTGTTTCACTTGCCATGGAGTACATGACCAGGTGAGGGAGTAAGAAAGGAGAACATAGCAATGACAAGAGAAGAGTTGATGAAACTTTCCAAAAAGGAACTTAAAAACCGGGCGGCGGACCTGGGGAAGAAAGCCCAGGCGTTTTCCGGCCAGGAATTGACGGATGCCATGGACGAAATGCGTCTGATTGGTGAAATCCTGGATGAAATCAAGACAAGGGAAGAATTGATGGCAGCAGCCGCCGCAGCAGGGACAGCGGAGCCGGAAGAGGGGGCAGAGGAACCGGGAGCCGGAGAGGGGAGCCAGGAGCCGAAGAACCAGGCCAGGGCAAAGAGCGGCAGGGCCTTAAAGGACGGGAAGAAAGTCACTTTTAAGGCAAAGGCGTTGGCAAGTCCCAGGAACGCACTTTCCACCGCCAACGGGATTGTGATGCCGCAGTATGACAGCCCGGACATTTCCCCCACGTTCAACAATGTTTCTTCCCTCATTGACCGGGTGCATACCGTTCCGCTTCCGGGCGGCGAAAGCTACAGACGGCCCTATGTGGTTTCCTATGGGGACGGGGCAGGAAGCACCGCAGAGGGAGCGGACTACAACGCTTCCGAGCCGGTATTTAACTATGCGGAGATTGTACGGGAGAAAATCACGGCCTATGCCGAAGAGCCGGAAGAAATGATTAAATTGCCGGATGCGGATTATGATGCCGTGGTGGAGGACAGCGTGACCCGTGCAATCAAGCGTTACGCTTCCAGACAGATTTTAGTGGGGCCGGGCGGAACTGGAAAGTTCCGTGGAATCTTTTTCAATCCCACAGAGGAAAAGGAACAAGTCATTGACCCGTCCACGGACATCACCACGATTACGGCCATTGATGACGGGACCCTGGATGAAATCATCTATTCCTATGGCGGTGATGAAGATGTGGAGGACGTTGCCGTGCTTATCCTCAACAAAAAGGACCTTAAAAAGTTCGCAAAGTTGCGTGACAAGCAGGGCCGCAAGGTGTACACAATCAAGAACCATGGAAACACGGGAACCATTGATGAAGTGCCTTTTATCATAAATTCCGCTTGCGGAGAGGTTGGCGGAACCGCCGGGGCATATGCCATGGCATACGGCCCGTTAAGTAATTATGAAGTGGCAATTTTCAGTGATATTGATGCAAGGAAATCCGAGCATTACAAATTCAAGCAGGGCCAGGTTGCTTACCGTGCGGATGTGTTCATGGGCGGAAACGTGGTTGCCAAGAATGGATTCATCCGTGTAAAGAACCCGGCAGCGGCGAAGTAGGAAGCAGGAAAGGCGGCAGGGCATGACAAAGGAAGAACTGATTTCCAGGGCAAAATTGCGGATTCGCAAAATGTCAACTGACACCCTGGACATAGACGTGGGGCAACTGGTAGAGGTTGCCCTTGCAGACCTAAAGCGCATAGGGGTGCATCCGTCATACTTAGGGCCGGAGGACATAAAGGACCCGTTGATTGTGGAAGCCGCTTTACTCTATGCGGATGCAAACTTTGGACACCCGGACAACCACAAAGAACTGATGGAATCATACAACATGATTTGCACGAAAATAAAGGGCGGTGGCTACAATCGAAGCAATAGTGAAACTGTTGGTTAAAAAGAACCCAAAGGAATACCTGGAAAAAGAAGCCTATGGGACAATCCACCCGGTAGGCCGTGATGAATTTACGGCAGCAGGGCAGAAAAGTTTCAAGGCATCCATGATGGTTGAGGTTTGGGGATTTGAATATGAGGGGCAGACGGAAATAGTGGTGGACGGCAGGACATTGGCTGTCTATCGGACATACGGCCCCAAAAGCAACGGGAAGATTGAACTTTACGCCGGGGAAAGGGCTGGTAAGAATTGAGGACATCCATTGACGGCCTGGGGGATGCCATAATGTCACAGTTGGAGGAATGGACAAACGGGGAGTTGAAACAAGCCGTAAATGAGGGCTTGAAAGAAACCGCCGCCGCAGCGGAAAAGGCGTTGAAGCAGGGCGGACCGTACACGGAGAGAACCGGGAAATATACCAAGGACTGGACGCATGACGTAAGGGGCAGCAGGGCATCCGCCATTACTGGATTGAACGGATATTCCGTGTATAACAAGAAACATTACCAACTGACCCATTTACTGGAAAAAGGGCACCAGGCAAGGAACGGCGGCAGGGTAAGGGCGTTTGAACATATCGGTCCCGTAAATGATACCCTGGGGGAATTGGCCGTACAGAAGATAACGCAGAAAGTGAGGGGATAGCGTGGGGGTTGAAGAACTTGTGCAGAGGGCAAAGGCATTTTCTGTAAAACACGGAATACCGCTTGCGAAGAACCAATTTGAGGGAACCGTTGATGACCCGGTGCCGCCACTTCCCTATATGGTTTATATGCTTCCGCATGACACGGGCAGGGGAGCGGACAACCTAAACAATTTAAAGGCCAGGGATTTTGACCTGGAATTATATACCGTGGCGGATGATGAAGAACGGGAGGACCTGGCCGGAAAGATGGAAGCGGAGATTTTCCCGGATGTGGAATATGAAATGTACCTGGCCCCTATCCAGGATGAAGAATGTTTCCAGACGGCCTATGAGGTAAAGGGGCTGCTTACCAAAACGAAAGGAGCGAAAAGAGCATGAACAAAGAAAGCATTGTCTTAGGTTCCGGCGATTTGTATTGCACGGAGTTCGAGGGCACGGACAAGGAATTGCCAACCAATGAAGCATTGGAAACGGAAGAAAACCGCCTGGGCTATATCAAAGGCGGTGCTGAAATCGAATATGCACCGTCTTTCTATGAAGCCAAAGACGATATGGGAAAGGTTTCCAAGGTCATCATAACGGAAGAGGAAGCAACCTTTAAATCCGGGATTATGACCTGGTGCGGAACCACGTTACAGAAATTATGCCAGACCGCAAGGGTCACGGAGGACAAGGCAAAGAAGAAACGCATTGTGAAGATTGGAGGAATCGGCAATGCGGATGGAAAGCGGTATGTTATCCATTTTGTACATAAAGACCCGGTGGACGGGGACGTAAGGGTAACAATCGTTGGAAACAACCAGGCCGGATTTACCATTGCATTTGCCAAGGACAGCGAAACCGTCATTGATGCAGAGTTTAAGGCACAGCCCATGGACAAGGAGGGCACGCTTATTCTGTATGAAGAGGATATGGACGCTACAGAGGAAGCAGCAGGACCCGAAAGCGGAGGGGGACAAGGCGGAGAAGAGGAACCCGGCGGCGAAGTATAAGACCGTAAGAGCGGCCAGGGAGAAGCCCCCAGGCCGCTTATTCCATGAAAGGAGAATGAGGGCATGGCAGTAAAGGAATTTAATTGCAACAAGCTGAAAAGGACGTTCTGGCAGTTCACGCTGAAAGACAAGGTGGACGGGGACGGGAACGTGGTGGAAAAGGGCAGGAAAATCATTGTGAGGATGCCGCAGAAACAGGTTTTTGAAGCCATTAAGGAAATCCAGGACGTGGAAGAGGAAAACGCCACGGTGGAGGACACGGAAGCCATTTACAGACTGTTGGCGGCAGTCCTTAACAACAATATGAACCGTGTAAGGGTGACAGAAAAGGACCTGGAGGATTACGACATAGAAGAGTGTACGGCAATCCTGGAAGCCTATATGTCGTTTGTGGACGAACTGAAAACAAACCCAAACTAACCATGCCCTTTTATCCACGCCAGGATAAAGGGGAAGAGATACCGTACACATTGCTTACACGCCCGGAAAAACTGGTGATGGATTATTGCCATATAGACATTTACGAAGTGCAGGAAATGGAGATTGACGTTTATCTGTTTTTCATGCGTGAAGCAATGATTTATGAAAATTCACAGACCGAAGAGGGCCGGGAATATCTGAAAAACTGTTGGCGGATGGAGCAGACGAAGCCGGACCGTGAGGGGCTACGAAGAAATTTCAAGAAGAAAGGGGGCTGATACCGTGGCAAACAAGGGGATAAAGGGAATCACTATTGAGATTGGCGGAGATAGCACCAAACTTGAAAAGGCACTTTCCGGCGTGAATGGGAAAGTGAGGAATACCCAGGCAGAACTAAGGGAAGTAAACAAACTTCTTAAAATGGACCCTAAGAACACGGAAGCCCTGGCACAGAAACAAACGCTTTTAAGTGATGCCATTGAGGAAACCAAGGAAAAACTGGATATTCTGAAAACGGCGGAAAGGCAAGTGCAAGAACAGTTCCAAAGGGGAGAGGTTTCGGAAGAGCAATACCGGGCATTGAAAAGGGAAATTGAAAAGACAAGCCTGGAATTGGAGGATTTGGAGGAAGCGGCAAGGCAGACGGACAAGGCCGTGGAAGAATTGGGGAAGTCATCCGCCCTTTCCGGCGAAGAATTGAAAAAGGCAGAGGAAAAGGCCGGGACTTTCAAGGAAAAGTTAGGGAAGCTAGGAGAAGCGGCGGAGGGTGCGGCAAAAGCATTGGGGGCCGGATTCGTTGCCGCCGCTACATATGCCACAAAGTTTGAAACGGATTGTGACAAGGCATTAAACACAGTCATTACACAGACGGGGGCAGCAGACAGTGAAGTGGAGGGGTTGGAAGAAACCCTTTTAAGCATATACAAGGATAATTTTGGCGAGGACATAAACGACATAGCAACGGCAATGGCGGCAGTCAAGCAGCAGACGGGCCTTGCAGATGAAGAACTGAAAAACACCACGGAAACCGCAATTCTGATGCGTGATACCTTTGATATAGACGTAAACGAGGGCATCCGGGGCGTTAATGCCATGATGAAGCAGTTTGGTATTTCTTCCGAGGAAGCATACAACCTTTTGGCCCAGGGGGCACAAAAGGGGCTGAACCAGAACGGGGACCTTGCGGACCAGTTGGCAGAATATTCCGTGTATTACAATGACCTGGGGATTTCCGCAGAGGAAGCATTTAACATGATGGCGAATGGTGCCAAGAACGGCACGTTCCAGATTGATTATCTGAATGATGCCGTGAAAGAGTTTGGCATAAGGGTAAAGGACGGAACGGCGGATGATGCCTTTAAGGAATTGGGGCTTAATGCGGAGGATTTGAAAAAGAAGTTCGCAGAGGGCGGCGAAGGTGCAAGGGAAGCCTTTGATATAGTGAATAATGCCCTTTTTTCTTGTGATGATAAGGTGCAGCGCAATATTTTGGGCGTTACCCTTTACGGGACCAAATGGGAGGATTTGGGAGAAGATGCAGTGCGTTCCCTGGTGAATACCCAGGGTGAGATTTCCAACGCCAATGATGCCCTGGAAAAGATAAATGAGAATAAATACAATGACCTGGGGAACCAGTTTGAAGAGTTGGGGCGGAACATCAAAGTTGATTTGATAAAGCCCATAGGCGAAGAACTACAGCCAGTAATCAGTGATGTAATAAAAGAAGTCAAAAGCAAAATACCGCAAGTAAAAACCATTGTGCTTGCGGTTATCGACAAGGTAAAGGAATTTATCTCTTTTGTGTCAAAGCATGGGTCACAGATTATTTCAATCATTGCCGGGATTGCCGCCGGGATGCTTGCATGGAACGTGGTAACAATGATTCAAGGGCTGATTTCTGCCTTTAAGGTATGGAAAACAACCACCGAGGGCGTGACGATTGCACAGAAACTTTTAAACACGGCAATGAACGCCAACCCTATCGGCATTGTGGTAACGATAATAGGAACGCTTGTGGCGGCACTTGTTACCTTGTTCGCAACGAATGAGGATTTCCGAAACAAAGTGATTGCCATATGGAACAAAGTAAAGGAAGTGGCGGCGGACGTTTTCGGTTCCATTGCGGACTTTTTCACAGTCACGATACCAAACGCCTTTAAGGCCGTGGTGAATTTCATAAAATCGAACTGGCAGGGGCTTTTACTGCTGATAGTCAATCCATTTGCCGGAGCCTTTAAACTTCTTTACGATAATTGCGGGGCGTTCCGGGAATTTATAGACAATCTGGTGGCGAACATCAAACAATTTTTTCAAAATTTGTGGGATGGCCTGGTTTCCATTTTCCAGGGTGTAGGCCAGTGGTTCACGGACCGGTTCACGGAAGCATACAAAGGCGTGACCCGTGTATTTGCGGCAATCGGTTCCTGGTTTGGGGCACGGTGGAACGATATAA
>ERZ777011.1163-NODE-1163-length-30831-cov-3.898687_pt1 | contig 30831 bp, 27 predicted proteins | sample MGYA00374964_ERZ777011 | MGnify/ENA primary metagenome ERZ777011 (study PRJEB29310, sample SAMD00008975) | mouse gut metagenome | study: EMG produced TPA metagenomics assembly of the Metagenome analysis of fecal microbiota from mouse which was promoted... | reverse complement strand
ACTTCTTGGCGTCCCATCCTATGATGGGACGTCTTTAGAAGTTCTTCTCACACTAATGGCTTTCCTGTCAGGAGCTCATAGCCCTGCAGATACTTCTCAATGGTCTTATCCACAATCTCCTGAGGCAGTGTCCAGTTACTGTCCGGATTTGCTTTCAGCCAGTCTCTTGCAAACTGCTTGTCAAAGGAAGGCTGGCTGTGTCCCGGCTCATAGCCCTCCGCAGGCCAGAAGCGGGAGCTGTCAGGCGTCAGCATCTCGTCGCCGATCACAATATTCCCCTTCTCGTCCAAACCGAACTCGAACTTAGTATCTGCAATGATAATCCCCTTTGTCAGGGCGTAATCCGCACACTTTTTATAGAGGCCCAGGGTGTAATCCCTCAGCTTCTCAGCATATTCCCGGCCCTTTCCGGGGAAATGCTTCTCCAGATAGTCCACACTCTGCTCATAAGAAATATTCTCGTCATGATCCCCGATCTCCGCCTTGGTGGAAGGGGTATAAATCGGCTCCGGCAGCTTGTCCGACTCCTTTAACCCTTCCGGAAGCCGGATGCCGCAGACGGTTCCGTCCTTCTGGTAGCTTGCCCAGCCGCTTCCCGTAATATATCCCCGCACAATGCACTCCACGGGAATCATGGTCAGCTTTTTACACAACATGCTGTTGCCGTCAAACCGTTCCTGCCTGAAAAATTCCGGCATATCCTTCACATCCGTTGAAATCATATGGTTAGGAAGAATATCCTCCGTCATGTCAAACCAGAATTTCGACATCTGGGTCAGAACCGTCCCCTTCTTGTCCACCTGATTGCTCAGGATCACGTCAAAACAACTGATCCTGTCTGTTGCAACCATAATCAGGCTGTCACCATTATCGTAAATCTCGCGTACCTTGCCCTCCTTGACGGGCTTAAAATCCTGAATACTCATCATTATCCTCTCATTCCGCCGCAGCCTGTCTCCGGAAACTGCCCTGAAACCGTGCCCCGCCGAAAAGCTGCCGCGCAGTAATCTTATAACGGGTTACCCTTAGAGTGTATTGTATTCCGGGAAAAAAAGCAAGCTATTTTATGTTTTCTCTGCCGCCCCAGAACGCCTCCTGCCGCCAGACCCGTGACGCCCTCCCCTGCCCCGGGAATAATTCAGGGAAACGCTGATGAAAGCGTTTCCCGCAAGCCAGCTTGTCGGCTCTGGAATTCTGCGTTGCAAAGCAGCATAACCCCTGCAAATCCGTGCGTATCCGCCGGAGGCTCTGAGGACGCGTTGATTTCATCAGCGCTTCCTTAGAATACTGCGGATGCGTCCCCCGGCAGTACCCTGACATGCTCCAGGAAACTCAGGCTGTTCTTCCCTTCCGTCTCATTATATTCGTACCCAAGCTCCCTGCCCACGTACTCCGCGGTCTGCCGGAACAAATCACACATCCTGAATACAGCCTCCCAGGCCTCCTCCGGATCTGAAGAAAACCATGTGGACAGGTATGTCTCCCATTCCCCCTTCTCCAGCCACCGATACATATATTTTCCCGACTTTCCTATACTGACCGAGAAGCCTGTGAGGATTCCCACCTTCCACGCAAGCATCTTCTCCAGCTGCTTGCGTACATGAAAATTCACCATATCCTGGACATAGGGCATCTCGCCCCGCCACATCCCCTTTGCCACATTATTCAGGCACCACCAGAACTCGTTGCACGCGCAGGCGTATTCCTTTTGATCCGGCCTTCTGACATGATAACCGGTGTCATTGGATTCCGGCAGCTTGGGAAATCGTTTGTCCTTGTCCAACAGAATCACCGTCAGGCTATCGTCAAAGCCATCCTCCAGGTTCTTCTCCACCGTCTCCACATGCAGGTCGATCCTGACCCCGTCCGCAAACTGCACCAGCCAGCCGTAGCTTTTGGAGATGTCCGTCCCCTCCCCCGGAAATTCGTCAGGCAACTGCATATACAGGATCTCTCCAAACTGCCTGATCCAGTCCTTGTCCTGTATAAACTCTGAAGTCTCCCGCACCACATAAACCACGTCATAATCCTGAAAAATATCTTTGGGCACATTGGGATTGGTCCTGGATCCGTTCATATAAGCCCCCCGGATCCGCTCGTCCTTCTCCCCGATCCCCAGGATCAAATCAAATATTTCCTTTTCTCCACGCATCTGTCTTCCTCCCAAAATCTTTTTCTAAAAGAAAATGGCATTTCATGTGCCGCTTTTGTCAGCAGGCTTCCACAGCAATGTGGTCTTCTCAATGCCCGGCAGGACATCATAAATGGAGCATCCCATTTTCTCCTCGAAATACTCTTTATTCCGAAAGGTAATATCCCATCCCTGAATATAGGTTTTCATGATTCCGTATCTGCGTGTTACATCCACGAATCTTTTTTCCAGAATGACAAAACCATAATCCGTCGCAAGGGCATCACAAATCTGAATCAGCTTGTCATAATCATCCGCCCGGCAATTTTGTATGTATTCCTTTACAACCTTTTCCTCTTTCGTGTCCGGCTCATAATCAAATTCGTCCTTCATCAGAGGATAGGAATGGGTCATACAAATTCTGGCCACCTCCTCCCAGCCCTTTTCCATTGCATAAACATAGCCTTCATATACATGCTTTGGAATATTGACTATGCCGACTCGTCGCCCTATATCATGCAGCATCCCCAAAACATGCGCTTTATTTTCATCCAGCTCCGACACCCTCTGTGCTATGTTCCGGGCTGCAATTCCCACATTCAGGGAATGCCTGATCCAGGGCCCCGGATTTAATTCTGCTGCAGTTTCCAATTCTTGTTTTGCCTGCTCAACAGTGGGTAACATAAATGCACCTCCCTTTCATACCTCGCGCTGACCTCATTATATATTGTCCCATCGAAAAAGTATAGCTGGATTCTGAAAAGCACTTGACATAGCCCGTAATATAGTGTATGTTATATAACATAAATTATATATAGGAGGAGCCACATGCCGCCAAAAGCAAAAATTTCAAGGGAAATGATTCTGGAGGCAGCCTTTCAAATTGCCCGGACGCAGGGAGCGGATCAGATAACAGCCCGCAGTATTTCACAACAGCTGAACTGCTCCACCCAGCCGATTCTGTATTACTTCGCATCGGTTGCCGACATCAAGGCGGCAGTTTATGAACGGGCAGACGAATATCATTCCTGCCGGCTGATGAATACGGACCATGACTACGGGGATCCCCTGCTGAACATGGGCATGAATTATATCCGTTTCGCGGTTGAAGAAGGTCATTTATTCCGCTTGTTGTTCCAATCCAATGAGTTTTCGGGAGACAGCCTGGCAGATTTGGTCCATTCGGAAGGTATAATGCCCGTTATTCAGGTTTTGCGGCAGGAGGCAGGAGTGACAGCCGGGGAAGCCGCAGAAATCTTTACAAACCTTTTTATTTTTGTTCACGGATACGCCAGCCTGTTTGCCAATAATGAAATGGCCTGTGAGGAAGACCATATCATCAGGGCATTAACGAAGGTTTATTCCAGCCTTGTCACAAAGTCAAAAGTCGAAATGCCGGAGAAGGATGCCCAGACACCTTCCTGCCCGGAGGAATGTGAGGAAACATGAAGAAACTGTACGATAAAAACGAACTATCCTTTGCCCTGCTGTGGATCGGTATCTATGTGGTGCTGATAAGCGCCGCCGACAATTTTTCGAAAAGCCTGGGGGTTGAAAGGCTCCTGACCGCGCCGGCCTGTATTGCCCTGACCCTGATCCTGTATCTATGGCTGAACAGATACGGCCTGAAAAAAGAATACGGTCTTTGCCCCTTTGAAGGTGTCCCGGGGAAATACCTGTATTTTATCCCCCTTGTACTCCTGGCATCCACCAATCTCTGGGGCGGCCTGCAAGTAAACCTGACTCCCTGGGAATCGGTTCTGCATGTGATATGTATGCTTTGTGTGGGCTTTCTGGAGGAAATTATTTTCAGAGGGTTCCTGTTTCGGGCAATCTGCCGGACCAACGTCAGGCAGGCCATTATAATTTCCAGCATTACCTTTGGCTTTGGCCATATCGTAAATCTGCTGAATGGAAGAGATATTCCGGAAACCCTGATGCAGATCTGCTATGCAGCTGCCATCGGTTTCCTGTTTACCGTGCTTTTTTACAGAGGAAAAAGCCTCTGGCCCTGCATCATTACCCACGGCGTTATCAACAGCTTAAGCGCTTTTGCAAATAAGTCCGCGATGACGATGCAGACTTATCTGGCCGCATGTGTCTTCCTGTGTTTTGTCTCAGTCAGCTATGCACTCTATATTTGGGAAAAAACAAAGCCCTGAAGCCGGCCGGTTTTCCGATCATGACAGGGTCTGCCCCAGACGGCTTCATTATAATTTGCTTCCGCAGGTGACGCAGAATGCAGCGTGTCCTCAATTTCAAGCACTTTTTGCGCCGACCGCTTATGTCAGCCGCTTGACCATCCAGTAAGCATCCGCATAACTGCCGTCCTTATATTTCATATTGTTGGGGAGGGTGCCGCAGATCTCAAAGCCCATATCCTGATACAGGCGGACGGCCCGCTCATTCCCTTTTACCACCTCCAGCTCCACCTGCTCAAAACCCTTCTCTTTCGCGATCCCAAGCAGAGCCCCGATCATGGCCCTGCCTATGCCAAGCCCCGTAAATTCCTGATAAAGCGCAATCCCCATGCTGACCCGGTGCCGGTATCTGAGCGGGCCGTTTCCCATAAGGGAGCAGTTCCCCACATATCTCCCGTCCAGAAACCCCAGCAGCATCACACTGTTCCCGGAATCGTTCTGTTTGCGGATAAATGTCTCTTCCTCCTCCAGGGTCATGGTGATTTCCTCCGGCTCCTTCAAAAGATACCGGGTCTCCCCGCAGATAGTCCTCAGACAATCCAGCAGCATCCGGGCGTCCTCCTCCCGGGGATTGCGCAGCGCGAGCTCCCCGCCCTTCACCGTCAAAATAATGTCCTCTGTACGCATAAGCTTCCTCCTCCGGTATGTCGTCTATACCCCTCAGGCTTCTTCTCCCGCAATCCTTCTGGCCACATACACGCCGCTGGCGGAAGCGTGGGACAGGGAATGGGTCACTCCGCTGCCGTCCCCGATAATGTAAAGCCCCTTATGGCAGCTCTCCAGATTTCCGTCGATCTCCACCTCCATGTTATAGAACTTCACCTCCACCCCATACAGCAGGGTATCGTCGTTAGCCGTGCCGGGGGCAATCTTGTCCAGGGCATAAATCATCTCAATGATGCCGTCCAGGATCCGCTTGGGCAGCACCAGGCTTAAATCTCCCGGTGTGGCTGCCAGGGTGGGCTGCACCAGTCCCTCCTCAATGCGCTTCACATTGCTGCGCCGCCCCCTCACCAGGTCTCCGAACCTCTGCACGATGACGCCTCCCCCCAGCATGTTGGAAAGTCTGGCAATGCTTTCGCCGTAACCGTTGCTGTCCTTAAAAGGCTCCGAGAAATGCTTTGCCACCAGCAGGGCAAAATTGGTATTCTCCGTCCGTTTCTCCACATCCTCATAGCTGTGGCCGTTGACGGTGACAATACCGTTGGTATTCTCGTTCACCACGATGCCATAGGGATTCATACAGAAGGTCCGCACATTATCCTCAAATTTCTCCGTGCGGTACACGATCTTACTCTCATACAGCTCGTCCGTCAGATGGGAAAAGATCACCGCCGGCAGCTCCACCCGTACCCCCAAGTCCACCCTGTTCGACTTCGTGGGTATTTCCAATTCCCTGCACACCTTCTCCATCCATTTGCTGCCGCTGCGCCCCACGGAAACCACACACTTTTCGCAGTCATAGGCCTCCCCGCCGCAGCTCACCCGGTATCCTCCCTCTGTCAGCTCGATCCTGTCCACCGGCGTGTCAAAGTAAAAATCTGCCTTCCCTTTCAGTCCGGCATACAGATTCTGAAGCACCACAAAGTTAATGTCCGTACCCAGATGCCGCACGGAGGCATCCAGCAGATTGAGCTTATTCTGCAGGCACAGCTTCTTAAAATGGGTTCCCGCGGTGGAATACATTTTCGTCCCTTCCCCGCCGTACTCCATGTTGATGCCGTCCACATATTTCATCAGCTCGATGGCTTCCTTCTTGCCGATATATTCATAAAGGGTTCCGCCGAAATCATTGGTGATATTGTATTTTCCGTCGGAAAAGGCCCCCGCCCCGCCGAAACCGCTCATAATGGAGCAGGATTTACAGCCGATGCAGCTTTTCACCTTTTCCCCGTCTATGGGGCAATGGCGCTTTTCCAGGGAATGCCCCGCCTCAAACACTCCCACCTTCAGTCCCGGATTCCGCTTTGTCAGCTCATAAGCCGTAAAGATTCCTCCCGGCCCTGCCCCTACGATAATGACATCATATCTCATATTACCCTCCATATTTCATAAACAATCAATCACATGCTGCTTCAGAGCTGCTCCCTGCACATTCCCGGACAAAGCCGTCTAAATGCTCCTTTAGAAGCAGCAGTGTCTTATACTCCCGCTGGTTCCAGGCCTGCAGCCCTTCCTTCTCCAGCATTTTCTTATTCTTTTCCAATGCCTCCTCCAGGGTGTAAAACACCTGGCGGAATTGATACTTCTTTTCATTCCCGGAATATTCGCACTCCCCCTGCACCGGATAGACATCGCAAAAGTATAAACGGTTGATCTGATGCCAGATCATCGGCTCCTGAACGGACAACCTCTTTTCCTCGATTTCACCAAAGGGCTTTATGGACTGGGGAATCACGTCATATCCCGTTTCCTCCCTCACCTCTCGGATCAGCGCCTGACGGTCGTCCTCCCCGGGCTCAATACCCCCGCCCGGCAGCTTGACCTCCCCAAAGGAATTTTCAATCATCAACAGCCGGCCGGCGCAAATATAATTCCCCTGGCGGAAACTCTGTATATTTCTCCCAGCGCATCCGCATAATTATGCTCATCCATTACAAGAATTTTTTCCATATTTTCCCCACTTCCCGATATGCCGCCGCAGGCGGCAGTGCCGACTTTCTCGGCACAAACAATCCATGAAACCAAAGCGTAAAGGTCACGTAAAGCGCATAGGCAAAAGCCGGGGATAAGACGGCTCTTTCCACCCTCCTTTAGTCGTCAATAAGATCTGATAAATAGATTGGTCGGAATCCAGTATTATCTCATTTGACAAGAGCCCACCCATCGTAACCGCAAAAACGGAACTTACGTCTTCCTCTATTTCCAGTTCCAGGGTTTTTCCATTGCCGATGGGGACTCCCCACTCCCAGGGACAAAAGTCCGCACTCTCCTCAGCCTGCTCCCAGTCAGTCACATCACAGGAAACATCGTCCTCCAGCAGAAACCTTTGCATAAAGTCCTCTTTCGACACTCGGGTAATGATCCAATACGGCATAAGGGCAGAAGCAAGTTTCCATTTCCGCCGCACCACCAGCTTTTTGGCCGGCATACTATATCCTCCCTTTCCGGAAATATTACTATATCGCCAACACCGTCACAAGAGTTACTGCCGGCTTTATGCCGGCGGCTTTACCGTTGCCGTAACGGTTCAGACAGGGCACCGAACTGATACCTGCTGCCACCAGTATATCACAGCCTCCCTGTAAAAGTCTAATGGATTCTTTTATTGCTGATAATACCGGGCCTGGGCGTTCCACAGCTCCGCATATTTGCCGCCTTGGGATAACAATCCTTCGTGGCTGCCCTTCTCGATCACCTGTCCCTCATGAAATACGGCAATCTCGTCGCAGAACCGGCAGGAAGACAGCCGATGGCTGATATAGATGGCCGTCTTGTCTTCCACGATCTCATTCAGACGGGTGTACACCTCATACTCCGACAGGGGATCCAGCGCCGCCGTAGGCTCATCCAGCACCAGAAAAGGCGCATCCCGGTACAGGCTCCTGGCAATGGCCAGCTTCTGCCCCTCACCGCCGGAAACCTGTATTCCCTTGTCTGCGTTCTCCCGCTGGCACAGCCATGTCTTCAGCCCTTTATCCGCCTTCGTCCGATACCACTCTCCAAGTCCGGCCTTCTCCAGGCACTCCACGGCCCTGTCCTCGTCGCAGGACAAACCCGCCGCAATATTTTCCCCCAGCGGCGCGTCCAACAGCTGAAAGTCCTGAAACACCACGGAGAATATGGACATATACTCCTGATAATCATACTTTCTGATATTGATACCGTTTAACAAAATCTCCCCCTCTGTGGGATCATAGAGCCTGCACAGCAGCTTGATAAAGGTGGTCTTACCGGAACCGTTCTGCCCCACCACCGCCAGCTTCTCTCCTACGTTAAACCGCATGTTCACATGACGCAGGGCATACTCCCGGCTGCCCGGATACCGAAAGCTCACATCTTTAAATTCCACCCCATACTGTCTGTCGCTCCGCTTTTCCACCGTCAGGCTTCCCTGATACATTTCGTTTGGGATGTCCAGATACTCCAACACCTGCTTTAAAAATACCGTGTTACCCCGCATCTGTGCCCCCATGGAGAGCAGCTCGGAGATGCCGCCCGCCAGAGACAGTAACGCTCCCACATACTGTGTCACGCTGCCCACGCCAAAGGCGCCGTACCAGGCTTTCAGGCACACGTAAAGGTAGATACAGCCCATCATGCACTGGGACAGCCCGGCAGTAATGCCACCAATTACGCCTGCCAGTCCTTTCTGCAGCTTCTGGAACACCCCGTGCAGGCCCCAGCTGTTCCCTTTCTCCATCATTTCCAGGGCATACAGATCCTGGCGGTACATCCGAATATCCAGCGCCCGCTTCTCCTCCGTAAAAATCTGAAAGCCAAAAAAGAAATAAAAACGATTTCCGGATCTGCCCGCCTCGGTAGTGGCAAGCTCTGCCTTAACTCTTTTCGCCGCCAAAAGCGGGGATAAAATGAGTACTGCCAGTATTCCGCCCACCGCCAGGCCCAGCCCCGCCTTAAGCAGCGGCAGCCCCTGATATTCGGGCTTAACCGGCAGCGTAAACAAAGATACAGACAAAGCAATACCGCCAGCCACCTTAAAAAGTATCCCTGCCAGCGCAGGCAGCATATAGGTAAACTGCCAGATCCCCCGTCCTCCATAATTGGACGTCTGTAAAATCTGCGTCAGCTGATCGCTGCAGCGGGCATCGTCCGCCTGGGCAAAATCCAGCTCCAACGCTTTCTTCCCATAGATCCAGTTAATCCAGTAAGATTCGGTGGCTGTCTGGGCATCTTCCATTCGCTTAAGGAGGGAACCTGCGATCCGGAATACCGCCGTCAGTCCCAGAATCAACAGCACCCATCTGGTCAGGATTTCCGGCCTGCGGGCCGCTGTGAGCTCATCTAAAAATCTTGCGGAGCAGTACAACGTCACATAGGGCGACAACGCCTCCAAAATCCGCACCGTAAAACGCAGAACAAAAAATCCCGGTCTGGCTTTGGCACAGATGCCAAATATCCGTCTGTTTATCCCCAGCACCTCCCTGAGGGACAGCTTCTCTTCCTTCACATCCTTTTTCTCTTCCGACATTTCCTACCCCTCCTTTCCGGCTGCGTCCCCATCCTGCTGCAGACCACCGTTTTCTGTCAATCCCCCTGTTCCCGCTTCCAGGCCCTCGTCCCCGCAGTCTTCCCCGCCACTCTGATAATACTTACTCTGGATTCGGAACAGCTCCGCATATCGGCCTCCCAGGGCTGCCAATTCCTCATGGGTACCTTCCTCCCGGATGCCTCCGTCCTCCAGCAGAATAACCCGGTCGCAGAAACGGGTGCTTGCCAGCCGGTGAGAAATATACACACTGGTACGTCCCCTGGACAACTCGTCATAACGCTGATAGATGTCCTGTTCTGCCAGGGCATCCAACGCTGCCGTGGGCTCATCCAGCAGCAGCACCGGGGCATCCTTGTACAGCATACGGGCCATCATCAGTCTCTGCAGTTCCCCGCCGGAAAGCTCTATGGCCTCCGGATACACTGCCTTCTCCAGCTTGGTATCCAGACCGTCCTCCAGGCGTTCTATCCGTTCCCGCATTCCCGCGCGATCCAGACAGGCCCTCACTCTTTCTGTCTCCGGAGAGCTGCACTGGGCCACATTCTCCGCAATGGAGCCTCCCAAAACGGAAAAATCCTGAAATACCCCGCTGAACAATCGGTAATACTCCCGCCGGTTATACTCCCGAATGTCTACCCCATTTAGCAGTACCTCCCCTTCATCGGGATCCAGGAAACCGCTCAGCAGCTTTATCAGCGTGGTCTTGCCGGCACCGTTTGCGCCTACCACCGCCAGCTTTTCCCCCGGCTTTACCGTCAGGTTAAAATGAGACAATATCGGTTTTTCTCCGTTGGGATACCTATAGGTCACGTTGCGCAATTCAAAGGTGCAACTCTGCAGGCCGTTTAATACCGGCTTTTTCCCTCCCTCCATCAAAAAAGGTTCCGGAAAATCAAGAAACTCCCGGACGGCAGATATATCAATGCTCTGTCTGTGCAGATCGGTAAAACCGCCAAGTATTCCCGTGATCCAGGCGGTAAAACCGGTCACCGCCGTAAAATACAGCAAAAACTCTCCCGCAGAAAGATTTCCCTCCAGCGTGACCGCCAGCAGATAGGCATAAGCAATACCGTTGCGCAGAATATCCAGCACCAGGCTTGCCATATCTGCCAGAAGATTGTTTATTCCCCGGCGTTTCTGTATATCCTCCGCCAGCCTCTGATATTTCATGTGCATCCCCTCCAGCCACTCCCTCATGCCGAAGATACGCACATCCTTGGCCAGCCTGAAATCGCGGACAGCCTCCAGCAGGCAGAAATCCTTCCGGTAAGGCTCCGCACCTTCCGCCTGAAAGCGATATTCCTTCTGTACAAAATGGTAGGTAATGAAATACCCAAGCCCGGAAGTAAGCAGAGTAATCAGAATCAGAAAGGGCTGAACCCGGGTGAGCAGGGCCAGGTAGATACCAAAGCAGATCAGGTTCTCCGGAATAGCAAACATGGTTCTCCAGATTGCCTCCGTTGCTGCCGAACCATTACCGTCACATGCCTCCATGCCCTGCTCCCACTTATTATTGAATTCCTCGTTCAGCAGCAGGGGATAAGAGCAGCTTCCCATCTTGGCATTGATCCGGCCCATCATACATGCCCTCGCCACAATCAGACGGATCCACTGCTGGTCCAGATACCCTTTGGCAGCATAGGCAGCAAACAGCGCCAGCACAAAGCCCCCCAGCGTCCCCAGCAGCACCTCCAGTGACTGCCTCTGTTCCAGAAGACGGAGCAATGTGGGCGACAGGTACAATCCGATGACGCTGATTGCCACGTTAACCAAAACCTTAAGACTCTGCTGAAACAACAGCCCCGGTATCTCCCGGCTCATCTTCAGCAGATATTTGATATTACTGCATATGCCGTACCGGGGCCTGCGGATTTTGTTCTTTTTTTCTTCTGTCCGGCTCATATATCCCTCCCTCACGAAAACCGTATGCGTAAGATCCGTTTCTGCCTTAAGCTGATCTGACGCATACTTTACTTCCTGCACATAGTATCACAAAAAAACAAGGGCATTACACTTCGAGGGACGAAATGTATGCCCTTGGGGATAAATAACATTTGAACGGCCCAAGTCACTGGGGCAGCAGAACCTCTGTGGTAAAAGCTCCGTCCTCGCTGCCCCGCCGGAGATACCCGTGGTATCGTTCTATGATAGTGTCAATGCGTACCAGGCCGTAGCCGTGGTCATGTCCCTTGGTGCTGGCAAAACGCCCGTTCTCCTGGCGCTGCTGCTTCTTCCGGGCCGTGGTATTGGTGAGGGAAATATAGAGCTGGGTATTCTTCATCTCCATATAAATGCGGATCATCCGCTCTTTCTGCGGAAGCTGCATACAAGCCTCTATGGCATTGTCAAACAGATTCCCCAGGATGATACACAGATCAACCCCTGATATGGTCAGAGTCACGGGTACATGGGCATCCGCCCACACCTGAATCTCCCTGGACCTGGCCAGGGAAATTTTACTGTTCAGGATGATGTCCGTCATCCGGTTGCCGGTCTTCAGGGCCAGATCCACCGTGCCCAAATCCTCATTCAGCCCATCCAGATACGTCCTGATTGCCTCCAGATCCCCCAATTCGGCATAGTTCCTCAGCACCTGGATATGATTGCGGTAATCATGCCGCCAGCCCCGGGTCTGATTGTACATATTCTCCACCTCGGCATAATGAGTAGACAGCAAATCCCCCTGATAGCGGGCAATCCTCTTGTCAATGATCCTGTCCAGCAAAGACATGGTACCTCCCTCTCCCCACCTCAAAAATACGCGATCAGCGCCCGGTTTAGGCCTTCATACTGCTTCCTGGACAGAGGCAGTGCCGTGCCGTCCTTCAGCATTACCTCCTCTCTGGTAATCCGCCGGATGAACCGCATATTGACAATAAAGGAACGATGTATTCGATAAAAGCTTTCATCCAGCTCTCCTGCCAGATCGTTCAGGCTTCTTTTCACACTGTAATCCTCTTTACCATGGACCGTAGTATAATTACGCAGGACCTCCAGGTATCGGATCTCATACAGCGGCAGCTGCACCACCCCATCCGGCAGGGTGAGCACAAGCATACGCTCCCTGACGCGGATGCGCTCCACGGCCCGGTCCAGCACCTGGCCCAGACGGTCTCCGTTCACAGGCTTTAACAGATAATGCAGGGCCTCCACATCATAGCCCTCGGCAATATAATCCATATAACCCGTGAGGAAGATAATCTGCATTCCTGCCCCGTGCTGCCGCAGATGCCTGGCCAGCTCCAGGCCGCTCATACCGCCCATCTCAATATCCAGCAGCAGGATGTCCATATCCCGGTTTTCTTCCCAGGCAAAAAGCAGGGCCTCCGCCGAAGGAAAGGTTAAAAGCTCCGCCACGATTCCCTTCCGCCTTTTCCACGCTTCCGCCAGCCCGCCCACATAGGCTGCATCCCCGGCATTGTCGTCGCATATGACTATTTTCATGTCACTCTCCCGTTAATTCCACATACAGGGGCTCATGCCCCACCGCAGGCAGAAAAACCTCCAGCAGATCCTTCATCCGCAGGCGGATACTGGAAGTGTTCATGCAGGGATGACAGCCGAAAAATTCCCCCTCCAGAAGATCCCTGTCTATCAACAGCTGCACCCGGCACTCCGTATCGTGCATCAGACCCATAACGCTGACGCTGCCCGGGCTGATATGCAGATACCGCTCCATATAGACCGCCTCCCCAAAGGACAGCCTGGAGCTGCCGATCTGGGCGGAAAGCTCTTTGGTCTTAAATACCTTATCCCCCGGCATCATCAACAGATAAAAATTTGTCCGCTGACGGTTACACAGGAACAGATTCTTGCAGATCATTGCCCCCTGCAGTGCCTCATCCACCGCCTGACAGGCCTCCATGGTGTTGGTCTCCCTATGGTCGATCCGCTCATAGGGGATGTTCAGCCGGTCCAGCAGCCCGTACACCATAAGCTCCCGCTCAAGACGGTGGGCCTCCTTCCGGTCCGGCCCCCCGTTCTGCAGTACAAGACGCTGCTCCACAGGCTGCGCTTTCCCCTGATACCAGCCGACCATACCGTCCTTTTTACAGTAATACCCTGCCCCGGTCTGCAGAATCACATTCAGCCGGTCTCCCGGGGCCACGGCCAGCACCGTGTCCGCATAATCGCTGTAGTGCAGCCTGCCCTCGCCGTCATGATAAGTCCAGTTTATAGGTCCCGAAAAGATCTTTCCCGAGGAAAGCTGTTTCCACTCCCCCATATCCCCATCCCGGGATAACAGCTCCACCCCGCTTTCGAAATACTGAATGTGTGCCCCGGCAGCCCGGCCCTCCTGGCCCTCCAGCGCTTCCACCTGAAGTAAACCGTCATACCCCATCCAGCTGATTTCGTCCATGTCCCCCTGACTGTCGGGAATGATGATTCCGTTGAGCTGCCCGGAAGACTTCAATCCGTTTCCCCCGTCTATGCACAAAATTCCCCTCTCCCGGTCATACAAGGGGCTTACATCCTCCCGGTCCGTGCGGTACAGACAGGTAGGCCAGTGACCCGTGACCACGATATGATCCCGGAACGAATATCCCTGATTGTAAAAATCATCGTTTTTCAGGAACGGCTGCGGATCCGTTCCCACCAGGCTCTCCACTTCTTCCGTGGGTATGCCGCCGTGGACAAAAATGTACTTTCCCGCAGTCAGAATCGTCGGCCTGCTCCAGAGAAAATCCAGCTCTTCCTGAAACTGCTCCAGCATCATACAACGGTATTCTGCGGCCTTCTCCCCCTCCACCTGACTGACGGGTATCCCCATATCCCCCAGCATCTCGGAAAAGAGGCTTCCTCCCCAGGTCCGCTCCGCCCAGGCAAGGAAGCCCGCCCAGTCCGCCACTCCCTCCGGAGAATCGTCATCTGCTTTCAGAATCCGTCCCAGATCCACGTTTCCCATGGACACGTAGACGGGATGCTGCCTGGCCAGATCCATCACATACTGCACCACCCGCAGGCTCTCCGGCCCTTTTTCAATCAGGTCTCCCACGATCACCAGTATATCGTCCCCTCCGTAATGCAGCTGCCGCAGGAGCTGAATCAGACGGTCCAGATGGCCATGTATGTCACTGACTGCCAGAATGCGCTGCCCCGGCTCCGTATGTATACGCTGTATACTGGTTTTCATCTGATGTGCCATATTGCTCTCCTTCGTATAGTTACCGCCTGTGCAAGCTCCCTATTCGTTCTCATCGCCATGTTGTCACCTTCCTGCACAAAACCGGACATAACCTATCTACACTATAATAGCACTTTTTCGATCCTGTATCCAGCCGTATTTGTAGCCTTGCTTTGCTCCCGCAGACAGAAATTTCGGAATCCAGTTTCATTTTTTCCTTGATTTTTTTCCCCGTTGTGGTACAATAAGTTACATGGAAGCATAGCTCAGCCGGGATGAGCGTTCGCCTCACACGCGAAAGGCCAGGGGTTCGAGCCCCCTTGCTTCCATTTTTATTGTCTGGAAAGCCTTGTAAATACTGAATTTCCGGGACTATCTCATCTTGAGGTAATCAACAAGGTAATCAGAACATAAGTTTGGCTTCCTTGAATTCTGGAAGATTGCTAAGTATCTGTTCTTTCTTTTGATCTGACTTGCAGTTACGGGGACAGTTCCTTTCGCATTTGGATATTTGCGCATGTCCGGCAGCATCTTGTACAAGTCTTTTATCAACCCCGTTGTCTAAGGAAGCCTTATATGATAGCAAATTAGTCATCATAAGCCATCCTGTTTATCAAAAGAACGCCTTAACATATGCCAATGTCTTCTCTAACAAGTCTTCTGGCATTTTCTCCGCAAACTGAATATTCCTGCTGATTACATCCAAACACTTCATATGTTCTGTCAATATCACACCTGTTGTTTTTGTTCTACTATCTAAAGGAATATGCAGCGGAAATTTATTGCTTGTATTCGTGATCGGACATACCACAGCTAATTTAGTCCTCATAAAGAACTGCTCATTACTGATAACTACTCCAGGTCTTCTTCCTGCCTGCTCATGTCCTGATTGTGGGCTAAAATCCAAGAATACAATATCTCCTTGCTCCGGGTTATACATTACCACACTTCCTTCCCAATAGGAGAACTCCAGTCAAATTCCTCTGCTACATATTCTCCGTCATAATCTTCGAATATATCTTCCAATGTAAGTTCCTTTTTCTCTTTAACTTTTGTAATCACAATATTATCATCAACCCTGTTAAGTTCTACAAGATCATTCTCCATCATTCCTAATGCGTCAAGAAATGCTTTGGGTATTCTTATTCCCTGTGAATTTCCCCATTTCTGAATTGTTGCTTGCATAAAATCATCTCCTTCCTTATATTCAGTATATACAATAGTATATACATTGTCAATGGCCTTATACGAAAAAGAAGGACCTCTTTCGTATTATTCCAACGGTTGTTCTTCTGTATTTCCCGTCAAATAATCCAATAAATCAATTCTTCCACCATACATACAGTCCGGGTGTCTTAAAAGCTCCTGCACATCCTTTGGCTGTGCCCCAAGTGTCTCAAGTGTTCCGTGCTTAGTCAAAGCTTTTATAATCTGCCAGCCTTCATAACTATGTTTCAAATTCTTCTTAACTGGTGTAAAGCCTAAATCCATATATACTTTACAAGCCAACCAGGTATTCGTCTGTGTAGGAATTTTAGCTCGCACATGTCCTAATTTATTCATTGCTCGAAGGACATACGTTATCAACGGTTTCGACAGTCCATTTCCCTGATATTCCCGCTTAACAGCCACCCAATGAAGCCAACCGTCATCAGAGGTATCACGCCCATGAATATCATAAAATGCGGTAGCTGTAGCTACTTTTTCACCTTCATCGGTTTCAATAAAAAACATTCTGTTTGGAAGTTCGTCCAACCTTGCCGCATAATAACGATTCCATGCCTCTAATCCCTGCTTATAGCTTACAAACTCTTTGGCGGACATTTCAATATCGATCCAGGCATCCCTGTCATTGTCAGCATATGAAACGAAACGGTAACCTTTGGGAAGCTCATATTGTACCATGTCAGTAATATTACCTTCCAGCAAAAGTTCATAATAACATATTCTCTCGTCGTGATTATCATATCTGTCGGCCATGACCTCAGGTAAACGGGAATCCAGGGCTTCTTTGATTTCTTTTTCAATATTTCGAATATACTTTATCCTTTCGACCGTGTTTCTTACCTCGGAAATTCCCATCATTCTTTCTGTTTCATCAATACATGCTCCAAGCGCTCTTTGAATATTATACTCCAGCCATTCAACCCAGGTATATGCCAACCCAAATACACCGCTGTACGCCCGAAAACAATTATCATACGCCTCCAGATAACCGTCAAAGAAAGCAACCATCTTTTCAATATCCATATTACAGTTTGTAATTCCTGACCATTGAAGTGCCAGTTGAAGTGTATGGGATATTGGATTGCCATAGTCAAGGCATTCTAAATCTATTACCCATGGATTGCCGTTATCCCACATAATATTTTTAGGATCCATATCCTCGTCAGATACACACATTATATCCGGCAAAGATGCCCTTGCCTGATTCAACTCCTTCTCGGCATAGACTAAAAGCTTCTCATTGTCAGCCAAAAGAGAGGCAATCCCGCTTTTTTCTTCGCTCGCTTTACGGATATATTCGTGCCAATTAATGTGACTGAATTCAGGCTCCTGGTGGGCAACGTTGCCGGGACTAATTGCATGAATCTTTCCAAGAATATTTCCGGCAATTTTGCACTGGTCGTTTGAAATAGTATTCCAATCAGTAATATGTCCATCCTGCCAATTGAATATATAAAAATAATGTCCATCTACATTTTGCATTTTTTTACCCAGAACTGTCAGGGCAGGCACGATAGGAATATCCTCTTTTTCCAAAATACATTCCATTTTCTCTGCTCTGTCGAAATTAGCATGCACACCTTCCCTTCCCATGATTTCAGGATTAAGATGTTTCACTGCATATATTCCGGATTTTGTTCTTACTCTGTACATTCTATGCAAAAAGCCGCCAGATACCGGTTCAATTGGGAAAATGACAGCTCCAAACCCACACTTTGCCATCAAGTCTGCTATCAATTTGTCGATTGTACCATCCTTCAACATTTCTTCCTCGCTTTGCATGCAAAATTGCATCCGAAAACCATCACTTGGATATATCATATGTTTCCATTGTTTCCCCATGTAATGATTTGTCATTCAGCTATATCTTCATCGCCCTGTCCACCGGCACGGCGCAGACAACGCCCCTGGCCTCCGCCCGCAGGCCAAACTCCCCGTTTACTTCCTCCATGATCTGGTTCCGCACACTGTCCGCCGCCAGGATGGCTATAATCTCCTTCTCCTCCTGCACCTGCAGGTCCATTATCTGCTCCGCCCCCGCAAGTCTTGCACGAATCACGGTACCCCCCGTGGCTCCCGCCTTCTTAGCGGTCTGCATGACCGCGTCCGCATATCCCTGATTGACCGTAATCAGGATCAGGCTGTGACGATATTCGCTCTTCATGGCACTCTCCTCCCCTTCGATCTCACCGCTTTCCGTCCCCATCAGAAAAAGCTCCGCTGCCACCCGGTTAATGGCCGATGTAGACAAAAGCATCATCAGGCCGTTATAACCCAAACCGGAGCTTAAATCTTTGGCAAGCTCCGCCGCCAGTGCCGCCACCAGCCTGCGGGGTGCATAGCTTATCACAATGTCCTTATCACTGCTGCCCAGCCCCAATATATCCATCATCTCGGAGGAAGCCGTCCCCTGGCCCACGCACTGCATGTGAAAGCCGATCTTCCTCTTGCCCAGCATCTCGATATACGCTTTTGCCCTGCCCCGCTCTATGATGGAAAAGATCAGCATAATCTGATCCTGCCTGTCTGCCCTCACGCCTCCGCCTCCTCTTCCGCCGCATCATAATACAGGATAATATCCTCTATCTGGCTGATCTCGTAATTTGCCCGTGCGATCTGCCTCTTTCTCTTCACATTGCTCCACAGCCCCAGCACCTGGATTGTAATCAGGGGCGTCATGGCCACCATGGCCCCCAGCCCGAAGGCATCCGTCATCACATCCCCGCCGCAGGCCTCGCATGCCCCCATGGCAAAGGGCAGCATAAAGGTAGTGGTCATGGGGCCGCTGGCAACACCGCCGGAGTCAAAAGCAATCCCCGTGTAAATGGGCGGGACAAAAAAGGCAATTGCAAGAGATACCACATACCCTCCGATCAGGAAGGGATAAATCGGAATCCCCGTCAGCACCCGGAGCATGGAAACCCCTACGGACAGCCCCACGCCCATGGACAGCGCCCTGCCGATGGACTGCTGGGAAATGGCGCCGTTTGTCACCTCTTCCACCTGTTTCTTCAGGGTATGTACCGCCGGCTCTGCGGAAACCACAAAGTATCCCATCAGCATTCCCACCGCAATCAGCCAGTACCGGTGTCCTCCCCCGGCGATCTTGGCGCCGATGAGCCTGCCTGCAGGCATGAAACCGGCATTGGCTCCCGTCAGAAACAATACCAGTCCGATATATGTATAAATCATACCCACGCTGATCCGGATCATCTGATGCTTATGAAACCTTCTGTAAAGTATCTGGAATACGAGAAACACACCCACAATGGGCAGAAATGCAATCAGAACCTCTTTCGCATACAACGGCATCTCCCGCAGGAAAAACAGGAACGCATCCTTCGTGGTAAGGTATTCGCCTAAAACCGTCTGCGTTGTCTCCGGCACGGGAGAAAAGCAGATGCTTAAAATCAGCACGGACAAAATCGGCCCGATACTGCATAACGCCACCAGGCCGAAGCTGTCCTCCCCGGAATGCTTCCCGCCTTTGATGGAGGCCATGCCCGTGCCCAGGGCCATCACAAAGGGAACCGTAATCGGCCCCGTGGTCACGCCCCCGGAATCAAAGGCCGTGGGAATAAACTCGCTGGGTGCAAAGACCGCCAATACCATCACTGCCAGGTAAAATACCAGCAGCAGCCGGGACAAAGGAATATTCTTTTTCGTTCTCACCATGGAAATCACAAGGAAAATGCCCACCCCCAGCGCCACCGACAAGATCAGCACCAGATTGGGAATAGACGGAACCTGCTCCGCCAGAACCTGAAGATCCGGCTCCGCAATGGTAATCAGCGCCCCCAGAATAAAGCTGACCACAATGGCAGCCAGAAATCTCTTTGACCTGCTGATCTGTACGCCGATGCCCTCACCCAGTGGCTGCATGGACATGCCTGAGCCGATGGTAAAGAGGCTCATGCCAAGAATCAGAAAAACGGTTCCAAAAATGAACAACACCAGAATGCCGGAGTCCAAAGACGCCAGGCTTACACTTAATACCAACACAATTGCCGCTATGGGCAATACGGATTTGGCGGATTCGCCGATTGCTCCCCTGATAAATCTCACACAGCCACTCCTTTTCACATGATAATAAGAAAATAATATCAAGTGCCGGAGAAAATGTCAATCGGCGAATCCTCCCTGTCCCCTGTCAGGAACGCCAGTTCTCTGCCCGCAAAAAGTCCCGGAATATCTGCTCCCTGTCCCTGGCGGTCTCAAAGAAGGGCAGACCGTATTCCAGGCATTGTTCTTTCATCAGCCTGCTCTGTTCCACGATATAAGCGGCGCCTTCTCTGAGCTCCTCATCGGACTTGTAAAAGGTATAGTCCTTCTCCGTATCATATTTCTTCTGAATTGCAAACCGCTCTTCCGGCGTCACATCGGAGGTAAGGAAATAGAAAATCTCGCAGTTTGCCCCATTTATATGCTTCATGTAATCCTCCGGCAGAAGCTGGTACATATCCAGTACCATACCCGGCTCAAATTCGTCATATTCGGCGCTGTCAAGCATTGCCCGCACAAACGGCGCCATTTTACCGCTGATTACGCGCAGCGTCTCCATGGAAGACAAGCCGGCATAAGTGTTGACGCCGGTTTCCGGAAAACACTTTTCAAAGCCTGCTATACAAGAGTCCATGCTGAAATGTTGATAGCCGTACCGTACTGCAATTTGATGGGCGACGGTACTCTTCCCTGCCCGGGGCACCCCCGCAATAATAATATTGTTTTTTATATCGCCCCTCTCCTTCCCTCTCACTACGCCGTTTCACTCATTTTCAACTGGGCATTTACCAGCCCGTAATAAATTCCCTTCTGCTCCAGGAGCTCGTTGTGGGTGCCGATCTCCGCCACGCCGTGCTTGTCAATGACCACCAGCCTGTCGGCATTTCGCAGGGTGGAAAGCCTGTGTGCAATGGCAAATGTAGTCCTGCCCTTGACCAGTCGGTCCAGAGCCTGCTGAATCAGGAACTCGCTCTCCGTATCCAGGGCAGACGTCGCTTCATCCAGAATCAAAATTCTGGGATCATTCAAAATAGCTCTGGCAATGGCAATCCTCTGCCGCTCGCCGCCGGATAGATTGTAGCCGTGCTCCCCCACATAGGTATTATAGCCGTCCGGCGTCTTGCAGATAAAGTCATGGGCATTCGCCGCCCTGGCCGCCCGGATAACCTCCTCCAGAGTCGCGTCCTGCTTGGCAAAGCGGATGTTAGCCAGGATACTTCCCGAAAACAGGAAGGTCTCCTGCAGCACCACGCCGATCTGAGAATGCAGGCTTTCTATCTGTACGTCCCTGAGGTCATAGCCGTCCAGTAAAATTCTGCCCTGATCCACGTCGTACAACCGCATAATCAGGTTAATCAGGGTGGATTTTCCCGTACCGGAAGCACCTACCAGACCGATCATCTCCCCCGGCTTCACCGAAAAGCTGATATTTTCCAGCACCGGTTCATAGGTCTGGTAGCCAAAGGATACCTTCTCAAAGTCAAAGTTCCCCTGAATGGGGAAGGCCTTGCTGTCTTCTTTATCCGCCAGCATGGGCTCCTCGTCCAGCACATCATAGATTCGGTTCAGGCTTGTCACCATCTGCATCACCTGGCGGGGCAGATGGGTCATCCAGCTTAAAGGCCCGAACAAATAGCCGTTATAGGTCACAAACTGCACCAGGCGGCCTACCGTCATATCCCCCTCCAAAACCTGAATACCCCCGAAATAGATGGCGATATAGGTTCCGATTCCCAGCAGGAAAGTCAGAATGGGGAAAAACACTGCCCAGAAAGTTTCGTTCTTCTTCTGCACATTCGCAAAATCTCTTGTCTTTTCGTTAAATTTGGCGCTCTCCCGCTCTTCCTGTCCGAAAGACTTCACGATCCTCATACCGGAAATAATATCCTGCAGATTGCTGCTTAAGTCGTCAAATTTCAGCCACTGCCTGTGGAAGATCGTCCGGATATGGTGCCAGAAGGCCCTGGTCACCACAAACACCACCACCACAAACATCAGGGACAACAGAGACATCTTCCAGCTGATGATAAACATCATCACCAGGGATACAATCATGGTAACCAGGGTGGAAAGCATATCACCAAACACCTGCTCCATGAATTCCCTGATCTGCCTGGTATCCCGGGATACACGGTTCATCAGTTCTCCCGGCCTCCTGTTATTGATAAAGGAGAGGGACAGGGTCTGGATCTTATAATACAGCTTCCGCCTCAGGCTCATGCTGATGGACGCCCCCAGCCTGGCGCAGAACCAATACCGTCCCACTCCCAAGGCCAGCCTTGCCACCAGCAGGAAAAACGTAATGCCGATAAACCACCAAAGCTGCGTATAGGTGCCGTTACCGGTAGAAAGCGCATCATCGATAAACTGCCTCTGCACCATGGGCGACACCAGATCCACCGCCGCGATAAAGAGCAGCATCCCGGAAAGCAGCACCAGCCTTCCGGTAAACTCACCGCAAAGGGCCATAAATTTCTTCAGTATGTCCGCCTTGCCGTCACAATAAGGACACTTGCTGGTTCCGGGCAGAGCCCGTCCGCACTTTTCACAGTACTTTTCATATTCCCGGCTGGTGACCCTGTCCCTGCCGGAAAGCTCCCTTCCCTCCTCCCGGGCAAGGATAATCGTCTGCGCCCCCCTGGCCACATAAGCCACCCGGATAATGTGGCGCATGGAGAACCGGGCGGCACAGGAGACGGTTCCGTCCCTGCCGAACACCGTGAGCAGGCCGCTGTATACCTGATGCTCACATTTAATTTTCTCACAGTCCGCCAGCTCGTACTCCGCCGCCTTCGTACCGCCGTCCAGCACCAGCAGCCGCTCCTCCGTCACGACAATCCAGGAGCCTTCGGCATAGGATGTTTCTGCGCTCTTCTTCCCGTTGTCAAACTCCAGATCCACCGGTACGCAGTACCACAGGGTCTCTCCGCCGCGCAGCTCCAGCGCCTTCTGCTGGGCCTCGTTTAAAGTATACAATAACTTCATTATGAACTCCTTCTTACAAAACAAATATCTCCTGCGAAGCCGCTTGTTTTTCCTGACTTTTTCTTTCTCCCAAACACACGCCCCGCGCTTCCCGGACCGCTTCGCAGTCCGCTTGCCGCTAAATAAACAAATCCAGCTTCTTACGCTCCATAACGGTCAGCGCATACAGATCCGGCAGCTCATACCGATTACCGTCGATGTCCGTAATCTGATATCTGGCCCCGCCGATATTGATTACCGCGTCACCGCCCATATGGGTGGTAAAACGACAGGTTCCAAAGTCCGTCATCACATGCCAGTAAGCATACCCGTACTCGTCCTTCACATCCATCACCTTGCGGATGACGGGCATGAAGTATCTGAGGCGCACCTGCTCCCTGACCATCTCCTGCACGTCCTTCTTCATATCCTTCAGGCTCTGGATAATGCCGATTTCCTTTGCCTTCTCGTCGGTCTCCCTGATAGAAATGAATTCCTCCGGATTTGTCAGAGGGAACGTCAGGTACACCCCCACCCTGTCATACTCCTTATCCTCCAGCTTCAGTGCCAGAAAACCGCCTTCCGTACGGCGAAACTCCGCATTTTCCGAAGTAAGGAACCGCATCTGCAGAACCTCCTCCGACTCCCTCTTTAACTCTTCCTCATCAAATTCCTGTAAATCCAGCAAATCCGGCATTTCGTTTTCTCTGTTATCTTCCATACTCTAATCCTCTCCTACCACAATCTTTTCACGGCGTCCTCCCTGGCAGAGTGGCCGCATCCTCCCCGCCATCTGCCGGGAACGCCGCTGGCATTCCCTTCATTCACTGAGTCCCCTCATGGCCAGCGCCCTGGTCTGCAGCTGGCTCAGCTTGTAGAAGGTTCCCTTCTTTTCCATCAGCTCCTTATGGGTCCCCGACTCCGTCACCCGGCCGTCGTCAATGACAATCAGATGGGTGGCATTGCGCAGCGTTGAAAGCCTGTGGGCAATAGACAGCACCGTCCTGCCCTTCTCCAGCTGCTCCAGCGACTTCTGGATCGCCAGCTCCGTCTCGGTGTCCACCGCCGACGTGGCCTCATCCAGGATCAAAATTCTGGGGTCGGCAAGAATAGCCCTGGCAATGGAAATACGCTGCTTCTCCCCGCCGGAAAGGGAACGGCTGGAAGCCCCGATAATCGTGTCATACCCCTGAGGCATCTTACAGATGAAATCATGGGCGCTGGCCTGCACCGCAGCCTTTATAATCTCCTCCCTGGTGGCATCCGGCCTGGCATAGGCAATATTTTCCGCCACCGTCCCCATGAATATATAGGTCTCCTGGGATACCATGGCTACATTTTTCCGAAGCTCCCGGAAGCCGTACCGCTTCACATTAATGCCGTCCACCAGCACCTCTCCCTCGCCTGCGTCATACAGGCGGGAGATCAGGTTCACCAGCGTGGATTTCCCCGCGCCGGAGCGTCCCACGATGCCCAGCACCTCCCCGGCCGCCACATGGAAGCTCACATCCTTCAACACAGGCTTATTCGGCTCATAGCCGAAAGTAACGTTCTTCAGCTCGATCTCGCCCTGCAGCCGCTCCGGCCTCACAGGGTCCGCCGCCTCCTTCACCTCCGGCACGGCATCTATTATCTCAAACATACGCTGGGAAGAGTTCATAGCGCTGGTATACCAGCGGAAAATTCTGGACATAAATTCCAGCGGCCATTTCAACTGGCCCACATATCCGGAAAAGGTAATCAACAGACCCAGCTCAATGTCGGAACCACTGATAATCAGCGCGGAACCCACCGCCCATACCAGGAAGGTCAGGAAGTCCTCCACCAGATAATACAGTGCCGAAAAACGGCAGTCATAACCGGCCACATCCACCTCCGCATCACGCACCCTGGTGTTGCTCCTGGTAAAGCGGTTCATCTCCTGCTCCTCCTGGCCAAAGGCCTTTACGACCCTGGCACCGGTAAGGTTCTCGTTCATCTGGCTGTTCAGCCTTCTGTTGGCCCGATGCCTTTTCCCGTAATAATGCCACAGCCTGGGCATCATGAAATAACTGATGCAGAACAGCACCGGCATCAGAACGATAGAAGCTGTCGCCAGCAGCGGATTCAAGATAAACATAATCACGCAGGTGGTAAGAATCGTCCCTACATTAATGAAAAAATACGGTATTCCGTCAATAAAGAAGCTGGATATTTCATCTGCGTCGTCGGAGACTCGGGTCATCAGGCCGCCGGTCTGACGCTTGGTAAAGAAGCTGATAGACAGCTTGCCCATGGAATCGAAAACCTGGCTCTTCAGCCTGCTTACCACCTCCGGCGCGATTCTGGCTGTGAGGACACCCTGCAGAATGCCCAATCCCTGGATCAGAACCTTGGTCAGGATCATGACAATGACCAGTATCCCCAATGCCAGCACGAACCGCCCTGCAGGCACATGGAACAGCGCCAGAAACCCTTCATCCTTTTCCAGCACCTTGTCGTACAGGATCGTACCGCTTAAGTAAGGCCAGATCAGGTTCAGTCCCGCAGTAGCCAGATAGCAGATCATCATCACTACCAGTTTTCCCTTATAGGGCTTGAAATAGCTTACCACCCTCCACAGAATGGATTTCTTATCCATGCACTTGGGACACACCCTGCGCTCCTGATCCGGATAAATCATGCCGCACTTGGGACAGCACTCCTTTCCCCGCTTGACATCAAGATCCTCTTTGGTAATCTCCTCGCCCTTTCTCGTTTTCTCCAGCAGACGGCAAAGACGCATAAAGGTCTCCATCTTCGTATTGGAAAACTGGCACAGATACTGCTCCGTACCCTTAATCTTCCCCATCAGCACCCCTGTGCTGACCTGACGCAGCACCTCCAGCTGCTCCACATCCTCCAGCTCGTAGAAAAGCACGGCAGGCTCCGCCATCTTATCCACGCTCTCTTTGACGTTCTGCACCGCCCAGCTGTCATACCCCCCCAGGCGGAACTCCCGCTTTTCCCTGTAAGGGTATCTCGCCACGATCAGCTTTTTGTCCGTGATCGCCACGATGGAATCCGCGAACCGGAAATTTTCATCCAGATCCGCCATGGCCGCAAATACAATGTCACCCTTGTCGATTCCGTATTTCTTTAATACTGTTGTAAAACTACCTGGTAAATTCATACTTCCCTCTGATTCCCCATACATCTCCTGTATGCCTTTTCAATCTCCCGCTATGTAAGACGCTCTCTGCACGGTGCGCAGCGTACCCTGCATATACCCTGCCCAGTGCGCAATATATCCTGCGCACGGTGCATATACATTGCGCACGCAAAAACGGCATGCCATACCCAAATGTATGTCATGCCGCTCAAAATTGGCTTTTTGTATACCCCGCCCTTACAGGCGGCAGTCTGCCTATACATTCCGCGCATCTTCACTTCGGGAGACAATACATTGACTGATTTTCTTTCCAGTTACCTGTGGTCTTCTTAACTTTGTCATTGCACTTTGCCTCCTTTCTTTCAACATTGTCATCAGCTACAAGGAATACTATAAACAGATTTTCTGAATCTGTCAACCTTAATTTGGGATTTTCTGCACTTTTTTCCTCCATCCGGACGCTTGAATCCTATATTTCCTTATGCTATTATTTTATGGACATTATCCACAGGAAAAAAGGAGGAATGCCCTTATGTTATTGATTCAATACCCCAAGTGCTCTACCTGCCAGCGAGCCGTGAAATGGCTGAACGACCATAATATTCCCTATACGGACCGCCACATTGTGGAAAACAATCCCACTTATGACGAATTGAAACAGTGGTATGAGAAAAGCGGCCTGCCCCTGAAAAGATTTTTCAATACCAGCGGCTTAGTGTATAAGGAAATGCAGCTGAAGGAAAAGCTGCCTGCCCTGAGCGAGGAAGAACAGCTAAAGCTTCTTGCGTCCAACGGAATGCTCGTGAAACGACCCATTCTCGCAGGTGATACCACAGTGCTTGTGGGATTCCGGGAGCCGGAATGGGCAGCGCATATGGCAGAACTTATAAAAGATTAGTTTCTGCGCACCCGTAGCAAAAACAATTATACCTGTTTTTTCCACTGGTGCGCAAGCCGTTTGCGGTGTAGGATGGATTATGTATGGAAGGGGGTGATTCACCATGGCAAGCAGAAACGGGTTCAATCACAAAGTCGGCCTGAATGCCCATGCAGAATAGCAGTTATATAGAAATCTGCATGGGCGGTTAAGGCTATATAATCTGCTGTTTCTGCAACTTGTTTATCATCGTGTAAATAAGGAGTGGGAAAATGAAATATACAAATGCAGCAGAAATCTTACCTTCCGGGTTATTGCAGGAAATCCAGCGCTATATCGAGGGCGAACTGTTATATATCCCGAAATCCGAAACAAAGCAGGAATGGGGAGCAGTCAGCGGATCGAAAAGATTCTATCTGGAAAGAAACAACCGGATCAGAGCATTATTTGACGACGGTATGTCCATCAGCGAGCTGGCCGATAAATTCGGCTTATCCTGCAACACAATTAAAAAAATAATTTATACCAAAAAAGAATCCTGTCTAAAATGACTATAGTCAATTTGAAGACTCGCAATCTTTATCCTTCTGTAATATAGTTGTAGCAGTTCAGTACCCTGTCTGAACCGTTGTATAGAGTTGACCAGAGGGAAAAACAATGACCGCAGACGAGTTGAAAAAATACAGGAAAAAAGCCGCCTATTCCTATAGCTTTGGCTCCTTCCCGACCTTCGAGCTGCTGCAGTGCCGACCGGAATCGGTAGAAATGGTACTGCTGCACTCGGATGCGAAGGCAGAGATTCGGAACAAGCTGATACAGGAATGCGGAAAGACCGGTGTCAAAATACTATCCGGCGACAGGCATATGGAAAAGCTCCGCGATAAGGAAAACTGCATGGTAATCGGCGTTTTCCGAAAATACCGGTGCAGTTTATTCCATCATGCCGATCACGTGGTATTGGTCAATCCGGGTGACATGGGCAATCTGGGAACGATTATCAGAAGCTGCGCAGGCTTCGGCGTCACCAATCTGGCGGTCATTGAGCCCGCGGCCGATATTTTTCATCCCAGGGTAGTCAGGGCGTCCATGGGCGCGGTTTTCAAAATGAACTTTACCTGTTTCCCGTCTTTCCGCCGGTATTATCAGGAATACGGCGGCGAGCGGGAAAATTACCCTTTTATGCTGGACGGAGAATATCCCCTGGGAACGTTTGTACATCCGGGCAGCAGGCCTTATTCCCTGATCTTCGGAAATGAGGCCTGCGGACTGGATGCAAGCTATCTGAACGTAGGTAAAAGCGTGGTCATTCCCCATACTCGCTCCATAGACTCCCTGAATTTATCGGTAGCGGCCGGAATCGGCCTTTACGCCTTTTTACACAGCAGCGTTTCCTTGCAGGAATAACATCCTGGTCAATACACGCCCAGAAAAGCCAGAACCACTGCCACTCTGGCATCCAGTATCCGTACCCGCAGCTTTCTGGTGTGCAGCTTCTCCAGCACCGCAATCCGCCGGTAACCCACCACCGTTCCCCGGTACACGGTTTGAAATGCACCGTGGGCCCACGCCTGGATCTCAAACTCTTCGATCCGCTGGCTGAAAAGCAAATTCTCTTTCAGCACCACACGCCGTATTTCCACGGCCTCTTCCCACTCTAACAGAATATCACAGGAGGTGACCCCTTCCGCGGTGCGCAGGCAGCTTTCCAGGGTATCGTCCCTGAGATTCTCCGGCCCATAGCCCTCCATAGCCTCTTCACAGGCAATCCCGGCCTCCTGCGCCAGATTACTGCCATAGGTGTTCCGAAGGTACTCCCCCAGCCGGTGCAGCCTTTCCCTGTCATTTGGATGGATCAGGCCATTCCTGTCCGGAGGGATGTTCAGCAGAAAGGTTGCGTTCCCTCCCACCGAATGCTCATAGATAGAGACCAGCTCCTCCAGGGACTTTACCCGGTCGTCCTCGGAGGCATGATAGAACCATCCCGGACGGATGGAGGTATTCACCTCCGCCGGATACCAGATCAGATCCTCTTCCCCCTTTAGCGCCTCTCTGCTGCCCAGATCCATATCCTGTGCCCGGATCTGCCTTGCGCGGAACGCCGCCTCGTCCGCCTGCTGGCTGCTTTCCGCAATTTTCTCCGTGTCCGCCGTCCGGGCGGGCACTACGCTCCATTCCGAGGGCCTGGTCCTGCCGGCCTCGTTCCCGCACCAGCGCACATCCGGCCCGCAGACGCTGATGCAGGCCTTTGGCTGCAGTCTCCTGACCACCCGGTAGTACCGTTCCCAGTCATAAACCTGCCGCTTCCCGCCGGGCCCTTCCCCGCAGGCTCCGTCAAACCACACCGCAAAAATCTCCCCGTACCCTGTAAGCAGCTCCTCTAACTGACCCGTAAAATAGTCGTCATATTCCCTGCCGCTGCCATATGCCGGATGGTTCCGGTCCCAGGGGGAAAGGTACACGCCAAAGGCAAGCCCCTCCTCCCTGCAGGCGTCGGAAAGCTCCCTTACAACATCCCCCTTCCCCTCCTTATAGGGGCTGGAGGCCACGCTGTGCCGGGTATACGCGCTGGGCCAGAGGCAGAAGCCGTCATGATGCTTACAGGTCAGGATCAGCCCCCTCATCCCCGCATCTTTGGCTGTCCCCGCCCACTGGCGGGCATCCAGACTTTCGGGACAGAAAATTTCCGGGCTTTCCGTTCCGTCCCCCCATTCCCTGTCCGTAAACGTGTTTACCGTAAAATGTATAAATCCGTAGAATTCCAACTGCTGATGCTTCAGCTGCCTTGCAGTGGGCACCACCTTTATAAGGCGCCTGTCCGATTCTCTCATCATACCCATACTCCTTTATCAGCACGGCTTGCCACGCCCGTTACAAGTCCCCCAGCAGCTTCCGCTTCCGCCCGATCATCTCATCAATTCTTTCCAGGTACCGGGCCACTTCCTTCACATTCTCGCACCGCTCAATGCGCCCGTCGGGATACACCCTTTTGGTAATCGCCCCGGCCCCCAGCGCCACGATGGTCTGCACTTCCTCCATAACGCCGCCCAATCGGTCATTACGCCGTATTATCGCGTATTACTTGATATTTCCATTTTTTCAAAATTCAATTATTGAGTATTATGTTGTACCACACAAAGATCATTTGTTGGAGTTTTGTTGGACTAGCCCATTTTATGTTGGACTACGATCTTCGTGCTATCACACAGTTCCCCTAAGGAACCTCTCGCACTCATTGTTTAACTAAAATAACTTCATTTGATCAAAAACCTGTTGTAACGACTTCTTTTTCTTATCCCCGGTTACTTCCGCATAAATATCCATGGTTGTCTGAATATCCTTATGCCCCATGATCGACTGAATAACTTTGATGTTCACATCTGCTTCGCACAATCTCGCACAGAAGGTATGCCTTAAATGATGACAGGAGAACTGTGGCAAAATAACCGCCTCCCTCTTTTCCTTTGCGGCTCTGACTTCTTCCATTGCATTATGGTTTTCAATCACTCTTCGCAGGTTCCGGTTGATAGACTCTGGCACATATAATTCACGGAATCTGTTGCAAAAGATAAAACCCGACATATCATCAACAACGGATATACAAAATGTTCCTTCTTCCTCCTGCCTCGCTTTTTCCTCAATGAAAGCTGCATATACGGTGTCAACCATTGGGATAGTTCTTACCCCCGAATCAGTCTTCGGCATATTGATTACCCATTTACTATCTGTTTTGTTTCTTCTGCCAGCAAAATAAAAGAGGGAATGGTTTATATCAATAGTTCTGTTGCTCATATCAATATCTTCCCATCTCAAACCAACCAACTCGCCAATCCTACATCCCGTTCCAATCATTACCGTGAACAACGGTTTCCACTTATTATACTCCGGAGTCTCATCCAGAAAAGATAAGAATTCTCTCTGCTGCTCCAATGTTAAAGCGTGCCTTACATAAGAACCACCACCCTGAGTTTTCTTATTCAACTGCTGTATAACACCGTTGGCTG